>Ga0169931_10005127_pt1 | contig 20093 bp, 8 predicted proteins | sample Kivu_15m_20L_FD_129675 | JGI IMG/M metagenome (GOLD analysis project Ga0169931, IMG submission 129675) | Freshwater microbial communities from Lake Kivu, Western Province, Rwanda to study Microbial Dark Matter (Phase II) - Kivu_15m_20L... | ecosystem: Environmental > Aquatic > Freshwater > Lake ... | reverse complement strand
TGGACTCGTATTGCAAATAATAAAAGTATAGATAAAAATAAGGTAAATATTAATATCAATAGTAATGTAAATAATAATGTCAATAATGCTAATTTATTCCAAGGATTTAGGCAAACAGTACATAACCCAAATCTACCACCACTAAACCATCAAAAATCATTCTAAGCTCACAATAATTCAAATTAAAGAATGAAAAGCCCTCAAAACATAAATAATAATATCCAACATAATATACTAAATCTAAATCAACCACCAAGACCAATAATTCTACATCCAAATCACATTAACAACTCAACAAAACAAATCAATATCAACATAGATAATAGCATCAATAAACAAAATCATCATCAAAATATAAATAATAACATCAATTTCAATGTAATTAATAATAATCATAACTAGAGATAAAGGCCTGTAAATTTTATTAATAAATCAAGTTAACATCCTAGAATAGATCGATCACGATAAAGATAGATTCTAATATAAAGAAAAGCATCAAGATAAAGATAGATTCCTATTGAAAGAAACATGTCTAGAGAAAAAGATATACCTATTCAAAGAAATTTATCTAGAGAAAAAGATGTAGCAATACAAAGAAATATGTCAAGATAAAGATAAATTCAACAACCTCAACATCAAAATCATATATTGAATAGTATAATTAGACCATAAAATATAAATCAAATTAATGTTGGACATTATCAACCACAACCACAACAATTACAGCATATCTATAAAAGCAATTAAAATAATTCAATAATAAAACAACAAATACCAATAAATATACCTAATCAACATAATATACCTCATAACATACCTATTCAACATAGATCACCACAGAATAACATACCTAGACCACCAATAATCAATCAACAAAGACCAATCTCCCCAAATCATCAAATTTAAAGACGTATATCACCTAAATATCAAATATAAAGACCTCTATCACCTAATCATAATATATAAGGACCTTTATCACATAATCTTAATCATATCTAAAGACCTTTCCCACCTAATAATATCTAAAGACCTTTATCATCAAATCAATTCTAAAAACCTCTATCTAATAATCAAATATAAAAACAACTATCATATAATAATATCTAAACAGTATCATCTAATTATATTGTCTAAAGACCTATATCTAATCATATCTAAACTATTATATCTAATCATCAAATATAAAGACCTTTATCTAATCATCAAATATAAAGACCATTATCCCCTACCTATAATATCTAAAGACCATCTTCATATAATCAAATAAATCTTAATAGACCATCATCACCAAATTACATCTAAGATATATAACCAATAAATATTGTAAGAAAATAATAAACAATTATAAGAAAAATCAAAAATGATAGTAATATCTCATAAAACAATAACAATAACATCATTTTAGATTAAAATCATAACAAAATTAACAATTTCAATCAATCTAACCATAATAGCCATAACTATAATAATAATGCATATAATGAATTAATACTCTAACATGAATAGTATGAACCTATTACCAAAAAATAAACAAAATAGATACAAAAGATAGATAAACTTATCTAAAGCTTATAACAACAATAAAATTAAGATTAATAAATAAGATAACTTATACTCAATCATCAACTACAACAACACAACAATAATAATAAGTAGAATTAATCATTAAGGATAGACTCTTCTATCAGCTAGAAATAAAATTAAAACAGTTCTAGTGATAAAAATAAAAGCTATCAACAACAACATGAACATTGTCATGAACATAGATAATAAAATAATTAAAGCAGTAATAAACAATCATAAATTGATAATTTAAGATCAATACTATCACAACAGAACATCAAAGATCAACAAGATATACATAACATCAATAATCATATAGATAATATTGAACTTGTTAATCATAATATATAGCTTGTCAATAGACCATATAATAATCATATCAGAATAGAATAATATAGTCCATAATCACTTAAATTGTAAAGTATATAAACATATAGATTATAAAACTTAGAAACACTTAAAACATATACCCCATAAACATATAAACAATATAATCAATAAAAATATAAACAATAATCCAATAACATAATTATCTAAAGTAAAAATATAGAAAAACAATAAATTCTATAGTTATAACCAATCAACATCAACAATAGACTTGCATAAATTCTTAAAAATGATAATCAAAATAATAATATTAACACTAATATAAATAATAATATAATTTATAACATAGATAAAAGTACAGATAGCATAAACAATATAAGCAATACAGTTAATAAGAGTAGTATGTCCCCTCTGATCAAGGTTTGGGGCATGAACGGTCTTTCTAATAAAAATAAGAATGATAACGATAGAAGTCAATAAAGCTATAGCATAAATAGTAAAATGCAACAAACAGTCTCACTCAAAACAGTATAAACACATAAAATCAATAAAGATATCATTAATAATAATAAAAGTAATACTATCGACAACAATAACAATAATAGTAATAAGTTATAATAAATATCATATAAATAATAACATAAACATAAATAATCCTAATTATTAAGAACTAAACTAGATTAAAACAAGAAAGTATATAACTAAATTAAAAATTTATTTAATAAAAATAAAAGTTAACATTAACTTTCTTAACAATATCAATAAATAAATAAACTTAATAAGAAGAAATCTAATTAAAAAGATTAAAAAAGAATAGAAATCAATAATAATCAAATATCCAAGAATATTAGTGTAAATAATAGCATTAACAACAACAATAATAGTATAAGAAATAGTACTCAAAGATAAAGTTAAAATAAATTAAAAAACAAATAGAGTAATAATGATCAATAACATAACATCAATAATACACAAATCAGATAAAATATAACTTAACTAAAATTTCATACCTACGCTGATCTACCCACCACAGGCACATATTCCTTTTGTTGGTCATAACTAATGACCTTCTTAAAAGACCCCTCCTACTACTCCACTCTAATCCACTCAAACAAAGTCTAATACTACTCAATAAACAACATAACTTACCTCAAGGTAGGCCCATCTCTATTTAAAGTATCAACTAACTAACAATAAGGTAAAATATTGTTGTAGAATACTTTTGATAGTCGATGTACAGGTAATATATTAGGTGGTGTATTTAAAGATGATGAGATGAGATATAGAATATGGGTGAATAGTTCATGTTATTATAAGTAGAGAGAATATCCTAGTAGAGATTTAATATGTTAATTATTGTTTAAAGTTAGTCAAAATATAGCAAAAACAGTCAAATGATTTTTATGCATAAATATATACATAATAATTATCAAAAATCATAAATATTGTATTTTATATACTAATGATTATAATATCAATCTATATCAATATTAAGGATTAGTATTCCATGCATTAATACCCTATTAATCTCTCTAATACTATCTCTGAGAATATCTATATAAATAAATATGTACATATAATTATTATAGTTACTACTATGTCTATCTTATGTTTTTAGATGCTAGATATATTAATTCAGTTTCATATAATCTTCATCTAATTAAGTCTTATGATATTTATTATGACTTATGTTACTATTTATAAGTATACTACTATTATGTATTTTATATGGCTTATTCTTATTTAGGGATGTACAAATGCACTGTGCATCTGCACATGTTATTAGTCTTTCTTATTTTTAATATCTTATTATTATTCTGTGTTGATACACATGACATATTATGTTTATTACTATATTATTCTTTATTCCTCTATCTCTACGTCTAATTTCTATTAAACCTACATGTCTCATCCTTCCTATACGTCTAATTACTACCCAATCTCTCTGTCCTATCACTCTTAATCTTTCTAATCTTACCATACATACTCATATTACTTTATCTACAAATTTAGTTAGGCTTAATCATCAACTTATTAATCTTCAAACCATTATAATACATCCTCTATTTGATACTTTATTTAACCCTCTTCAAAATAGACTATCTAAATTAATTCTAGATGTTCTATTTCTATTGTCTACGTCTAGATTAGACTTTTCTTTTACTACCATAACCCTTAAGATTTAATAAAGATATACCAATTGGTCTACTAATACTTATATTATTTTAGGGTTTTGATGATGATAATTAATGTTTTGATATATTTTTAGAGAGATATTCTAAAGTCAATCGAAATGATTTATTATTTGTATTTGCTATATTAGATATATTAGATATGTTGATATTATTTTTAAGGGTAAGGGTTTATGGGTAAGGATGACTTGATGGCAGAGATGATGATAGATGTTTTAATTATGATTGGGTTGTACGTAGTTTTGATGAGATATTTGTTTATTTCTTAATAAACATAATAAAATATTATAGTACTAGTATAATTAATATCATAAAATTAAATAGTTATATAAGATATAATATCATATTGAACATATTAATTAATTTATTAACTATCTAATAAGAAATAATATACTAAATTAATAAAGATAATTATAAAGATAAACATAATAGATCATACTTTAAATTTAACTATCTTCAATACCGTACTCTTAGCTCCTTTCTCGTTGATATTCTCTTCTCTTCTGATCTTCAACATATTTTTATATCCATTTAACTAATTAGCTCTCCCAAAAGTTATATATTGCATCTCTGCCAATTTTCGTGTCATAATGGCATAGTCCTCCTCTCTTTTCTTAATATTTGCCACCCTCCTCTTATACTAATTAAGTGGTAAAACAGGCAAAGTATCCTCTAAGTTAAACTTCTGTCCAGTCTCATCATCCACCATAGTCAAACATTCAGGCTTATTAATTCGTAAATCAATATTCCCCTTCTTTATTGGAGTCTTCTGACATTCCTCCTCTACCTTTTTATATATCTTATGATACAATTCACGTTTCTCTATCAACAAAGGATTGTCTTAATTATATTTAATATATTTCTTCTTATGTCCATGATTATTTTAATACTTAACATTCTCCCTATAATTCTTCAATAATTTATTAGAAACACTTGATAAAAAATTATAGATCTTATCTTTCAATTGCTGTTGAGTCAATTTTGTTTGAAATTTTGATATATCTATCTTCAAGATAACATTATTCATTATCTTTTATAATTATTGTTTAAGATATTGATAATCTTTTGAATAGATCTTTGAAATTACTAATTTACGTTATTTTGGGTCTTATTCTTATGATGGTGGGTCTTAGAAATCTTGTATACCTTTCATACCGCCTTAGTTTACTATATAGTAATATTATATTATATATCATTTAAATTTGAAGTAATCACTACTAATATAGTAATATATAGTATTACTATAACATAAAAGAAGGATAATAATATAAATATCAATCAATTGTTTATTATCTATCATGTTCAATAACAAATATAGATTAATTCGAAAATTATTAATCTTAATAATTTCTCATCTACCATTCACCAGTCTTCTACATACATTTTTTAACATATTATTACAATTATCTAAATTTCTTAACATGTAAAGTATCCAAATCAAATATATACTCCTTATTTTAAGTAGATTAGAAGATTATATAACAAACCTGTTGTAATGACTCCGAAGGTAATTTCTTGATCATTTGACCTAATAACCTTTTCTATGACGGTGAAGGTAATTTGTTTTAGGAAAGAGGTTGATATATCCGATTAAGCGGTGCAGATTTCTTTTTATTATAAGATGACTGTGATTGCGTATAATTCAATGGGATAACTTGATTCTTCCTTGTCTTTTAATTCTAACTAGTCATCAATTTAACCAAATAATTCTATAAAGCTGCTGCATATCGATATTAATTCGACGTCTTTGCATATTTTGTATAGATCATATGACAAAAAGCAGTTAAATCACTATTGAATTAACTTATCTTATAAGTTTAACCCAGTGAGCCTACTTTTTGTTAGATATCTTTTAGAATTATTTAGGTCTATTTTGATTTGTTTACATTCATAAGTAAGTTATAGACTTAATATCTCTTTACTTTTTATAAGAAATTATAAGATGAGAGAGCTGGTTATTCATGGATTGATATTTATGGTGGGGTAGGTACTATTGTAACTGCGTTTTAGATGGATTTTTTAGTTGGTGAATATTATTATTTTATTTTTTATTTAGCTTTAGTTATATTATTATTGTTTTAAATTGATTGTTGTGTATTAGACACAACTTGTGTGGTGATTTGTTTCTTTTTATTTTTAAGTTATAATGATTATCTTTTATCATATTATTATTTAATTATAAATTTGTAGCCTTTGGGAAGCATGTGGTTTATCTTTTTGAGTTATTATGTTGTAAATTTGAATAGTTCTGGCTTTTACATAGATATTAGTATAAAGTTATTGAAGATTGGTAATATTTAGTAAATATTATAAATATTGGTTCAAAATTATATAATTAAAATTATTAGTCATGTTATTGTAATTATTTTTGTAAATAGTAATTAAAATATCAATCAATCAATATTATCATCGATATCATCTATATAGAAGATTTATAAATTGTATTTGCTTTTTTATATATCTAATATAAATATAATTGTTCAAATAAACCTCTAACAAAAAATCAAAAAAGCCTTCACATCCTCATACTTCCAACCGACGTATTCGACATCATCTCAGAATAATATTGTTTTTGTTGATACTCCACAAATTATTATATCTCCATTTCTTTATTATCAATTCCATCTTTTAAATTTTAAGTGCGCTTTTATATCCTATCACCAATCTTTATATGCTATTGTAATGTCCTACCCATCCTCTTCATCATCTAATCTCTACTCTTTATAGCCCTCTACCATTCTTTATCTATCTATTTCTAACGAAGTTATTAATCGTGTAATGCCTTTTATTATCTTTTTTATTATTATGCTTTATCTAGATTAAGAAATAAGGTACTTTGGAGTTTTTTACGGAAGATGTCGTCGAGATCGGTATAGATTGAGACGTATTTACGGGCTTATTATTTCATTAAGGATTACAGGCGACGGAGTTAGTGGAAATAGTTCATTTTTTATAATTAATATGAACTAGTATAAAACATAAGTAAATTATCTATAAATAATATAAAATAGTGATAATTTATCGAATGATTTGACCTTTTATATGATATTTTTTATATTTTAAAGAAATAAGCATCATTATAAATGATTATACGTCAACAGCATCCACCTTCTTTCTTCCTATTCATCTATTATTTCTGTATCGTCCCCAATTTAATCCCAATCGACTAATTCTTAGGATCAATCTCCCCCTTATCTATCTTCCCTAATATAGCCTACGATATTTGTATAAAAGTCTGATCAATATTTTGCCCAGATTTAGCCGAACATTCCATAAACATCAACCCATTTTTCTTAGCAGCATTCAACCCTTCATCATATGAAACAACCCTCCTATATATTATCATATAATACTTGCTTTCTAAATCACATTTATTAGCTATAAGTATCGATGTTATTTTATCATTCGCATATGCTTTAGTCTAATCAAGCCATTTTGATATATTATTAAATGACTATCTATTAGTTATATCATAGACTAGTACTACACCTATCGAACCACGATAATATGATCTTGTTATCGATTTAAATGTTTATTGTCCTGCCTTATATAGTATAGAATATACTGTATCCCATATTTGTAATTTGATTGGTCTCTATCCTATTGTTATTATTTTTGAACCAAATTAGACACCAATAGTTGTATCATGATCAAATTTAAATTTTTTTTATAAAAATTGTAATAACATACAACTTTTACCAACACCTAGATTAGAGAATAACATACTTGTATCACCTATTACGATCAATTTGAATAAATATGCATAATTACTCATTTATTATTTAGACAATACGCACAAAATATATATAATCGGCATTAAACATAAAAAAGATGAATATAATATATAATATTCAATCAATCGTAATATAATTATATGCGCTATACTATAATATAATATACACTATGATTAATATAAATACAATAGATCATAGATATGATGGTCTATCCTCCTTAAAACTTAATTTCATATCCTACCATCTAGTCCACCGACTCTTATAATACCTATATGCAACTATATACGGATAAAGTGTAATAACCCATCCAATCAAATAAAACTAAAAAGGAAATCTATTATAACTAACAATCTACATAATACATATATTACCTGCTTAAATATCGCAAAGATCAACATCAATCCCACAAATACTGTCGGTATATGCTTTTCTAATATAAATTTAATTATCCATAAAGGCTTTTATTTAGTATACTTAACTATTTGTTATTATAAATCATTATATTTAAAGAGTTATACAAAAGTAACCAACTCTATAACTACACACAATGCAAATGGTATATTACTTATATAATAATCATAAAATTAGAGATAATATATACCTGCATGACTAACCAACGAGGGACATATCAACATAAATAGACATAAACATAGTTTTTGTGATGATTAATAGGTAAGATCGATACCGAAGATAGAGATTGTACCATGTTTGAACTAATCTCGTAGATAACAATAGATTGCTTATAACATACCAAATAATGAATCTATACCAAGAAATACCATACAACTAAAGAAGATAAAGATCCATATATGAGGTAATGGTAGAGTGGCTAGTGCCTTAGGAAAGATATTAAAAGATAAATCAGGGCCATAAAGCTTTAAATCAGGGTTATCGATAGTAATACCTTATAGCTTGCAGAAATGTGATAAATACAAAAAGATAGAAAAAGAACTCAACATACCACATAATAAATTACTTAATGGTATTACAAGAGCATTCAATGTTATTTTATTCCTTCTAGAATGCATAGATGCCATGTTGATCACCATACCCAGTCCTAATGATAATTGATAAAAAACTTGAATAAATGCATCTACCCATATATCAATCTCTGATAATTTTTACCATTTCGGCTCTAAAAGATATGATATACCTTAAGTAGATCCATCAAGAAACAAACCCCTTATCAAAAGTATAGTCAATATAACAAAAGGTGATATCGCTGTAAAATTAATAACATTCTCCGATGCTTTAACCCCATTCTTAATAATATAATAACAAATCAACAACGACAAAAAATAAAAAAACAACAACCCAGGATTAATCCCAACAAACTCTTCTATCGACTCTGATTTCTATAATATCTATTCATGAAAATATGTATTCTATTGTATACTTTAACTACTAAACGGTAATACCATATTAAACGCACTAAATATAAGTCTATAACTATATGTCATCAATAAATTATAGATGATAGATAGATGAAATGAATTTAATATAATTACAAAACCTATCATTTTTAATGATGGATGTATTTTATTAAATATAAATGGAATACTTATTTGATGTATTTGACCAAGACTTAATTATAAATATAAGATAGGTATACCGATTATTATTAGTGCAATTAAATAAGGTATAAAAAATGCACCACCACCATTTTTATATATAAGATATGGAAATCTCCAGAATGAACCAAAACCTACTGTTGCACCTACTATTGAGATTAAAAATTGAAAGTTGTTACTAAAGATATGAGGATTATTATCATGATTTGTATATTATGATTATGATTATGATTATAATAGAAATTGTTAGATATGATGTTTGTTTTATGTAGTCATTATCAAGTTATTTAAGAGATTTACTTTATATCTTATATTATATTATTAATAAGATAAATTATATCAATAATTTTATATATAATATTATGGTAATTATAAGTTTATTATATGTTATTATATACATTTGAATAAAATATATTCTATGATAATAAATAAAATAGAATAATAATAAAGACTTATTGATCATTATCCCAAATAAAGCTAAGCAATCTATTTAAACTCTTTAATACTCTCCTCCAAAGTTGCTATTGGCCCCTATTTCTCCGCATAATACCCTTTCAACTCCTAACTCAACACCTTAGAATCAGATTCAACATCAAAAGTAGATTAACCCTTATCAGGTATCCAAGATACCTCTTTCTCTTAATTAGATTTATAATATTGCAAACGTATATAATATTAAATACCTGTATAATCAGTCTCATCCTTCTCTTCTAAAACATACAAATAAAATATATAATTCCATAAGAAATGTTTATGATTAGTATGTGATTAGAAATCTTATCCATTTTTCTAAAGTGCCTATCTAGATATATTACATATATAACAACTATTCTTCTTATCTGAAAGAAGTGCATCTGCTTATTATCTTAATGAACTAAATGCATCTAACATCAATCCACTTACTATATTACCAAACATCATTTAGAAGAAAATGAAATAAACCATATCATATGCAAAACGAATTAACTAGAAATCTTACATCGTTTATCCTATTGCACCAGCTACGTAGAGTTGAGATACGCAGCCAAGTACACCATCACACATATCTTAGACTGCATCACCTGCTGAATAAATATCTTTCATATAGTTACTAAATGTTACTGTACAGAATATAAATGTAAAGAAGACACCCATTATACTTATCAACATAAGTGATTTGAAGTTATAAATAGCTGATTTTAAGATAGTTCCTAATGTCTAGTTTTGTGCGAAGATATCGATAAGATGAAGGAAAAACATTGGTGGGAAATAGAATGTTCCGATTACTGATGATAAAAGGAAGATCATGTTTCTCCAAAATGCTATATTTTGATATACTTACTTACCCATCTATTCTTGAACAATAGCCCATTTTTATAGTATAAAACCAAATATTTTCTATGCTTTTTGTCTTAAAGTAAGTTAACTCCATAGTGGTGGAGGACCTTCTTCAATAGCTTTTTAAGGTTAAGCCTCTTCTTCAGCCGGCCCTTCTTCTGGAGCATGAGTAGCTAATGGCTCAGGAATATACCACAGTTTCAACTCAAACCAATAAAACACATATAAAACAGAGAACACCAATTGCACAAAACTCAATGCAAATCTCACACCTTATATATGATAAGCAGTATAATACTCTGCATTTTGATATTAAATAGCAATATTATAGAAATATCCTATATATGCACATATAATAATAGAGAGAGTCGATGCTATTTTAAAGCTTTGATTTAAATTATCTTATGTTATACCTTTTTGTTTCTTCAAATTATAACTATAATCCATCTTTTATTTAACTCCTCTAGAATAACTTAACAACGATACGATCTTATCTCTATGAGATGCCCTATTAACTTATTTCATTATAAAATCTCTTAAATTACCAGTTAAACTATCAAAAACAGGATACTTAGGGAAATATATAAATTGATCCCTACCCTGTGCGTCAGTTATCTCAATATTCAATAGAAGTGTATCAAGATGACTATACATACATAAATATCCACCCATCCCCTCTTCTACTTTCTTACCAAGTGCCTCTTCCTAAATATTAGGATTCTTATCTTTCAATTCATTCTATAGTGCAATTTGATATTATTATCTTATTTATTTTTTAAATTTATCATAATTTTGACAGATTCTACTACGTTAACCAAGTGCATATTTAATCTTTAAGAAGATTGCAGATATATTAAGTAATATTAATATATGTTAATCAAAACCTGTATTTTTACCACCATTTTAATTATCTTGATTACTATAATCATCTATATACCTTACAAGCTATTCTTGATTTGTTATGTTCATTTTAGTCAATCTTTAGCGAAGGATCTAGATTAAAAACTTAGATTATAGTTTACCATCAAGTATATCAAATGTTTTAGGGTTATTGCCTTAGAAATTACTTAAGATAATTGAAAAACTTTTATTGTAGATTTATTAAATAGCTTAATTACCTTAAGAAAAACCTCTTTAATGTATAAGATTTTTATTAGAACTAAAACTATTCTTGAGTTGACATAGATCTTAAAAGAAAGTAGAACTCATAAGAGCTTATTGATTTTAGTAGATAGGTATTTGCGTAACTTATAATATGAAATCCATCAAGAAAAGTGGGACTTCTTTTATCTATTAACAATAGATCTAAAATAGATTTCTTAGTTATTTAGTAGTTATATTAATGAAATTGAATTGTCTTGCCTTATCTGGTTGTACTCTTATAAAGTTTTTACCCTAGATATTATTATTTTAACAAAGCAACTGCAAAAACTTAAAAGTTCTTCTATAAGTCGTTATACATAATTTACTATATAGATACTAATCAGTCGAATTAGGCTAAAACACATTTTTTCTTAATGCATATTTCTGATTAATATCATAAAAATCATAATTATCTACAGTTTATGGTGAAAATTAAGAATTCATCTATTATTTAACCTGTGCCTCATCAATATTTTTGCGAATTAGCTTACCTAAATTGATCATCAATGCTTAGATATTTGCAAAGACTTGATTGTTTTAATCTTTAGCAAGTTATTATAATATATCTTTTTGGGTTATTTAATTACCACCAAGAAGATATGCTATTGCACAAAGAAGGATTGAATTTGCTAATTAGACATTGTTTGTTATGTCTTCTTTTAAGAGTTAGACTATGAATTTACCTAATTTACAATTTTTTAATTAACGTTGAGTTTATTAGATTATTTTTTGATTAGGGTCCCAGAATTAGGCTTACCATTGATCTATATCTATTTTAAATGCGATTTAGTTTGATTAGCCTTAAGGTTTAGCTTATTATGCTGCAGGTTAGACTGGTTATACTGGTTATGCTGGTTATCCTACTGGTTAGACTGGTTATCCACCTTAGATAGCCCCTCCTTCGCCTTCTTATTTCTTAGGTTTATTAGCCAACTCTACAAGACCTGTTATATATTGCAAAAAGAATAGTTTTCTTTATGGAGTAAGTGCCTCTGGAAATTGTGAATTAAGTTCAATTATCCTTGTAACAAATGCATATTTATCATCTTTCAAATAGTAAGTCTCTACTTTTTGTTCATATTAATCCAAGAAATACTTCTGTGCCTCAGGTGATAATTTTATACTAGATACTAGTTTACCCAAATTATAGCTTATCTTCTAATCCTAATTAGCAAAGCTTCTCTTCTATCTCTTAAATATACTCCTCAAAACCTATTTAAGTTTATTATCATCTCTTGCCTTATTAATACTTCTTTAATGATGTACCTAAGGTGGTAATAGATATGTCAATGGTATACTTTATGATACCTTTGGATCTTTTTATTAATAAAAATGACCTATTTTACCAGCCAATATCTTAGTAATCAAATGCTATTTCTATTATTAACTATAATCAGGTATAGCCTTTTAATATATAGTTTTACCAAGACCCTGTAACATAAGCTTTAACTTAGATAATATAAACTTTATCAATGAATTTGTATAGATATTTTTATTATTAGTAAAATATGTTTGAAGATATGCTATTCTTTCAACAATTTTAATAAAATTATAACTTGCTTCAATATCTGTTGAAGCAAAGTTATTGAAATATTTAGTCAATTAGACTGCGATTTTGCCACCTGCAAGATTATACACTGCAAATAATATTTATTATAAAAGAAGATAATGATATGATTCTATATAGGTAAATCTAACTGGACTTTTAAACTTTTTATTTTATAACTCTGCATTTTATGGACTTAACTTCAATTGTATAAAGAGATCAAGATCTTTTATGATGTTTGATAATTATCTACTCAATATACATTTAAGTTAAGAATCTATCTATGGTCTAAAATAATATAATCTATTCAAGAAACTTCTTATATTTCTTTTTAAAGTCCAACAAGTCTTGCACTCAACTATAAAATCTACTAAGATATCAAATTCATATCGTTTAATCAACTTACTGATATTGACTTTATTATCAGCATCAATAAGTGATGTCATAATCTGGAAGAATGTACATAAATATGTCAATTTAGCATTCATAACAATCTCAGTAGAATGTTGATTCTGTTATTAATACTCAGCTATCAACTCCGCCAATTCTTATTTTTTGAACTCTATCATAATATGTGAACGTGTATCATCTTGCATGATCTTAAGGATTTGTATCTGATGATTCTTCAATGCACGACCATTACAATAAATAAGATACCTAAAGAAATCCAATAACTTAGATTTATAATAACTCTAATCATTCTAATTCTAAATATTTTAACAGATCTTATCAATCAACTGGAAGACTATATGCTCATTATAAAGCATAGTTTTATTATTATCATACATTTCTTTTAAGAAATCTATACAACCAACATTCTTTTAAATATGATGAAGTATCTGTGGAATATAACCTTGAAGAATTACTTTTATTTGATTAAAGTTTTAGATAAGAGATACTATGAAATAATATGAAAGATGAAGTAATTTTATTGCAAGTGGTTATTGTGGTATCTATTGACATGAAAATATAAAGTTTATAATCTTGTTATGTAGATTTGTAGAATAGATTATTTATTGTTTCATTCTACTAGTACTTGATCTCTATCCAGTAAAGTTGATAAGTCTATCAGTACCTAATGCTTAGAATATACCTGTATCATGTATAGTCTTGATATTTTCGATCTGGAGTACACTATTCTAATTCTTCATAAGTTCAGTTAATAGATAAAGTACTTCCATAAGCCCTAATTTCTATGGATCTGACACCATGAAATAGTTACATGCCTGATTATCTTAAGAAACATTAACTATATTACTATCTTCCAATATAAAGAATTTATTTCTATGATAATCCATAAACTATAATAACTTCTATCTCTCTTCTTCTGATATTAAAATCAATGATGAAAATTGATTAAATACATTTTTTCTAGTTTGTAAGATTCTATCCATAATACCAATAGCCTTTGATGTCAATTAAGGATTATTATAATTTGATACTTATATCAATAATTAACATATATTTGTTTAGATAATTGGTTGGATGGCTGTCTAATCAGGTAATTATACAAGATAATTATGGACCATTTCATGATCACATTTTATTTATAACATGTTTGCTTGACTACTAATACCTTTTAAAGAAAATACTTTTTATGGGAATTAATATGATTTATATCTATTTGCTACTATTTGCATGAAGATGTCATTGTCTAGTTAGACTATTAGATCGATTATGTTTAGGCATTACATTTTGCATGCGATCATCAAGATGTTTTATTTAGATGCTATTATGACGCTTTAATAAGTACTAATATCTGGATGCTTAGTCAATATCTTAAGTATATTAGCCAAGATCTCTCTCAATCGAGCTTTTTCATACCAAAAACCTAAGTTTAAAGTCTACCATAAAAACTTCAATAAATTCAATAAAGTCTGATTCTTATTATAATGCTATGGAGCAGGATTGATCGCATCGAACTAATCTTTAATCTTCGACTCTAACTTCGATAATATTCTATCAAAAGGTGGATCCCAAGGCTTAGTCTATGACGTAGTAGTATTTATAACTACATTTTAAGCATCATTAAGTTGATTATATTTCAATATACGTCTCTTCTTCTCAATAGGATAATAATATTAACTTTAAGCATATAAATAATGGATAAGTCTTGTTATTGGTATTTCAGCTTAATACAACGTATAATTTTAAAATAAATCACCTAATAATTCTAAACTAAAGAACTTACAAATCTCTTCTTCTGTAATTTTATTCCTACCCTGTACTAAATCCGCTGTCAAATTAAGATATTCAACAAAGTAGTCCCATGCAGACTGATTAACATCTATACATTGTTGATGAAACTCTTAAAAATTCAAACTAACATAATTTTTCTTATCAATACTACCAGATACTATAATCGAATCACCTTTTTTAACAATTTTAATCATATATGGACTATTCGATTCAATCAATTTATTATGAAAATGATCTATAATTAATTTTTGATTAAAAGTATTTACTTTATTATTAACTATACATAACTTTCTAAAGATCTAAATATATTTCTTTTAATAATATTATTGATTTTAACTCTCTTTAAAGAAAAATGATGTTAAATATGTAATTATCTTTTAGTTGACAAAATTATTAACAAAGAAATTATTATCTTTTAAAAGTTATTTAATTAGATTGAATTGACATGGTTAATTATTGAAGATAACGTCGTCTAGGATGAATTAGAACCATTTTGAGATATGCATCTTGAATTAGTTGTTATTACGAATTAGTTAGATTATGACTTAATATATGACGTTGTAGAGTTATAGGAATTTTTATTTTTAATTATGTTTATCTGAAAATATATCTTATTTTAAGTTCATCTTCATGAAGTAGAGTAATTAGAAGAGAAGTTAACTTATACCAAGATCTTTACAGATCATCTGACGTTGAGATATTGGGAATATATGCTAAAGTTATGCTTATTATTATGAACATGCTTTGATGAAGATCTTGATTTATTTGATTTTTTGAGTTAATTGCATCATTCTTAAATAACTTATCTTTTTAGCAGCTTATATAGCACCCCATTGAAGATCTTATCTTAACTTAATGATGACTGAATGAAAACTTAAAGCGAATAATAAGTTTTATTTGAGTTAGTCTTAAATTTAGTTAATAACGAAGCAATGCTCTTGCATAATACTTTTTTTAAATGCAAGTTGACGTATATTAAAATTACTCTCTTTTTTAAATTGTTATCTCATCTTATTCTGATCTATTTTATCATCCGTCTCATAATTTTTAGCAGTACTCTCTTGTAAAGCTTATTATTAATGTATTTATAGTAATTAATCATGCCATGCTATATTAACAAATGATCCACTACCAATATCACCACCTTCTTTTCTTGCAAGTTTTATATGAATACCTTAGATCTTTGGACCTTTTTATATACCCGCTGATAAATCTTGTAGAAATGGTCTTCTTAATCCACCATTTTAACCTTATTGTTGAGCTAATACCATACCAGACATCAAATGCCTCAATATATATGTATGTTAATTCTATTTTTATAAATTCTATTTTTTAAAATTCTATTTTTATATTTACCATAAACATTAATAAAACTTAAGCTCATCACTAGAATTATCTTTAGATTCTTTAAGGACTATATTCGTTCCATAAATAGATAAAACACCGTTACTATATTATAGAATATATACTTTTATGTATGTTTTAGATAGACAACATCATGTTGTATAAGTGTATCATTAATGACTTAGTTAACATGTAGTTGAAATCTCCATGGCATAGGCACTTCTTTCTATACTGATAGATCGACAAAATGTGTAACGACTTAATAGATATCAGATGTATCACTTTGTGTTTTAACTGGTATTTTATATGATTCATTAGATTATATAGGTTTCTTTTAGATATATGTACCTTTTGACCTACCTTGATCCCCTATACCAATTTTTTAGAACGTCAAAAAACCATTATTAAATCCATTTCTTATCAAAATAGGTGAATCAAAAGGAATTGGCATATCTAAAAACTAAAATGATCTATAAGGCAACAACTTGAATACTAAGCTTTCTGATAACTTATTAGACACTTGTACAGTAAATGCACCATTAGACCCCGTCGATGGTTTAATCGTACCTGATACATATGATTTTGAATCAATATGTTTAAAGATAACATTTTGTCCAAAACATATTCTTTTTTTCTAATTACTATATAATAGTATGTTTTACTTGATACAATTTAATTAAAATTGTACTTTTTATGATTCTGCCCTTTGTTTAAGTATATTTATATTCGATGTTTATGGTTGTCCTTAATTTTAAATCAATGCTTTTTATAGTTCATCATTCAATTAGAAATTACCCGCAGGCAATATCTGAAAAATTGAATTTCTATAATTTTTGAAATAGAGAAGATCATCATATGTTTAATATTTTGCTTTAATATCTGCAAATCCTTGTGCAGTTAGAAATCCACTATCATTTCCTTTCGCTTTAAAACCTTAGATTAATATTCCTTGGCCGAATTTTAGATGAGTATCGAATTACTCTTTTGACATTTATAAAGATATATTTATCAAAAATAAATATTAAAATAACTCAATGTTATATATTATCATAAATATCGCTTTAAGGCATAAATAATTATTAGGCAATTAGTTATTACAAAGGGACAAAGTTTTGTAAGATATTATATAAGATTATTAATATATGATATTACTATTATTTTTCAGCCGTAAGAATACTGAATATAAATAACATAATATGTTATTTCATTCAATAAATTTTATTTCATATATCAATTAGTATATATACTTTGTAAAAAGATGAATATATTTATTAAGGATTTTCATTTATACATAGATCTAGGGTAAAAATGACTATTTTCAATGTTTTATTTAATAGAAAAATAATAATCATATTTTATCAACCTTCAACAACATTTCTTATCCTTCTTCTGCCCTTCTTCTATTTGACTCTTTCTCATCTGCTTCAAAGTCACCCCTTTCTCCACAGCCTCGACATTAATACTCAACTTATTCTGCTCATAAATCTGTTTAATCAAATACCCAAAAGCCTAATTAACCCCTTCACCCGATAGAGCACTAACTGCAAAAAATTAACAATTATATTATTTCTTAAGCTCATCTATCCTCTATTTATAAACCTAGATCTGTTCAGCTAGTTTAGTTGGTGTAAGTAAATCACTTTTATTACCTAAAAGTATCTTAGGGATTTAATTACCACAATGAAGGACAAGTTGTTGAAGCCATGTTTTAGCATCATTTAATGAATCTTAATTTGTAAGATCAAAAACTATACATGCAGCTTTAGATAAATTAAAATAATTATAGACTATTGTACGATATCTTTATTGTCCTGCTGAATCCCATAACTATAAGTTGAAATTAACTTATTTATATGCAACTTTTTTAAATCTATAATCAATACCCACAGTAGGCTTTTGAGGATTATATTAACCATCGACATATCGTAGCAAGATAGTACTTTTACCGACAGATGATCTTCCTATGATTATTGTTTTATAGTTCTTTAAACCAGATTCTTATAATTCACTCATTATTTACGATAAAATATCAAAAAATATTATAGATCATCAACACATAAATTTAATTGTTATATACTAATTTAAATATAAAAAAACGAGAGAAAAAGTATATTTTTTATATACAAAAAAGGTATGATAATTTAGATCTTTTTTACCTTATAACTTTATAAATCATTAATAAAAAATTATAATTCTATGAGTTAATTGCCACCATAATAAGTCGCCAGAATAATCCTTTTAGGCCTGCCTTACTCCGGCATAAAAGACGTCGCAAACCTCCTCCATTAATAATATTCCTGTAAAATCTTCTACGCCTCTGCTAAAGATAAACCCCAAGACATGAGCCTCAAAAAATTCATAAGTAAAGTCCTCTTCCAAGAATACAATTAAACCCCTCGTGCAGTTCTATTGACCTAAAACTTAAATTATACAGAATAAGTCTTTTTATAATTAAAAAAACGAAATTTTGTTAATATAGTCTTAGTTGATGCTAGTTTTAAGATAAGATTAAATAATTTTTTAATGAAACATCAAAAATAATAAAATGTAGAAAGTGTTAGACAATTTATGGATATCGATTAAAAACATCATAATGATTAGTATTAAAAATGTTTAGAATTTGTTAGGGTAAGAATCATGAACTTTGGTGGAGAGGAGCTTAAAATAGAAATGAAGAAGAAGATGAATAAAATATTGAGATATTTTAGACCTACTTGGGATGAATATTTCATGAAGATTGCAGATATCGCAAGAAGAAGATCAAATTGCATGAAATCATCAGTCGGTGCAGTCATCGTAAACGACTAAAACAGAGTCGTCTCAACAGGATATAACGGTACCCCAAAAGGTGCCCCATCATGCTATCGTAATGGTTGTGGTCGATGCAATTTCAACTAAGGTGGTCAATTAGACCTTTGTTTGTGTCTTCATGCATAATAATCGGCTATAATGTAAGTGGGTATAGGTGCAACAGAAGGCTGTCGTCTCTATACTACTTATTTTCCATGTTTTAGTTGTGCTAAAGTAATTAAGCAGGCAGGGATTAAAAAGATATATTTTATAGATGATTATTAGAAGAAAGATAGTGGTAAACAATTTTTAAAATAGTATTTTAAAGAAGAAGATGTTGTACAAATGTGTATTGATAATTTATACT
>Ga0169931_10005126_pt1 | contig 20099 bp, 22 predicted proteins | sample Kivu_15m_20L_FD_129675 | JGI IMG/M metagenome (GOLD analysis project Ga0169931, IMG submission 129675) | Freshwater microbial communities from Lake Kivu, Western Province, Rwanda to study Microbial Dark Matter (Phase II) - Kivu_15m_20L... | ecosystem: Environmental > Aquatic > Freshwater > Lake... | reverse complement strand
CGCAGGTCGACGAACTGCACGCCGGGGTCGTCGAGCAGCGCCCTGGCCGCCTCGGCCGGCAGGGTCTCGATGCGCCTGCGCGCCTCCTCGACCAGCGCCTTGCATCCCTTGGTGATCGGCATAGCGGTGACCTCCTGTTGTTGCTGCGGCGATCGGCGGACGTGCGCCCCGGTCGGCAGCGGGTTTCCATGTCATCCGGGACGGCGCGGCCGTGCGCCCATCGTGTCCGCCCGCCCGGGCCTGGCTGCGGCTGGCATCACGCCTGCGCCTCCGTGATCCAGCGCGGGCCCTCCGGCGCCCGGTAGCCCTGCAACGCCGGCACCAGGCCCTCCGGCGTTGCGACCGCGCCGACGATGGCACGGTGCGCCTGGCTGACGAATCCCGCCGCGGCCGCGTGGTCCATTGCCTGCAGCAGCGGGCCAAAGTAGCCGTGCAGGTCGACCAGGACGCAGGGCTTGCGGTGCATGCCCAGCTGCGACCAGGTCACCACTTCGAAAAATTCCTCGAAGGTGCCGAAGCCGCCGGGCAGCATCACGAAGGCGTCGGCGAGGTCAGCCATCATCTGCTTGCGCTGGTGCATGGTCTGCACGACGTGCATGGTGCTGAGTCCCGGGTGGGCGCGCTCGAGCCGCATGATGGCCGAGGGGATCACGCCCGTGACCCGACCGCCGGCCTCCAGCGCACCGTCCGCGACCGCCCGCATCATGCCGCCGCCACCCCCGCCGTAGATCAGTTCCAGGCCCGCGGCCGCAAGCGTGGCCCCGACGCTGCGGGCCGCCTCGACGTGGCGCGGATCCCGTCCCGGGCTCGAGCCGCAAAAGACGCAGACGCTGCGCAGGACGGGCGGAATATGCGGGGTGCTGTCCATTCAGAACCCGCCGGTCTCCAGCCAGCGCTCCAGCTGATCGAGCCGGTCGCCGCCCCAGAACGGTTCGTCGTCCACGAAGAAGAAGGGAGAGCCGAACACACCGCGCGCGATGGCCGCCTCGGTCTCGTCCTTCAGCCGCGCCTTCACCGCCGGGTCCTCCAGCGCTGCAGCCACCGCTGCGGCATCATGTCCGAGCGACGCGGCGACGGCCACGGTGTCCGAGGGATTGGAGATATTGACGTCGTCGACGAAGTAGGCGCTGTACAGCGCCGCCGCGAGCTGGCGCGCCGCCTGCGGGTCACGATCCGACAACCAGTAAAAGGCCCGGGCCGGTGCCTGGGAGGAGATCGGAAACACCGTCGGCAGGCGGAAGGGGACGCCATGAAAACGCGCGGTGCGCAGCACGTCGCGCGCCGAGTACTCACCCTTCATCGGCACCGTGGGCAGCGGCGGCAGGCCGGTGATCTTGAAGGTGGCGCCGAGCAGGAAAGGCTTCCAGAGCACCTCGCGCCCGTGGCGCGCGGCGATGGCGTCGATCCTGTGGCTGGCGATGTAGCCGTAGGTCGAGGAGAAGTCGAAGTGGAAGACGATCGGGTCGGCCATGGGAGTCGTTCCTCAGGGATCGGAAGGCAGCTTCACACCGTTGAGGCTGGCCTGGGCCTGCACCAGCGCCGGGAGCATGTGGTCGGGTCCGCCGAACCCCAGCGCCAGGGCCTGGGTGAGACTCTGGTGCACGGCGGCAGTGACCACGCCAGCCAACTGGGCCTGGCTGGTCTCGCCGACGAAGTAGCGGATGTCCTTGGCGGCATTGCGCAGCGCGAACTTCATGCGGTCGAATTCACCGGCCACCGCGCCGCCGGCCACCATCTGGAACATGTTCGAGTTCACCGGCCCGGCGCTCACCAGCCTCACCAGCTGGGCCGGGTCGAGACCGAGCTTGACACAGGACACGAGCGCCTCGGCGTAGAGGGCGACGCTGCCGACCGCGAGAAAGTTGTTGACCAGCTTCAGCGTATGGCCAGAACCGACCTCGCCGACGTGGAACACGTTCTCGCAGAACGCCTTCAGGATCGGCTCGAGCTCGGCGAAGGTGGCCGCGTCGGCGCCGGTGAGGGTGTTGAGCCGCCCCTGCTCGGCCTCGGCCGGGGTGCGCGTCAGCGGCGAGTCGACGAAGCGCACGCCCCTGGCCCGGAAGGCCGCTGCCAGCCTGATGGTCGAGCCGGGCTGGCTGGTCGAGGTGTCGACCACGATCTGACCCTCGCGCGCATGGGCAAGGATGCCGCCCGGCCTCAGCGCGAGGTCCTCGACCTCCGGGGTGCCGGTGACGCAGAGGAAGACCACGTCGGCGCCGGTCACGAGGTCGGCGACGTCGGCCGCCTCGCGGGCACCGCGCGCCGCCAGATCCTCGACCGGGGCGCGGTTGCGGTGTCCGAGCACGGCCACCGCCCAGCCCTTCTCGAGGAGATTCTTCGCCATGCCGTGACCCATCAGGCCGACGCCGATGAATCCGATGGTCTTGCGTGTCATGTCGTCCCCAGGGGCGTTCACGGCGGAACCACAGCCGCGCAGGGCCGGTCCGAGCGCGCGCTCACGCGAGTTCGAGCGCCAGCGCGGTGGCTTCGCCGCCGCCGATGCACAGGCTGGCGACGCCGCGCTCGAGACCCCGCCGGCGCAGCGCCCCGATCAGGGTCACCACGATGCGGGCGCCGGAAGCGCCGATGGGATGGCCGAGGGCACAGGCGCCACCGTGCACGTTGACCTTGTCGTGCGGCAACTCGAGTTCGCGCATCGCCGCCATGGCGACCACCGCGAAGGCCTCGTTGATCTCGTACAGATCCACCGAGTCGGCTGACCAGCCGGTGCGACGCAGCAGCTTCGACATGGCCCCCACCGGCGCGGTGGTGAACCAGCCCGGCTCCTGGGCATGGGTGCTGTGGCCGACAATGGTCGCGAGCGGACGCAGGCCGCGCCGGGTCGCTTCGGAGGCACGCATCATCAGTACCGCCGCCGCGCCATCGGAAATGGAGCTGGAATTGGCCGCGGTCACCGTGCCGTCCTTGCGGAACGCCGGTTTCAGCTGGGGGATCTTCTCGAAATTGGCCTTGGCGGGCTGCTCGTCCTGCTCCACCAGGCGCTCGGCCTTGCCCGCGCGCACCGTCACGGGCGCGATCTCCCAGGCGAAGCTGCCGTCGCCGCCGGCCTGCCGTGCCCGCTCCAGGGACGCGATGGCAAACGCGTCCTGAGCCTCGCGGGTGAAGTCGAACTTCTGCGCGCAGTCCTCGGCGAAGGTGCCCATCAGCCGGCCGCGGTCATAGGCATCCTCCAGACCGTCCAGGAACATGTGATCGAGCACCTGCTGGTGTCCCATGCGGTACCCGGAACGCGCCTTGGGCAGCAGATAGGGGGCGTTGGACATGCTCTCCATGCCGCCGGCGACCATGACGTCGTTGCTGCCGGCCACCAGCAGATCGTGGGCGAACATGATGGCCTTCATGCCGGAGCCGCACATCTTGTTGACCGTGGTACAGCCGGCGGACAGCGGCAGGCCCGCGCCCAGGCTGGCCTGGCGGGCCGGCGCCTGTCCCTGGCCGGCCGGTAGCACGCAGCCCATCACCACTTCCTCCACGTCCGCGGCGGACACGCCGGAACGGTCGACCGCGGCACGGATGGCCACGGCGCCGAGTTCCGCGGCGGCGAGATCCTTGAAGTCACCCTGCATGCCGCCCATCGGCGTGCGGGCAACGGAAACGATGACTACCGGGTCGGTCATTATGTGCACTCCTGACGGAACGGCGCGCCGGCGCTGGGCCGGCGGACACTGATTCTCTCACGGGGACCACGACGAACCCGGCGCGGGCGCAGGGAGGAGGCCACGGATTTCACGCCGCCCGGCCCGAAGGAAAGCGGGCTGCAAAGCGCGCCGCCGCAGGGTAGGGATAGACGTCCTCGATGAAGCCCTCCTCGATGCGCTGCTTGGTCTGGTTCCAGAAACCCACGTCCAGCAGGTCGCTGTGGTGCTGCAGGAACGCCTGGCGCACCACCTTGCCGGACAGCAGGAAGGGAGCGAACTCCTCCGGGAAGATGTCGTTCTGACCCACGGCGTACCACGGTTCCGCGGCCATCTCGTCCTCCGGGGTGCGCGGCGGCGGAATGCGCCGGAAGTTGCACTCGGTCATGTAGACGATCTCGTCGTAGTCGTAGAACACCACCCGGCCGCCGCGCGTCACGCCGAAGTTCTTGAACAGCATGTCGCCGGGGAAGATGTTGACCGAGCACAGCTCCTTGATGGCGTTGCCGTAGTCCACCACCGCCGCCCTCGCCTGATCTTCGGCCGCCTCGTCGAGGAAGAGATTGAGCGGCTGCATGCGCCGCTCGATGTACAGGTGCTTCACCACGATGGTGTCGTCGCTCTCCTCCACCAGGGAGGGCGCCTCGCGCCGCAGTTCGTCGAGCAGGGCGTCGGTGAAGCGCGATCGCGGGAAGGCCACGTCGGCATACTCGAGCGTATCCGCCATGCGACCGATGCGGTCGTGGCGCTTCACCAGCATGTACTTCTCCTTGACGATCTCGTGCGTCACTTCCTTGGTGGGCGAGATGCGGTCGCGGATGACCTTGAACACGTAGGGATAGGAGGGCAGCGTGAACACGATCATCACCAGACCGCGGATGCCGGGCGCCAGGATGAAGTCGTCGCTGGAATGCTTCAGGTGATGCAGGAAGTCGCGGAAGAAAAGCGTCTTGCCGTGTTTCTGCAGACCCAGCGAGGTGTACAGCTCGGCCTTGGGCTTGCGCGGCAGCATCTGCGCCAGGAAATCCACGTAGGCGGACGGCACCTCCATGTCGACCATGAAATAGGCGCGGCTGAAGGCGAACAGCGGGGCGATCTGGGACGGCCCGAGCAGCAGCGCGTCGAGCATCAGCCCCCCCGCCCCGTCGTGAACGATGGGGATGGCGAAGGGCAGCTCCAGTTCGCCGTTGACCAGCACCCCGATGAGATAGCAGCGCTTGTTGCGGAAGAACAGCGAGGACAGCACGCGGATCTGGTGATTGGCCTCGACCCGTAAGGGACGCGCGAGTGCTGCGCGGGCCGCCTTCAGGACGCAGGCCAGGTCACGGGCCGCGCGGCGGAACGGCAGGGTCAGGCCGGTGTCGGCCAGGATGCGTCGCAGCACCGACCTCAGTCCCTCCTTGCCCGGATAGTAGCTGCGGTAGGACGGGGTGTCGGCGTCGAGGTGTTCGGTGGAAACCGCCGGCCGGACGAAGATGTAGTCGTTGTGGAAATAGGCCCGGTGCAGCAGCTTGCAGCTCACCGAGTTGAAGAAGGTCTCCGCGAGCTCGGGCTGCATGTGGTCGGTGAGCAGCCCGACGTAGTGCAGCTTGATCTGCGTCCAGAGGGCCTCGGGCAGGCGCTCGGCGTCGAACTCACGAATCAGCCGCTCCGCCGACTCCATGACACGCTGGTCATAGAAGGCGATGCGCTCGGCGTGGGCGCGGTGCACCGCCGGCCAGTCCGCCGCCTCGAAGCGCAGCCGCGCGTCGCGGGAGATCTCGCGGAAGATGCGGTAGTGACGATCGAAGCCCTCGAGCAGGGCGCGGGCGATCCGCGCAGCCTGGCCGGGCGGATCGCTGACGGTGTCCTCGGCGTTCATGAGTCCGTCACCGGCGCGGGGAAGCGGGTCAGACGGTGTCGGCGAACAGCTCGCGGCCGATCAGCCAGCGGCGGATCTCCGAGGTGCCGGCGCCGATCTCGTAGAGCTTGGCATCCCGCCACAGGCGCCCGGTCGGATAGTCGTTGATGTAGCCGTTGCCCCCCAGGCATTGAATGGCCTCGCCCGCCATCCAGGTCGCCTTCTCGGCGGAGTACAGGATGGCACCGGCCGCGTCCTTGCGCAGCGCCCGTACCGCCTCCGGATGGTGGGCGTGGTCGCAGGCCCGTCCCACCGCATACACGTAGGCACGGCAGGCCATCATGGTCGAATACATGTCCGCCAGCTTGCCCTGCATCAGCTGGAACTCGCCGATCGCCTGGCCGAACTGGCTGCGCTCGTGCAGGTAGGGCAAGACCACGTCCATGCAGGCCGCCATGATGCCCAGCGGCCCGCCGGACAGCACGGCGCGCTCGAAGTCGAGGCCGCTCATGAGCACGTTCACGCCCCTCCCCACCTCGCCCAGCACGTTCTCCTCGGGCACCTCGCAGTCCTGGAACACGAGCTCGCAGGTGTTCGAGCCGCGCATGCCGAGCTTGTCCAGCTTCTGAGCGGTGGAGAAGCCCTTGAACCCCTTCTCGATCAGGAAGGCGGTGATGCCGCGCGGCCCGGCGGCGGGGTCGGTCTTGGCGTAGACCACCAGAACGTCGGCGTCCGGTCCGTTGGTGATCCACATCTTGTTGCCGTTGAGAACGAAACGATCACCACGCCGCTCGGCACGCAGACGCATCGACACGACGTCGGAGCCCGCGCCCGGCTCGCTCATGGCGAGGGCGCCGACACTGCTGCCGTCCACCAGTCCGGGCAGGTACCGGGCGCGCTGCGCATCGTTGCCGTTGCGGCGGATCTGGTTCACGCAGAGGTTGGAGTGTGCCCCGTAGGACAGTCCGACCGACGCACTGGCGCGGCTGATCTCCTCCATCGCGACGATGTGGGCGAGGTAGCCCATGGCGGTGCCGCCGTACTCCTCCCCGACGGTGATGCCGAGCAGGCCGAGGTCGCCCATGCGGCGCCAGAGGTCCATGGGAAACTGGTTGCTGCTGTCGATCTCCGCCGCCCGCGGCGCGATCTCGACGGCGGCGAAGTCCTGCACGCTGGAGCGCAGCATCTCCAGGGTCTCGCCGAGCCCGAAGTCGAGGCTGGGAAAACGCTGCAGTGACACGGGGGAGGCACGATCCATGGAGCTCTCCTGAAGCAGGGGACGCGGGTAAGGACCTGGAAATCTATCTGCCGTTGACGTCAACGTCAATCGGAGCGCACCGTGGTGCGCGAGCGCGTGCCACCACGCGGCGCCGGTGCGCCCTGATCGAGCAGGCGCTTGCACTGGCTCTCGAAGGCACGGATCTCGGACAGCGTCGCCTCGATGTCCTCGCGCTGCTGTTCCAGGGCCTCGCGGCGCTTGCGCAAGGTCACCAGGAACTGCGACAGCTGCTCGCTCTCGTCGTGGGCCGCGTCGTAGATGTCCAGCAGTTCGCGGATCTCGGTCAACGGCAGCCCCAGCCGCTTGCCACGCAGCGTGAGCTTGAGGCGCACCAGATCGCGTTTGTCGTACACGCGGTTGCGCCCCCGGCGAGCAGGGGCGAGCAGGCCGTGGTCCTCGTAGAAGCGGATGGTGCGGGTGGTGATCCCGAACTCGCGGGCGAGGTCGGTGATCGTAAAGGTGGTCTTTGAGACGTCGCTGGTCCCGGCTCGTGTCATGTTTTGTGCGCTGCAACAATCGGCTATCATGCGAGTATAGGTAAAGAAACACGCCGCGGCCGCGGTCTTCCCGAAAGGATTCGTTTTCCATGTCGTCAACCTCCCCAGGGCAGCCCGCCGCGCCGGCCGCCTCCGACGGTTTGTCCTTCCCCCACCCTGTCGTGCCAGAGCCCGGGCAGTGGCTGGAAATCCACCCGGACGTGCGCTGGGTCCGCATGCCTCTGCCATTCGCCCTGAACCACATCAACCTGTGGCTGCTTCGCGGTCCGCGCGGCTGGACCATCGTCGACACCGGCTACAACAGCAGCGCCACGCGTCAGGCCTGGGAGCAGCTGCTACCCCACCATCCTGACCTCGAGCAGGTGCTGGTCACCCACTACCACCCCGACCATCTTGGCCAGGCCGGCTGGTTCGCCCGCGAATTCGGTCTGCCGGTACTGATGACCGAGGCCGAATACCTCACCGGGCACGCCGCCTACGAGGGCACTTCGGGCTTCGGCCCCGACGGGCTGGCCGCGCTGTACCGCTGCCACGGGCTGGACGCGGAACGCATCGCCGCCGTCACCGCCCGCCCCACCGGCTTTCGCAACGCGATCACACCACCGCCCACCACCTACCGCCGCATCCGCCACGGCGAGGTGCTGCGTCTGGGCCACCACGAATGGCGGGTCATGGTCGGTCACGGCCACGCGCCGGAGCACGCCTCCCTCTACTGCGACGCCCTCGGACTGCTCATCTCGGGCGACATGCTGCTGCCCAAGATCAGCACCAACACCAGCGTGCCGGCGACCCAGCCGGAGACCGATCCGGTCGGGCAGTTCCTGTCGGCCATCCGCGCCTACACGACCCTGCCGGCGGACACGCTGGTGCTGCCCTCGCACGGCCTGCCGTTCCGCGGCATCGAGGCCCGGGTCCTGGCGCTCGAGGCCCACCACCGCGACCGGCTGGACGAGGTGATGGGCGCCTGCATCGAGCCGAAGACAGCGGCCGACATCATGCCGGTGCTGTTCCGCCGCGAACTCGACATCCACCAGCTGTTCTTCGCCATGGGCGAGGCCATCGCCCACCTGAACCACCTTTACCAGCACGGCCGCGTCACGCGCACCACCGGGCCGGATGGCGTGCATCGTTTCCAGGCATCCCGCACCTGAACGCAGGAGGACTCCCATGGCTGAACAGCAACCCGCGAAAGCGATCGACCCCCAGGAACTGCAGCAGGCGCTGACCCGCATTGCCGAGCGTTCGGCGGCGGTGGCCGCGAAGTTCGTCGAGAGCCAGCCCCACGTGGACCTGGCGCGCAACATCGGTGATCTCGGCATCGACAAGGCCTTCGCCGACCTCGGGGCGAAGCTCCTGGCCGATCCCGCCAAGCTGGCGCAGGTGCAGATGCGCGCCTGGGAGGATTTCCTGAAGCTCTGGAGCGCCACCCTGGCAAAGGCCCAGGGCGGGTCGGCGCCGGCGGTCAAGGAGCCCGCGCGCGGCGACAACCGCTTCCGCAGCGAGCTGTGGCAGAACAACTTCGTGTTCGACTACATCAAGCAGTCCTACCTGATCGCCGCCGAGCACATCCAGCGCGCCGTGGCCGACACCGCAGGACTCGATGAAGCCAGTGCCCGCAAGGTGAAGTTCTTCACCCGGCAATACATCGACGCTCTGTCGCCGACCAACTTCGCCCTCACCAATCCGGACGTGCTCAAGGCCACCGCCGAGACCGGCGGACGCAACCTGCTCAACGGGCTGAACAACCTCCTCACCGACCTGGAACGCGGACGCGGCAAGCTGGCCATCCGCATGACCGACTACGACGCCTTCAGCCTGGGCCACAACGTCGCTGCCACGCCGGGCAAAGTGGTATTCCAGAACGACCTCATGCAACTGCTGCAGTACATGCCCACCACCGCCGAGGTGCATCGGGCACCCCTGGTCATCTGCCCGCCTTGGATCAACAAGTACTACATCCTCGACCTGCGGCCGAGCAATTCCTTCATCAAGTGGGCGGTCGATCAGGGCCACACTGTGTTCGTCATCTCCTGGGTCAACCCGGACGAGACCCTGACCCACAAGACCTTCGACGATTACCTTTTCGAAGGCCCGCTCGCGGCGATCGAGGCGGCGCGCCAGGCCACCGGCGAGGCCTCCGTAAACCTCATCGGCTACTGCCTCGGCGGCACACTGACGGCCTGCCTGATGGCCTGGCTGGAAGCCCGCGGCCAGGCCGACAAGGTGAAGAGCGTGACCTACTTCACCACCATGATCGACTTCACCGACCCCGGCGAACTCGGTGTGTTCGTCGACGAGCCCACCGTGGACCGCCTGGAGAAGCGCATGGCCGCCCGCGGCTACCTCGAGGGCGAGGAGATGGCCGGCACCTTCAACCTGCTGCGCGACAACGACCTGATCTGGTCGTTCGTGGTCAACAACTACCTCATGGGCAAGGAGCCCTTCCCGTTCGACCTGCTGTACTGGAACTCCGACGCCACGCGCATGCCGGCGAAGATGCACACCTTCTACCTGCGCAACATGTACATCCGCAACCTGCTCACACGGCAGGGCGAACTGCAGGTGGGCGGGGAGCCGATGGACCTCGCGACCGTGACCACGCCGACCTACTTCATCTCGACGATGGAGGACCACATCGCGCCGTGGCGCTCCACCTACGCCGGGGCGCGGCTGTTCTCCGGGCCAGTGCGCTTCGTCCTCGGCGGCTCAGGGCACATCGCCGGCATCGTCAACCCGCCGATGGCGAACAAGTACTGCTACTGGACCAACGAGGCAACACCTGACGACGCCGCGGACTGGCTCACGAGCGCCGACCGGCACGAAGGGTCCTGGTGGAACGACTGGAACACCTGGGTCTCCGGCTTCTCAGGCGGCAAGGTGCCGGCGAGGACACCGGGCGACCGCGCCCTGCGCGTGATCGAGGACGCTCCGGGCGCATTCGCCAAGGTTCGACTGGACGGCGCCGGCAAGGCGACGACGGCCACCGCTCGCAAGGCTGCCCCACCGGCGCCGACGGCCGCGCCAACGCAGGCGGCGGCCTCGAACACGCCACCCGCAGACCCCGTGGCAGTCTCGCCGAGAGCGTCCCGCAAGCCTGCAGCAGAGAAACCAGCTACCTCGCGCGCGGAGGACAAGCCGGCAAAGCCGGCCTCGGCGCCAGCCCCGACGCCGCCAGCAGCGACCACCCCCAAGGCACAGGCGCCTGCGGCCAAGCTGGCTTCCACGAAAGCCGTGCTGCCGGCCACGGCGCCCGCCCCGCGCAGGACAGCGGCAACGAAAGCGCCGGCACCACGGGGCGCGGGGGACCAGGCGTTGAAAGCGGTCCTGGCCGCCGAACCGGCGCCCTCTCGCCCCGCGAAGCGCGGCAAGGCTGCCGCGGTGGCAGCTGGCGCGGTGGCAGCTGGCGCGGTGGCAGCTGGCGCGACCACCGCCAAGGGCGCCACGTCAGCGCGGCGCAGCACACCCGCGAGCCGACCGGCAGTGAAGTCCGCGCCGGCGGCGACCGCCGTGAGCAGCACCGCGCAGCCGGCCATCGGCACCGCCACGACGGCGCGACGCAGGCCCGGCGCAAGCTTCGCCTCGCCGCTCGCAGCCCCCGCCTCGGTGGGCGCGACCTCTGCACCGAAGCGGGCCACAGCCGGGGTCGCGAGAGGCGCCGCCACGCATGCCGCCACGCCGGCCACGGGCAAGCCTGCCGAGAAAAAGACCACGGCCCCGAAGAAATCGGCGATCCCCGCTCCGTCGCGACCCGCTGGTGCCGCCGGCATGATCAGCGAATTGTTCCGCCAGGCAGGCAAGCCGGTGGCGGTACGGCCCGCCCAGACGGCGCCCGCCGCGACATCCGCGCCGGAGAAGGGCAAGGCAAAGGCAAAGCCCGCCAAGGCAAAGCGCAAGTAAGGCGCTGTCCCGCCGCCGGGCCTCGGGGTCTCCTCCAGCAACTTCCTCCCGGAGCGGGATGATCGACTCCAGGCTGCTCGCCCTGTGCCTCGGAAATGTGGTCGTCGGCACCGGTACCATGGTGGTGCCCGGCACCCTGCCCGCCCTGACCCGTGGCCTGCAGATAGACCTGCCCGCCGGAGGCCGGCTGGTCGCCGCCTTCGCCGCGACGGTGTGTGTCATGACGCCCTTGCTGGCGGCATGGCTGAGCCGGATCGACCGCCGGGTCCTGCTCAGTGGCAGCCTCGTGGTGTTCGCCGCCGGTCACGTGGCCTCCGCCCTGGCCAGTTCCTACGAAACGATGCTGGTCACGCGCGTGGCCTCGGCCCTGGTGACGGGGCTGTTCACCTCTTAGGCTGCGGGCGCGACGCGGCTGCTGGTGCCACCAGACCGGCAGGGCTCCGCCGTCGCCTTCGTCTTCCTCGGCTGGGGCATCGCCGCCGTGGCCGGAACACCCCTGACCGCCTGGATGGCCCAGACCCTCGGCTGGCGGGCAGCCTTCTGGCTGGTGGCCATGGCCGCCGCAGTACAGGCGGCCTGGGTGTGGCGCAGCCTGCCGCCGCGTCTGCACACCCCCACCATCGACGGCCCTGCCTGGCGAGCCATGATCCGTCACCGAACCCTGCCGGCGCTGGTGGCGCTGACGGCCATCCACTCCTGGGCGCAGTTCATCCTGTTCGCCTACATCACGCCGGTGCTGGAACAGCGCACCGGGGCCGGGACGTCGCTGGTGGCATTCGCCCTCGGGCTGTTCGGCCTGTGCGGCATTGCCGGAAACGTCGTTGCCATGCGCCTGATCGACCGCATCGGTCCGCGGCACGCGACCACGCTGGCCATCGGCTGCATGTTCGCGGGACAGGTGGTCATCGCCGTTGGAGGCTTCGCCACACTGTTCATGCTGCTCGGCCTGTCCCTGTGGGGCCTGGGGTGCTTCTCCGCCAACAGCGCCCAGCAGGCCCGCCTGCTCGCCACGGCACCGGCCCTGGCCTCAGTCTCGGTAGCGCTGAATTCGTCCGCCATCTACCTCGGGCAGGCGGCCGGCGCGGAAACCGGCGGCTGGATCATCGGGACCGCAGGCATGGAGTGGCTGCCGCGCGCGGCGCTTCCGGTATTCGTGGTTGCGCTGATGCTCAGTCAGCGCGCGGGACGGGCTCACCGCTGAGCGAGCATCGCCGCGCCGGTGTCGCGGCGATGCTCAGCTGCCGTCTCGGGCGCGCAGTTGCTCGAACAGGGCAGCCAGCGCCTGGGCGCGGTGGCTGATGCCATTCTTGCGCTCCGCCGGCAACTCGGCTGCGGTGCATCCGGAAGCGGGGAGGAAGAAGTACGGGTCGTAGCCAAAGCCGCCGTCGCCGCGCGGCTCGGCGACAATGGTGCCACGCCAGCGGCCGTGCGCGATGATGGGCTCGGGGTCGTCGGCGTGGCGCAGCAGCACCATCACACAGGCGTAGTAGGCCGAACGGTCGGCCTGTCCTGCCAGCGAGGTGACCAGACGCTCGTTGTTGCGACGGTCGTCCTTCGGCTCGCCGGCAAAGCGCGCGGAGTGCACCCCAGGCTCACCACCGAGGGCAGCAACGCACAAGCCGGAGTCGTCCGCGAGCGCGGGCAGACCGGTGACCCGGGCGGCGTGGCGCGCCTTGGCCAGCGCGTTCTCGACGAAGGTGCCGTGCGGCTCCTCGGCCTCGGCCACGCCCAGCGTCGCCTGCGGCAGCAGCTCGATGCCCAGGGGCGCGAGGATCTGTCCGATCTCGCGCAGCTTGCCGGCGTTGTTGCTGGCCACGACCAGCCGTGCGATCACCTCACACCCCCAGGGCTGTGCGTTGCGCCCGCACCAGCGCGGCGATGCCGTCCTGGGCGAGATCAAGCATCGCATCGAGTTCGGCGCGCGAGAACGGCGTGCCCTCGGCCGTGCCCTGCACCTCGACCAGACGACCGGCGCCCGTCATCACCACGTTCATGTCGGTCTCGCAGGCCGAGTCCTCGGCGTAGTCCAGATCCAGCACGGGGACGCCGTCGACCACACCCACCGACACCGCAGCGATGAAGTCGTGCAGCGGCAGGCGCCCGATCCGCCCCTCGTCCAGCAGGCGGGTGAGCGCATCGTGCAGGGCCACGAAGGCACCGGTGATGCTGGCGGTGCGCGTGCCGCCGTCGGCCTGGAGCACGTCGCAGTCGATCTGGATGCTGCGCTCGCCAAGCCCCTCGAGGTCCACCACCGCGCGCAGGCTGCGCCCGATGAGGCGCTGGATCTCCTGGGTGCGCCCGGACTGCTTGCCACGAGCAGCCTCGCGGTCCGAGCGCGTGTGGGTCGAACGCGGCAGCATGCCGTACTCGGCCGTCACCCAGCCCTGCCCGCGCCCCTTGAGGAAGGGCGGCACCTTTTCTTCCACGGATGCGGTGCACAGCACCCGCGTGTCCCCATAGGCAATGAGCACGGAGCCCTCGGCGTGTCGCGTGAAGCCGCGCTGGATGGAAACCGGACGAAGTTCGTGAAAGGCGCGGCCGCTGGGTCTCATGGAGTCTCGGGAAGTTGACGCGGGTGTCGGGAGGACGATGGACGGCGGGTGGACGTCCACATGCCATGCTATCGTTCGACGCGGATTCTCGACGTCAACCTTCCCCCTGTAAAGCACACCCCATGATCTTCAGCATGACCGGCTACGCGGCCGTGACGCGCGACCTTCCCGTCGGCACCCTGACGCTGGAACTGCGTTCGGTCAACCACCGCTATCTGGACCTGTCGTTCCGCGCGGCAGAGGAATTCCGGGCCTTCGAGCCCGCCATGCGCGAACTGCTGGCGGCGCGCCTGTCGCGCGGCAAGCTGGAGTGCCGCATCAGCCTCAACCGCGGCACGGCAGCGCCCTCGTTGCTGGAGCTGAACCGCCCCCTGCTGGACAAGCTCGCCGAGCTCGAAGGCGAGGTGCTGGAACGCCTGCCCTCCGCGCCGCGGCTGGGCGTGAGCGACGTGCTGCGCTGGCCGGGAATGTTCGGCGGCGACTCCCTGCCCATGGAGGAGTTGCGCGAGACCACGCTCGGGCTGCTGGCCACGGCACTCGAGGACTTCAGCGCCAGTCGCGGCCGCGAGGGTGCCAAGCTCACCCAGCTTCTGCTGGAGCGCGCCGGGCGCATGGAGGAGCTGGTGCGCGAGGTCGCACCACGCATTCCCCAACTGGTGACCGCCCAGCAGGAGCGCTTCGCACAGCGCATGCGCGACGCTGGCGTCTCGCTCGAGGAGGAGCGCATCCGTCAGGAGGTCGTGTTGTACGCCTCGCGCATCGACGTCGACGAGGAGTTGTCCCGCCTGAACACCCATCTGGCGGAGTTGCGTCGCGTCCTGGCCAAGGGGGGGGCGGTCGGCAAGCGCCTCGACTTCCTCATGCAGGAACTGCACCGCGAAGCCAACACCCTGGGCTCCAAGTCAGTGGACGTGGACGTGTCCCAGACCTCCATGGAGCTGAAGGTCCTGATCGAGCAGATGCGCGAGCAGGTGCAGAACATCGAGTGACGCAACGGGTGCTCCAGACGCTCAAGGGAAGATCGACCGTCTACGCGTGAACCTGGCCCGAATATCTCACCTGCCACCCCATATCCAGGAGCCGGGCGGCTGGATGTCAGCACCGCACCCCTCCTGGAGAGATACACGCGTCAGGAGAGGTGTTTCCGGTTTCGCAGGTGACACACCCCGGCCCCGGTTTTTTCCTGCGAGTCGGGCTCTCCACCTCTGCGGCGCTCTCGCTTTGCCCAACCCAAGCGCGCGGGCAAAGCTTGCCACGTACGGACACCTGCCGTACATTGCGCATTGGGAGACAACGATGGCCAACCAAGACACCCTCGACACCACCCGCGACGCCCGGCTTGAGGCGCGCGTGTCAGCGGCACAGAAGAGCCTGCTCCAGCAGGCGGCAGCGCTTTCCGGACGGACGCTGAGCGAGTTCGTCGTCGCCAGCGCGCAGGACGCGGCGCGTCGGGTGATCGCCGAACATGAGTCGATCCGCCTTTCGCGCGAAGAACAGCTGGCCTTCGTCCAGACCCTGCTGAACCCGCCGGAGCCGAACGCGCGCCTCAAGCGCGCGGCCAAGGCCTACCGCCAACGCACCGGCGCCTAGCCGGTGGACTTGATCCGCATCACTGTCGAGCCCCTCGGCCGGCAGCACGACCGATCCACCTTTCACTGCGGCGAGGAGGCGCTCGACCGCTACCTGAGGCAGCAGGCCAGGCAAGACGCCGACAAGCGTGTGGCCGCGCCGTTCGTGGCCGTCAGCCCGCCCGACAAGCGCGTTCTTGGCTACTACACCCTTTCGGCCTCGGTGCTGACCTTGGCGGACTTGCCTGACGAACTGGCTCGCAAGCTGCCGCGTTATCCGCAGCTGCCCGTGACGCTGCTGGGCCGGCTGGCCGTCGACCATGCCACAAAGGGGCAGGAGCTCGGCGAGCACCTGCTGCTGGACGCATTGCAGCGCAGCCTGATGCACGCTGACCAGATTGCCGCGATCGCCGTGGTGGTCGACGCCAAGAGCGAGGAGGCCGCCCGCTTCTACGGCCACTTCGGATTCAAGCCCCTGCAGGCGCATCCGCGAAGGCTGTTCGTCCCCATGACCACCGTGGCCAAGCTGCTCGGCGGGTAAGGCACGCCGTGGCATCCACACCGCCGCCCAGAAACTTCACGCATCTGCGCGCCCACGACGAGCAGCTTTTGCGACTGGAACTGGTCAAGGACGTGCTGCTGATGGCCGGCTTCAGACGGAATCCACCGCGTAGTCTGATCTTCCAAAGCGACCGCGGCAGCCAGTACTGCCGCCAGGAGTTTCAGGACACCCTGGCGGCCTGGGACATGCGCAGTTCGATGTCACGAAAGGGCAATTGCCAGGATGACGCCCCCACCGAGAGCCTCTGGGGGCGCCTGAGGACAGCCTGTGTCCCTGGCCGCCGGTTCGCCACGCGCGACAGGCACGGCACGCGCTGATGGAATGGATCGCCTTCCACAATCACTCCAGGCTGCATTCGACGCTTGGGCATCTCAGTCCGATGCCGTTCGAGCAACGCTGGCTGGCGGCGCAGCACAAGACTGCCGCTTGATGACGTGGTTATGCACTCCGGTTTTCAGGGACAACCTCAGACGAGGTTGGCGTGGAAAAGCGCGCTTCATCGCGCGTTGACGCAGAACGGAACCAGCACCATGGCTCCGATCACCCGATGGTCGCTGCCCATGCTACCGCCGGGGTCATGCTTCACCACTCCGGAGACAGGCCTGCCGTCGGCGGCGGTGATGTGCACACTTGGCCTCACGCGCAATTCGCGCGTGACAACCAAGGGAGGCCCAGAATGCACAGAACCCGGATCGACATCTCCACGCGCGACCGCCGCCGGCGGCCGGCACTGGCCCACGCCGCCCACGTGGCCATCAGCCTGCGAACCCATCGGCGCGCGGCAGCGACCGGGCATGCAACGCCGGGAGGCGGGGACGAGACACCTCCCGATTACCTGTGGCCGGGCGTTCCGATGGGGTGAATTCCACCACCCGCGTGCCGGGAACGGACGAACGACGGGGCGGCACCCTGGCCGGCCACCCCGTCCTATCAACATCTGACCGGCCGGGCGCCCTTCTGACGCACTCCGGTTCGAGGTAGAGTCCGAGGGTTCGCGGGCGACGGCTGCAGGCAGCCTGCGGCTTGCCCCCCAGCCACTCCTCCACACCACTCATGCCAGGCAAGCTCTTCATCGTCAGCGCCCCTTCCGGAGCGGGCAAGACCACGCTGGTGCGCGCCCTGCTCCACGCCGATCCCTCCGTGCGCCTGTCGGTGTCCTACACCACCCGCGCCATGCGCCCCGGCGAGACCGCGGGCAAGCACTACCATTTCATCAGCGCGGCCGAGTTCGAAACCATGCGAGCCGCGGGCGGCTTTCTGGAGAGCGCGACCGTGCACGGCAATGGTTATGGCACCAGCCGCCACTGGGTCGAAAGCCGCATGGCCGAGGACAGCGACATCCTGCTCGAGATCGACTGGCAGGGCGCGCAGCAGGTCAAGTCGCTGATGCCGGAAGCCGTGGGCATCTTCATCCTGCCACCGTCACTCGAAGCTTTGAGCCAGCGACTGTCACACCGCGCCACCGACACACCCGAGGTGATCGGGCGTCGTCTGGAGGCCGCCCGCTCGGAGATCGCGCATGTCTCGGAGTTCGATTACGTTATACTGAACAATGACTTCGATGAGGCCACCCGGGATCTCGTCGCGATCATCCGGGCAGAGCGACTGCGGCTTCCCAGCCAGCTGGCGCGGCACGGCGAACTGATCAACCGCATGAAGTGAGACAGCCATGGCCCGCATCACCGTTGAAGACGCCCTCCACAGCATCCCCAATCGCTTCGACCTGACTCTCGCAGCCACCTACCGTGCGCGCGAAATCGCCAACGGCGCGACGCCGCAGGTCGAAGCCAACAAGGACAAACCCACCGTGATCGCTCTGCGGGAAATCGCCGGCGGCATGATCGGGCCCGAGATTCTCAAGCGCGCAAGACACTGATCGCGCCCCGGGACGGGTTGCAGCCACGAGGCCTGCCGAACCCTGCTCTCCCCGAACCCCACCAGCCATGATGCCGCGGTCGGCGAGTCGCAGCCACTCCCCAGGTGACGCCCGGCCCGGTACGGTGCGGCACCATGGGTGACATGTCCGAAGCGCAGGTCCTGCTCGACCAGGCCGCCGGCTATCTGAAGCAGGAAGACATCGCACAGCTGGAATCGGCGTTCCGCTTCAGCGCCGAGGCCCACGAGGGGCAGTTCCGCAAATCGGGCGAACCGTACGTATCCCACCCGGTCGCCGTCGCCCAGATCCTCACACAGTGGCATCTGGACTCGCAGGCCCTGACGGCCGCCCTCCTCCATGACGTGATGGAGGACACGGCGGTCACGAAAGGTCAGATCGCTGAGAAGTTCGGCCGAATGGTGGCGGAACTGGTCGACGGGGTCTCCAAGCTCGACCGCATAGAGTTCGAGAGTCAGGAACACGCCCAGGCGGAGAACTTCCGCAAGATGCTGCTGGCGATGACCCGCGACGTGCGCGTCATCCTGATCAAGCTCGCGGACCGTCTGCACAACATGCGCACTCTGGATGCGATGAACCCGCGCAAGCGGGCGCGCATCGCCAGAGAGACGCTCGACATCTACGCCCCCATCGCCAATCGGCTGGGGCTGAACGCCCTGTACCAGGAATTGCAGGAGCTGTCCTTCAAGTACCTGTTCCCCACGCGCTACCGGGTGCTGCAAAAGGCACTGCAGGCCGCACGCGGCCACCGGCGCGAAGTGGTCAACCGCATCCTCGATGCGATCCGCGCCCGACTGCTGCAGTCGGGCATCAGCGCCACGGTCACCGGCCGCGAGAAGAACCTCTACAGCATCTACTCGAAGATGGCCGAGAAGCATCTCACCTTCTCGCAGGTGTCGGACATCTTCGGCTTCCGCGTCATCGTCGAGGACGTGCCGGCGTGCTACCTCACGCTCGGCGCGCTGCACGGCCTCTACAAGCCGATTCCCGGGCGCTTCAAGGACTACATCGCGATTCCCAAGGCCAACGCCTATCAGTCGCTGCACACCACCTTGTTCGGGCCCTTCGGAATGCCCATCGAGGTGCAGATCCGGACCCACGAGATGCACAAGCTCGCCGAGGCCGGGGTGGCCTCGCACTGGCTCTACAAGGCCAACGAGCACGAGCTGAGCGATCTGCAGCAGAAGACCCACCAGTGGCTCCAGAGCCTGCTGGAGCTCCAGACCCAGAGTGGCTCGTCCATCGAGTTCCTGGAGCACCTCAAGGTGGATCTGTTCCCCGACGAGGTCTACGTCTTCACACCGAAGGGCAAGATCATGGCCTTGCCGCAGGGCGCGACCTGCGTGGACTTCGCCTACGCCGTGCACACCGACATCGGCAATCGCTGCGTATCGGCGCGCATCAACAACGAGCTGGCTCCCCTGCGCACTGCGCTGCGCAACGGCGACCGGGTCGAGATCATCACCAGCGCGCATGCCAAGCCGAACCCCGCCTGGCTGAATTACGTCGTCACCGGCAAGGCTCGCTCCCACATCCGGCACTTCCTCAAGACCATGCAGTACGAGGAGTCGGTCCAGCTGGGGGAGCGACTGCTGAACCAGGCGCTGTCAGCGCTGCAGACGCGTCCGGAGCAGGTTCCCGAGGCTCACTGGAACAAGCTCCTGCGCGATCGCAACCTGCCAGGCCGCCAGGAGATCCTCGCCGACATCGGCCTGGGCAAGCAGCTGGCCTTCGTGGTCGCACGGCGTCTTCTTCAGTTGGGCGACCAGCCGGACGCGGAAAACACGCGTCTGCCGGGTTCGGTGGTGATTCGCGGCTCGGACGGCATGGCGTTGCAGATGGCCAAGTGCTGCCACCCCATCCCGGGCGATCCCATCATCGGCTACCTCAAGAAGGGTATGGGCCTGATGGTCCACACCCACGACTGCCCGGTGGTACGCAAGACCCGCGGCGATCCGGACAAATGGATCGACGTGGAGTGGTCACGCGAAATGGACCGCCTGTTCGCCGTGAACATCCGCCTGGTGGTGTCCAATCAGCGTGGTGTTCTGGCCAAGCTCGCCGCGGAGATCGCGGAGGCCGGATCGAACATCGAGAACGTCAGCCTGGAGCCGGGCGACTCCAGCGCCTACGCCAATGTCCACTTCACCCTGCAGGTGAAGAACCGGCCACATCTGGCGGTCATCATGCGAGGACTCAGGCGCATACCCGCAGTCGTCCGCATCGCGCGTCTGAAGGGGTGATCGGTCAACTGGATGTTTCGGGAGGGCGGCCACATGAGAGTGCGGCAGCGGAGCGGCACCGCCCTCCGATCGGACCAGGTTCAGGTACGATCGACCGAGCCGTTCTTCGGG
>Ga0169931_10005125_pt1 | contig 20104 bp, 13 predicted proteins | sample Kivu_15m_20L_FD_129675 | JGI IMG/M metagenome (GOLD analysis project Ga0169931, IMG submission 129675) | Freshwater microbial communities from Lake Kivu, Western Province, Rwanda to study Microbial Dark Matter (Phase II) - Kivu_15m_20L... | ecosystem: Environmental > Aquatic > Freshwater > Lake... | reverse complement strand
ATCTGCCTAAAAAAATTTAAAAAAAAGTTATGAGGTAAAATTTTGATTTTTTTCTCAAAAATCCATAAAAGTCTTTTCTCTTAAAATCAAAATCATTAAAAATCTTTTTTTTTTGAGAATCTAAGCCATTTTTAAACAAAAATACTATTAAAAAGCATAAATACGATTTAGCGTGATGACCATCATTTATAAGATTCGCTAAACTCAGATATCATAAATAGTTTTTTGATTATGAGCAAAGTTGTTACCATTCTCTTCGCGCTCATCCTTGTCGCTTCCTCACTTTACACATCCTCATTCTGGTAGAAAAAAGGATTCAACGTACGTGACGGCATCATCGACTAAAGCAAGACCAACGCCATCTTCGTATAGACCGTCTGCAATGACGTTGATCTCTCTGTTTTTCCTTACAATTACAGGGGAGTCGTTCAAAGTGGCTATCTCAATGTCGGAAAGGGCGGATCTGCTTTAGGGTTCATTTTTTATGGCAAACAAGGAGCCTCGAAAGAATCTCTGAAAAACTATCCTACGATCATCTGGCTGAACGGTGGTCCAGGATCTTCAAGTCAGCTCGGTAACTTCATGTAGCTTGGACCTTTCTTTGTCCAAACAGGTAAGTTCGTTCCTTGGGAAATCGTCCCAAACAACTACACATGGATCATCGACTACAACGTACTCTTCGTAGATCAGCCAGTAGGCACAGGTCTCAGCTACGCTGACCCTAACCATCCCAGCCCTTACGTTGAAAACATGCAACAAGTTGCAAATGACTTCTATATTGCTTTGGACCAGCTTTACAATAACAATAAAGGATGTTTCAATCAACTGGGAATTACTGGAGCTCATCCTTTGTTCATTTTCGGAGAAAGTTATGCAGGAAAATACGCGCCTGCGATTGCTCAAAAAATCAAAATGGAACAAGGAGACAGAGGATTCCTTACAGGTCTCAAGGGAGTTGCGATTGGAGATGGATTCACTCATCCTTACGATATTCTTTCTCAAGTCGGAGAATTTGCATTCAATCTTGGTCTTTTGGACTACCAAGAAAGAGCAGGTATCGAAAGATTGATCATGAATGCGACCAATCAAAGAAACAGAAGAAGATACAATGACATGCACGATACTTTCGATCGTGTTATCGAGACTATTGCTGACGTAGCTGGAGGAATCAATGTCTATGACATCACAAGCTACACCCCCTATCCTACTCAGCTCTTGCAATACTATATCTAGGACCCTGAGATCGCCTCCATGTATAAACTTAACAAAGACATTGTTTACAACTCACAAGGTGGTCACGTGTATGAGCATCTTTTCACTGATTTCATGATGGAATATACTCATCTAGTCGAGTTACTGCTTGATGCCAACGTCAATGTGCTCATCTATAACGGCCAGAATGATCTCATAGTTGAGACTCCGGGAACTTTCAAGTGGGTCGAAAAAGAACTAAGAGCTTTCAAGGACTATGCTAAATTCAAGTAAATATTTATATATGCAGGGACACTTTAATGAGTCCATGGAAAGTTGACGGAAAAGTTGCAGGGTTCCACAAAATAGTCGGAGCTTTGGAGTTGAGAACCGTTAACGATGCAGGACACTTGGTCCCTATGGATCAGGGCAAAAATTCACTGGAGATGGTGCGAAGCTTTATCAACAGATCACTATGATTGTATTGGAATGACAGCCTTTATTGCCTAACTAAATATCTATAAACTTACATAATAAGTAAACTTAGTCGTTCTGATTATCGACAGATCAGGAAGAACTACTCACGCTTGACGAACTTGAAGACGATGAAGACTAGCTGCTTTTCGACTAACTTCTCTTTCTTCTTCGCTGACCTTTTTCCTTATCCTTATTATTACTTTTTTTGGCATTCTATTGCTGCTCTGCGTAACGTCGTCTATCTCGAGAACTTCGTCTATCTCGTCTCTGCTCATATCTCTCACGACCATACCTTTAGTCATTTCTAGTATCTTTGCCTCTACCTCGCTTATCTCTCTCATTATTATCTCGTTTTTATATTATTTTTGTCTTTTTCTAAGAAACTTTTGCTTATTGTTTTTCCTCAGGTTAAGAATCCTCCTACTTGATAACCTACTCAAGCTTTACAACAATCTGCATTCCGTCTATTACTCCATTATTCATATGCACTTGAGCCTGAAGAGCATCTTCCTTGAGTTTGTAGTTAATAAGCGCATAGTGTTTGACTTTTGGATTTCGTCTGATACCTACTGAATGAAGCTCGCCGAAATAGGAAAATATTTCTCTCAAGTGGCCTTAGGTTATGGTGGGGGTTAGATTTTATACGGTTAGAGAAGTGAATTTGACGCTGTCTTGTGAGGAGTCTGAATCTGAAGAGTTTGAGGAGGAAGAATCAGACTCAGATTTTCTGACCATGTGGGAAATATAATATAAGAGATACAATAAAATATATCATCTTATCATTTGTTAACTATCTATGATTAAAAATATATGCTAATGAGAACTTTTTAATGATTCAAAGTTTTTTTATCAATTTTTTTATATATGTTTCTTATGATAATATGGATGTTATGGAATAGCCATCTTTTGGTTAATCTGACTCAAATCAAGTGACTTCAAATTCTTCATAATAAATGCAAAATTAGTTCGTAGAGTTCAACATACTCGACCTGCTTCAGACCGACCCTGATATTAGAAAGAAAGCAGAGAAAATCAAATCGGCGAACAAAGCCCATTCTCAGATTTTCATTCGATTTTTGACTGCCATAGTCACGACTAGCTAGCACTAAAACTCGATAGTTCTTGCCTTAAGCATTCTTAAAGAGCTGGTACTGGACTCATGTGACGAATCTACAATCATTTAGACTGTTCATTACTACAGTCAGTTGTACCTCAAGAGTCAGCTCAACGACAGAAATATGCGGGTTTTTGACAACCTGCTAGAGACCATGTTCAACTCACTAGACTCACTGCAAAAAAAATCAAAAAGAACGGAGAAAATACATTCTGTTCCGGTCGGATGTTATAAATAGGCGCTAAAATTATTTTTATCAGGTCAAAATGAATACAGCCAAAAACTGCTATTGAGCTATATATGCAACTATCTTGAATATGTTCAGAAAAACAATATCTAACACTAAGAGTATTTTCAGATATCGATTCAAGGCTATTACCAGCATCTTAAAAAGATAAGGGGAAACCCTTAATAAAATTACTATCTTCAAATACTAAAAGCGAAATTCTTCATCTTTACTTTATAAAACCATTTGATTTTCAGCCCAAGATTTTTCCAAGAATGTCTCTTTCTCATACCGAACATCGTTCTGAGATATGCAATTAAAATGTTTTACAAAAAGAAAATGAGACGCGGAGATGTCATAAGTACTTTGGATTTTATTTTTAAACAGATGAATCACAGTCTTTGGAGTACTGTTGATTGCGACACCTGTATTTCATTATGTCAGCTCTTCAATCTTCTAATCGATAAGTATTTTGATCTCAAATTTTATCCATCGAACAGAACTATAATAGAATAGGCAAATTTTCAGGTTTAGACTTTGAAACTTCAACAAAATTATATTGAGCTCTTTCTACCCGAATCGATCAGAATAATGGATTGGAACATCTTTATCATACCTGAATAATTTTTCATTTGTCTTCCGATTTGGATCATAAAAATGCTGGAACGTCTTAATTTGCACGAATAAGAAATAATCTTAAAAATAAGTTTAGCTATCTAACCTTTTTTTAATTCGATTTCAAAATCAATCGTGACGATATCTTAGACTGTAATACTCACTGAAATATTCAAAAGTTTCTATGAAAAATTATCACAAAAAGATAAAAATTCAAGTTTTTTCGAGTTTTATCTTCTCGGAATATATTTTAGAAGTACAAATAACAATCAATAGATTTTTAACATCATCCAAACCGCTATTGATTTGCTAAAATAAAGTTTAATCAAGCAACCTATTCTTTTTTTTATGCGAAAAGTCATAACTTGTCTGCCCAAAAACTCCCTTTACGCTCATCAAATCTGCAAAAACATCAAATCCACTGTAATGAAAACTTATAGCTCTCTTCAACCTTAGTAACTTTCCTAAGCTCTTCTGATCGTATTTTCGGGTAATGATGGCAACTAAGGAGGTATTTTTCATTAAAGTGAGATTTACTAGTAGCAAAGTTAAGAGATGGATTTATGGGCTTTTCTGTCTACTTGCCCTGTTTAGTAAAGAATCACATCTTTACAAGTCATATAGCGCTGTATTACTCTTTAACAACATGTTTATCATGGTTTTCTTGCATAATTTATTGGTGTTTTGAACGAAACGCCTGATATTTTTGACACCTACTATTCTGCAGAGCCTCTAAGCATTAGATCACAATACCTAAGCCTTATACATTCCTGTATTAGTTGCGTGGACAAGCCATATCTAGCTTTTTTTAAGGTCATTTAGTTCCTTTAGCAAATATTCAGCTCCAACATAAGATAGTGTATCTAACTAGACACTTCATTAGCAATAGTAGCGTAGATTGCTTTTGAATCAAATTTAAGAAAAATAGTTTCTGTTCAGTTTTTGAACCTTATTTCCAAACTTGTAGATGATCGCATAGAAAATGTGCTAGAGTAGCAAAGGCTTTTGATTTAATTAATGGCACTCAAGTATTACAATCCTAACTAAATAGCCAATTTTTAAGATGAAGAAATCTATATTAAAAATGAGTTAACTGGTAAAATACATGAAAAAATCATCGAAAAAATAATATTTAATTCGAAAAATCAAAAAATCGATCAAAAAGTCGATGCTTTATAAGTCTGGATAAACTTGAATCCTAATATGTGCAACGAACACTTTACTAGCAAAGTTCTCTCTTGTTTTTATGACAATAAAAACTTTTATAGACTTACATATTTGTTAAGCCCACAGCCCTACCCTAAGTTTAGTCCATCTTAGCCCTTAACTGAACTAAAATATTTGAAATGGAAGGCACTTTTTATAATGGGCAAAGTAAAAAAACATGTTTTTGTAGCTTTGAGATCAAAGTAAAGATAGGCTCTTTCACTAATAAAGTAAATGGGCTCTTTAGGCTCATCCCTTAGTGTTTAAGACAAAGTTACCTTATCATAGGTAAAAAGAAATATTTAATCATTCAAAAAAGACGATGAATCAAGTTGGATCAGCGGACTTTCAGAAAGCTCTCTTTCTTAGTAGCTCTAGGAATTCTACATTGAGAATTATAGCAAAGATAAAATACTTGAAGATATCGAGACATTTCTCAATATTTGAGTGATTTGAATAACTATATATGAGTATATCATTATATGATTATATGAGTATAGTCAAAAGACTGTTTATCATTTATAGAAGAAGGTCGGACTGAGTCTCAGAAGCGAACCTTCGTATTTCGATGGGTAGATGCGTATTCCTTGTGCTTGAAGTCCTACTGCGAACTTGTAACTAAATTCTTTGTTTGTCAAAGCTCCGACTTTGATTTTTTGGCATCCTTGGAAGCAGTTATAGCTACGGCCGTCTACGCTGAAAGTCAAGTAAAATTCACTTAGAGATCCATTTTCAACTTATAAGACCAACTAAGTGATGGTGTGAGGCTTGCATAACTGAAGTCCAGTGAAACACATATCTTTATTGGAGCACGAAGCAGTCGGATTGAAGAAATAAGCCTGATTGATAAAGAGTTGGTTATCAACTCTATCGACAAAGTTCGAACTAATCGTTTCTTGAAGGTATCTCAATGATTTGAGATTTGAAATCTTTTTAAATCTGATGAGATCATAATAGAAAAATTAGATTCTGCAAGCAGGCCATCCTTGATAGCTGTTCACTCTGATTCTAATCGATTTAGCGTAGATTCCAGTGAAGTAGATAGTTGTGATGCCGGTTTGTTGAGTTGAAGCAACCGTGAAAGGAGTTTCAACTTTGATGAAGCTTATTCCATCGACTGAGTATTCGAGGTAAAATTGTTTGATTTGATAGCTTTCGATGTTTTCGATTTGAAGAGCGTAAAAAGTCACAGGATCTCCAGTGATTTCAACACCGATGAAGGAGTTGTCATCTTGGAACTGAGATCTCCATCCTTTTCCGATGACTTCATCATCAACTGAAAGGGAAGCATCTCTGTAGCTGTTGTCAAAGAAGGAACTGAAGAAAAATGATCCGATTGCTGTGGCTGGTGACAAATTATCAATGTAGTATTTCGATTGTCTGACGTCAATAGGAGTGATAGTGAAGTTATAGTAGTCATCAATGCCCAAAAGACCGAAATCTTCATCTTTCCATTTGAAGCATTCTCCGTTCTTCAAAGTGAAGCCCTTTCGACAGAAAGTACAGTCTTTTCCACTATACTGAACACAACCAGGACTATAAGGGAAACAAATATCGCTCCAAAGGAAAAATTTTTAAGTACATTTTGAACAAACTCCGTTAGTATAGGCGGCACATTTGCCATCCATCTTTTAGCAGATGAAAAATCTATTCAAAAAGAAACCTTAGCCACAAGCGAGACATTTGGTTCTATCGTTTGAAGCGGCTTGAATGCAAGCGGTGTTTGTGCTGGCACATTACCCATTGGAAGTAAGGACGAGTCCTTGACGACATACCTGGCAATCACCATCTTGATCATATGATCGGCAATCAGGATGGTCGATGATGCATCTTCCCCCCTTGACATGATATCCAGCTCTGCACTGATAACAGGCTCCATTATTGACATTTGCGCAAAAAGTAATTTCACAAGATTTATCTTTTGACAACTCGAAAGGTGATCTACAGCTCACACAACCTGTTTAGTCAGTTTTGTCACAAAAATCAATACGACAAGTGGAAGTTTTTTCGTCAAAGAGGAAAGGAGGAATGCAATATGCGCATCTGTTGTTTGTATATACGCATCCGTTTTCTTTGATCTGACATCTTCGATTATTATCCAAGAAATGAGTATTTCTGCATTTGAAACAACTTCCATCGTCTCTGTAAGATTGACAGTTGACATCACCTGCTACGCATTTACCTCGAATCAAAGCAAATCCTGTTCTGCATTTTGTACAGGCTCCATTGTTTAAGGTCTAACAATTAGGATCTGTCTAGACACAAACTCTATTGGCCACCTGGAAACCAGTTTTGCAACTCTGGCAGCCATCGACATTATAACCAACACAGTTATCAATTACACAAGTGTTATCTGCAACCCTGAAAGGTGCATTGCATTCTCTGCATCCGTTTTAGCGATAAGTTCTGCAACCAGGAATGACACATGATGAATTCTGACTAATGAAGAAGAAAGGTCGGGTGCATGAGATGCATCTGTCTCCGCGATAAACGCATCCGAACGCTTGCTTGAAGCATTGTCCGCCTGACAAGAAATATCCTTCGACACATGCCTAGCAAGTTTCATCGTTGTCAACTTTTTTGTATCTAGCGCAGAAAGGATTGTTTCTGGCACACTGGCCGTTTTCAAGATGGAATCCAGATACACATAAAGTGCATTCAAAAGGCTTAAGTGTCTGAGTCTGACAGTTAGCGATTCTTTGTCTGCATGCGTTGTCAACCAATAGGAATCCATCTCTGCATCTTGTACAAGTGACTTGATCGTTGTCGAATGAAGCGCAGTTTTAGATAACTCTGAAGCATCTTCCTGAGGATTCTTGGATGGAGAAACCAGTCTGACATCTTTGGCATCTTCCGGCAGAATCGACAGTAAGGCAGTATTGGTCTGAAACTTGACATCTTCCGTTGATCAAGGCACATCCGTTTTGACACTGAACACATCCTGAAAGATCATATCTAGTGCAGAATTATATCACACAAGTTCCATCTCTTGAATTGAAACTAAAAGGATCGCGGCATGCAGTACATCTATCAGATGAGTCATATGAGCTGCAACCGATGATGACACATGCACCTGATTGATCTCTGAAGAATCCTTGAGCGCATTGGCAATCTCCATTAGCATTGTATACACATCCTCTCAGGCGTTATGTGCATCTTCCACCTCTCAAGAAATATCTTGGGACGCAAGTCTGACAAGTGCTGTTATCAGCTGAGTATTGCTGGCAAAAAGGATCTCTAATGACGCAAATTCCTCTTGAAAGAAGGTATCCATCAGAGCACTGAGCACATCCTGAGAGACCGTATCTAGTACAGAAAGAAATCAAACATTTTCCATTATCGAAAGTGAAAGGAGCAAGACACTTAACACATCCATTTTGGTCATATTTTTCACAACCAAGAATCTGGCATTCTCCTGTGATAGTTCTCTCAAAATTGTCTCGGCAAACTTTGCATTTTCCGTCTTAGGTGTATTAAACACAACCAAAAATATTCAGCACACATCTTCCGCTTTGGAATCTATATCCAGGTGCACAGCCAGTGCATTGGAACACAGCTGTTTCTCTGATACATCCTTGAGCTCCAAGTCTGAATCCTGATCTGCATTATGTGCATTTGTTGTTTGCAGTTCTAATGCAATTTCCGTTGTGGCATATTCCATTCTAGAGGGTCCAGCCATTATGGCATTGGGAGCAGCCTTGAGCTGAGTATGATTGACAAGCAAAGATTTGGCATTTTCCGGCTGATGTGAGCTCAAAAGGAGGCACACAGACTTGACACTTTTATCTCCAATACTGTAGGCATCCTGCTTCAAACTGAAGGCATGTTCGATTGGCCGTTAGATAGAAGCTTTCCTTGCATTGGAAACATCCGAATTCATTCTGAAGCTAGCAATTGCTTGTGCTTGCCTATTCAACGCAGTAACCTCTTGAAAGTCTGAATCCAGGCTTGCACGCAGTGCACTATCCATCGGGTTTGTAATTTTGGCAGTTGGAGATGGCAGTTAGACATCTTCCTTGATTAGGGAAGAATCCTTGACCACAGACAGCGCATGTATTGCCTTGCTTGACGAGGCAACCAGGTATGTTTTGACGAAGGCAGAAGGGAGCTGAATAGTAAAGTCCTGCCTCACATTGTGTGCAGACTCCTTCTTGATCATAGGCTCCACAACAATCTTGATTCTGAGTCGTAGCTTGACATTTTGAACCTGTCAAAGTGTATCCATACTAGCACTGGGCACATTGATTGTCTCTGGTATATCTTGCGCATCCTTCCTGGTACTGGATGGGCACACAAGCAGAGTCAAAAGGAAGTTAGCCGTTCTGGCATTGACTTGCTGTGAGAGTTGTAAGTGCGAGCACTATGAGTAAGAGGTGTTTTGAGTTGAAAAAGTTCTTCATCTTTTAAAATAATATAGAAAATCAATCGATTATATAATTAACGACAAGTGTATGTTAATATAAATTATGTTTATATGAAAATCAGCTGAAAAAGCATAAAATAACAAAAATATTTTTGATTGCTTGCAAAGTCACTCTTATCAAAAATTAAGTTTTTTTATTTTTTAAAAAAAAAGTAAAAAAATCTTAAAAAATGATTTAAATCGCGTTTTTACAGTGCTTTTATTGTTGATTTTATATATTACATTCTAAATATTATTTTTCTATTAATCGAATAACGTTATTAGCTGACTCTAATGATATTTCCTTATAATTCAAAAATGGAAGTTTAACTATTCCTCGAGGATCCCTCCAACAACACCAAAGAAAACTGCCACCTGACCCTATCAACCATCAGACCAAGACCTTCAGCATCACAATCGACCCTTAGTCCCTTTACAGACATCACACATCAGTTCGTTCCCAAACCTCCATCAAAGAAAAAAACACCCCAAGTCAAAAATGTCCTCAAAATGAACCTAAACCAACCGAAAACCCTGAAAAGCACGCTTAGAGCATGATATTTTAATCTCATTTATTATGGTACTTTCTTGCCAATATTTGAATTCCGTTAGGCAATAGAAGAAATCAACAACTTAAATATACCTGCAAACCAAAGGATAAGACTGAATAAAAATATTAGCATACTGATAGCTATAGGTAATCTTATCAAAAACTATAATACTTGACCATATTTGATTTAGAATAGCACTCATATGGATAAAAAAAGTGATGGAAACATCAAAGTTTTCTGCAGGTTCAGACCTTTCAATGCCAAATAAATAGCCAATAACCCTGTAAGACTTCACAGAATTAATAACAGTTCTCAACTAGTGCTCAAAGATAACAAGGGAGACGGTATTTCCTTTATGTATGACCATGTTTTTGATATGGATAGTACTCAATAAGATGTCTTCGATAAGGTTGGAAATCCTGTTTTGAATAACATTCTTTAGGGTTTTCATGGAACGATCATGGCCTACGGTCAAACAAGTTCTGGAAAAACTCATACTATGCAAGGATACGATTTGTCCTAAAAAGATAATAAAGGCATAATGCCACGAATGGTACCATTAAAACTACTCAGATATAGCGTCTTTTTTCAGCAATCTAAAAATCTCCAGAATCGGTTGAATTCAAACTTAAAATATCGATTTTCGAACTCTACATGTAAAAGGTAAGAGACCTTCTCGATGTTTCCAAAAGCGATCTGAAAATCAGATAAAACAAGCAACAAGGATGCTATGTCTAAAATCTTACGTAGGTATATATAAGCGACAAACACGAACTTTTTAGAATCATCAATATAGGTCAAAAAAATAGAATAACTTGTGCAACAAACATGAATGAACATTCTTCAAGATCTCATCTCATATTTTTGTTATCAGTCAATCAGGTAGTTCAACCTTAGGGAAATTCTAAGACAAGCAAATTGTTTCTTATAGATCTGGCAGGGTCGGAAAAGATTTCAAAGACCGGAGCGTAAGGAAAAGTACTTTAATAGGCTAAAAAAATCAATCTTAGCTTGACTAATCTTGGTAAAGTCATCAAATCTCTATCTTAAAAAGGAAGTCATATTCCTTATCGTGACTCAAAACTCACAAGAATACTCAAAGATTCTTTGGGCGGAAATTCAAAAACCACTTTGATAGTCACCTGTTCGCCTCATTAAATGCATTTAGCTGAATCTATTTCGACTTTAAGATTCGGAGAAAATGCGCAAAAAGTTAAAAATAAACCGAAAATAAACAGAGAGCTGACCGTTCAATAGTTGCAAAAAATCATCTAAAAAATGTAAATAGATATGTCATAAAAAGACAGAAAAATTAAAATTTTGTAAAGTTATATTCTTTAAACTCTCAAGGCAGATTTACCTGACTATGGAACAATAATCAAATAAAAATTAGAGTCCTTGATAGCCTAAGATGCTGGTTAGCTTGAAAATTAACCTTAAATTTAGCCTAAAATATAAATTTCTCAAACTGCCTAAGAAATCGATCAAAGAATCTTCCTACTTGAGTAGTAGTTGAAGAACAGCAACAATAGAATGCAGCAATAGATGGATAACTACTACAAACTCAAAAAATAATACCACGATCTTCACGATCATTTGACTTCCATTCTTAAATAAAATATCTAGCTCAAGTAGTAGCTTGAAGAAAAACAAAGAAAGACACTACTAGGAGACAGATCGATAAGCAACAATACTCACATCATCAAGCTTATAGTCGGATAGATACTCATAGCCGTAGGTCAATAAAAATAACAATAACTTTTGTAAACTATCGGAAAAAGTCACTGGTATAAAAAAATAATGGTGTAAGGGGTCAGCTGCTCTGAATACTGGCAAATAGAAAAAGACTAGATGAACAGACAGATTCAATAGTTGATGAATTAATCTAAGAATTTTTAGTCTTAAACAGACATGAACAAAAAGCGTTAGTAAAATCGAATTCAAAAAGATAACGAAAAAATCATTTAACTTTAGGAAAAATTATCACATGTTTTTGAATAATACAATGCGATGATGAACCAGCTCACGCATTGGAAAGCTTAGTGCCAGCTTTATGAGTATTTTTGTGTTAATGTAGACGCAACTTGAGAAACAAGTAGTAAGCAATTTTAAGATTGGAAAAGCAATTATAAGAGATGTCCTAGCAAATATAGGATATGTATCTTTACGATGAAAGCAGTCATTTCGACGATGCTATTTCAGTCAGAAGCAATCGGATAGTGAAACCACTGAAAGGTGGTTTTAGAATGAGCTGATAATTTGGACTTCTTTGTATCAAATTACTATTGAAATTAATTATTTCCATAAGGATATTCTATAAGATGCTAAAGAACCCATCCCTTAGTCGCATATGTCTGAGATAAAAAACTGGAGTAAAATTCAGAATGACTGAGAATGATGTATGTCAAAGTGTTAAATAATGCTTTTTTGACGATTTGATTGCAGAAATTTAGAAATAGATCGTTCCTTAGCACATAGAATTTATGAAGTTCTAGCATTTTTACAATTACACACAAAAATAAAAGAAAAAGATCGATACTATGGCCAATATCAGAACTCAAAAAACTCTGTTCAAGTCGCAGAGATGGAACGATTTACAATAGAAAAACCAAAATACGAATAGCAAAAAATCCATTTTAAACTTTCAAAAAAAGAGTCAAACTTCTCTAAAATTTATGTGTAAGTAAAAAATGAATGAAAATTTGACAACGACAAAAAAGAAATATATCATGCTTTAAGGGTCCCAAAAGATTTCGATTTCTAGTAAATTTCAAAGCAAGCCTTTGATTTTCGATAGCAAAAATTTAATAAGTTAAAGAGTCCTTCACAAACACAAAAACAGTCTAAGCTCTAAAGATTTATCAGCTTTTTGTATCAAATAGGCAGGCACTGATCAAAGCATAGATCTTTTTAAACTAAAAAGACAACTATCAGACGATAATAATCCGTTCGAAGACACACTAATTGATAGCAGAAAATACAATCAAACACTAACAGAGCTGAATAATTAAAGAAATCATCGAAAAACAAAATTATTGAAAATAACCCATCAAAGACTTAAGACGGAGCCAGATAAAAAAAAATAGTTTTGTTGGACAGCATCACAAAATAAGCAGTAAGAATATTTCATGATAATATGAATCATTTTTGAGTGGTATAATCATTTGAATTTATAAATGTCCGGCAAAAAGTAAGATACCAAGAAAAAACCATAGCAAGACTAAAGCTAAGGCGACTTCTAGAACGATGAAGACCCCTCCGACTAGGAAATTTAAGATGATGGTAAGTCACATTCTATTCAGGTGAGGTTTCAAGCGTACATTAGTCATCGATCGATCTTGAAGAATACAAAAAGCAAAGAGATAACATCCCTGATGACCCTTCGGATTTGTAAGATGACGAAGAAGAAGATTTCGATTCTGATGAATATGAATAGTAGGAAGAAGAGGAAGATTAATACTAAGAAGAGGATTAGGAGAGCTCGGATAAGCCTAAGAAAAAGGCTGTGAGTAAAAAAGCAGCACTTGAAACTAAGAAAAAAGAAAAAGACGCAGGTGCCAAGGCAAAACCCAAAAAATGATCTAAATGAATGAATTTTATGATCAGCTAAAAATCTTATCAAACATGTTTATAACTACAAAAAGAGAAAAAAAATTAGAAAAATAAGCCTTGATTTCAACCGAAAAAAATAAAACATTCCAAGCTTCTCTTTGTTTTTCTTACTCAAATTTTAAAGTAACTATAAACAAAAATCATTAACTTTCGTATTTGATCTCATTCATCAAGCTACTATTAATCGTAGTATCCTTTCTTGGCATATTACTCGCTGATCCAGAACGCCATCTATTTTGCTGACTATGGAATCTATTTTAACATCTTTTCGAGCATCTAAGGAAGATCTAAAACGTCTCTAATACAATAATCCCTATACTCTGGATGCAAAGGTCTTTTACAAAAGAAACCAGTCTGCCCTGTCGACCACATTTTGTGGAATTTTTACTTATTTTTATTTATTCCATTTTTCGCCTTATACTTACTGAAAATTTCATTAAGTCCTGCACTTCTCACGTTAGTACACTGATTGATGACTTCCCTACATTATTTCAAAAGATCTTTGGTTTGACTATTCCATACATGATTGTATTTTTATAGCTGACCGATCAGTGTTTCACAAGCACTTGTGTCGAAAACATTTTTAACACAAGTTTGTATTATTTAGTGCAGACCTACAGAGTCATGTCTACAATCATGGAATATTTTGACTATTTTTTCATCGACCATAACGTTTCTCAGGATTTTTCTTGTTAACCAAAAAGTCTAAAAATCAGCTTTTTAATTCATATGCCAGATGTCAAAAAGGAAAGTATTTCTTCCGTTATTGAGCTGAATCATTTCAACGAATCCGCCTCTATTCAATCTTCTCAATCTACCTTATAAATCTACACCAAGCACTTTGCTATTAAGAATATGAGGGGCGCACAACATAAGGGTTTCGAAGTTGTCGATGTCAAAGCACTAACCTTCTTTTAGCTATTACTTTATTTCTAAGCTTTAAATCATGAGCTATTAAAGTGAGTAGGGCTGTTGAAATGAACATTTACAAGGTATTTTCCTCATTTTTTAGAAACATTCTGAGCCAGAATGCGGGTTGAAAATGAACTGGACCATCGGGAAGAACAAAAATGCATTTTGCTACATGACTATTGAAGGTTTAACCTGATTCAATATATTTCCATTATTGCATTTCAAAGTCTTAGTCAGATGATTGTAAACATCATTCCAACTAATAAGACTTTAACTCATTTTACTTTTAATAAAAATATTTGCTTATTTAAGAATCTACTATAGCGATGCTTCGGCTTTGATGAGCTCTGAAGCTTAACCTAACTATTTTGCTATAAAATCACTTAAAGACATTTTCAAATCTTTTAAAATAACATTAAGAGGAGATATGTTCAAAGGAAGATCACTTGTAAATAGATGTTTTTTTAAAACATTTTATTATACAGGATTTTATGATTTTTTAGCAAAAATTTGGATCTATATTTTGTAGTACTGACATATTTATTACCACGAGGCCTTTCTGACTATGATATTTTGCTTAGTAGGGTTAGGAGGAAGTATTTTGGTAACTTTTACGTAGCTACTACCGTTGAAGTCACAGAGATTTGACAAAATATGGTTGAATTTTAATATTCCAAACAATATTTTATTGAATCCGACTCGAGTGAATTCTCTTAGCAAAAACTATTCGGTAAACATCATATCTGGATTTTTAATTTCAAGCAGTTCCATGAATTCTCTGTAAATTTGTTTGTGCATTTGATTTCTAACATTCAATCTGGCTTGCCGATTTTCATTCAATTCTTCCAAAGTGTATATCTTTTCGATTTGAAACTGATAGAGATCTTTGTATATGCGTTTTCCTTTCTCTTTAGGCTTAAGTAGGTCTTCATTAGCGGGATTGAAGTCGTATTGAATATGCTCACCTTAGGTGTAGTAGTCATAGTCGAGGTCCCAAACTCCATGGGCTTGCTGGCACTCGTGGCTTTGGTAGATGCACAAACCCCTCAGGTAGAATCTGCATAATGATTTTTTGGGGAGGGGTTTGTTGAGGATGTTCTATTACATTGGTTATTATATTAATTCTTTGATTAGCATTAAAACATCAAACATATTGATAAATACTGATAAAACTAATACAATTTTCTTCAGAAAAATTGAAAAAATATGTTTTTTATTAAAAAAACTAAAGATTTAATATCTTTTTTTTGAATATGTAAAATACATTTAGATAATCAAACATTCATTAATCTTCGATGATGATTTCAGTTAATTTACTATTGTTTTGTCTTTACTGTTTCGGCCGAGCCTTATCAGGCTTATCACTTAGCAAATCTTTACAGAGATCTCTTAATTTATCGCTTCTCAGTACCCTTTAATCCCAATTATTTTTTTACTTAGAAATCTTTTCTTTTTGCATCTTATCTTATTTCTCTCTATTCTCTAAAAACTCACGACCTTACTTTTTAAAAGCCTACTAATCAAACGAAAATTCTTACCTTATAAACTCTCCTGTCAATGCATCATACTTCACTTTAACTTTTAAACTTTCTGATTAAACAAACTGATCCTTATCTAAAATTTTATCAATAGCTTTCTGTCTATCAGCTTAGTCTAGCCACTTGTTTTCAGAGATCTCATAGTAGTCTACTTGATCATCGAAGATGCTTTGACTTTGATTTTATGATTTGTCTCTTTCAACAAGGTTATTTTTGTGCATTATGGCCTTAGACCGTTCTTGAGATATTTTTTATTGTTCTTATTTGGGTAAAGAAGGGAAGTAAAGACTGCTATCATCGATGAACATTCCATCAGGTCGAGTCACAAGTTTTCCGCAATACAGACAAGGGCCTTAACCTTACTGAGCACATACCACTTTGCCACAATTCAAACAGTTATTTATGAGTTCATGTTTTTGCCCCATACAATCACACTTTTTCCTTTATAAAAATATTTCTTTAGCCCTGGGTTTCTGCTGCTTTTTCATTAGTAAAAGATTATATAACTATGAAAGGAGGCGGATATAAAAATCGAGCTAACGTTAAACTTCCAACCATCAAATAAAAAAATAACGTACTAGCTCAAAAAATCAACAAAAGTCTAAAGCTATAAAAGATAAATAGACAGAAACACAATGTTTTGAACGATTTTTCAAAAATAAATAAAATTGAAAAATAATATCAGCAAATAACTCAAAGAAAATTGTAGGAACCGGATCACAAATAAAAGCAAGATTAGATGAGATAGAGTAAACTTTTGTTGCTTAAAAACATAGCTCCGCCGAATAAGAAAAATAATAACAACTTACTTAGCAATCTGCTATAATATCAGGCTCCAGGTCAGGAAATGAAAAGTGTTGTGATTCCTGCAGGAAATATTACGTTGAGTCCTGTGAAAAAGATGAAAAGATAAAAGAAAGTCAGACACTAAGGAGGAATTACTTCACATTATACGCATGCAGCTGACCTACAAAAAGCAGATTTCGTCAAAATGTTCATCGTTTAGTAACTACTGTATTATGTCTCCAAAACGGTAAAAAGATTGAAATTCAGCAAGAAAGATTGAAGTAAGAAATGGCAGGATTCTGTAAATTTTATAACGAAAACACTGCTTAACTGTAGTCTTACGAAATTGTTTCAGGTGTTATTTTTAGAAGCAAGGATTATCTGAACAGTGTCTTTTTGTAAAAACTGGGGTTTTATATTTTTTTGATTTTAGGGACCGAAGAGGAGCAACAATAGACTGCGAATTTACTTTGTTCGCTTACTTAATATATCCACACGAACAATCTTATCATTCTAGATGTAAGTAATACATTATGTAGTTATTGATGGAGATCATAGATTACTAAAAATTTAGTATAGCTTCACAATTTCACGTTTACAATACACTTAGATTCAACGAAGATAGAAGAAAAATCAGATATGATTAAGACAAGATGAATTTAGTAGCAAAAAATAATCATACTATAGCTGATATAATTCAATCAATTGCCAAAAACAGCGAATTTTAGTCTTTGAAAACATTCGTGCTTGAAATCATAAGCAGTTAGGACGCATAACTGATGTAAAAAATCAAAGAAGTCACTCTTATGCTAATATCTTTAGTATTTTTTATAGTATTCAGGATAGCATTCTGGCAGGTTCTATTCATCAGTAGGTTTAAAAGCCTTCGCCGCCTTTCTTACCTGCATCTACAAAGACGACCCCTTACACACTTGTTTTAGATATGGATTAGACTCTCATTCATACAAAGACAATCTAATCTAAAAAATCAATTTTCCTATAAAGACCTTATTGCCAATAATTTCTCAACGAAATGGCAGTCCATTACTAAATAGTTATTTTCACAGCTGCAGTTAAAGATTATGCTGATTAAATTTTAAACTAAATCGACAAAAAAGGAAGAATTTCCTACAGACTTTACCGGCAACACACCAGAATATAAGACTTTGTAAGTATAAAAGACCTCGCAATGATCGGCAGAGATCTAACAAAAACGATAATAATAGACAACATAGCTTCTAATTTCAAAATGCAGCCAAGAAATGGAATAGCAATACAAACCTGGGTAGGCGACCCATAAGACATCTCGCTTCTGAATCTTATTCCAGTTTTGACTAAATTAGCTACATAAGGAGTCAAGGACGTCCGTAACGGGCTTGAACATTTATCAGCGTACATGTAGATGCGTTTGAGTAAAGGTCAGGAAATTATATTTTCAGATATTTCTCTTAAGGGACTTTGATAATAGATTGATGTATTTTCGGCTTATAATAATTGCAGTTATGGATAAAATTATGAATGCTTTTACTTTTAAAAAGCAAAAACAAGTTACCTACAGCTCCATCAAACGCAACCGAGCCATTCGTTCCTAGAAAAGTAAACATGAAACTAGCAAGAATTTGTGCATTCCACCGAACCTTGTCAGCACAGCCCGAAAACCACAAATAGCAGATAAATAAAATAAATTATAGATTCAGTGCCTCAAGACTAACAATTTATATAAAATTGTATTGAATAGCTTAGAGAGAAACTTCAACAGATCAAAAACTAACCGAAAAAGAAGCAATCGCATCCTTTCTAAGGTGACAATGTTTTCAGAAGAAAAAATATATAAACAAAATAATACAAACCTAGAGTGAAATCGATTCAGATTGACCCTTAACCAAAAATTATAAGCAAATCTATGAATCTCAGATATTTGCGAAAATAGAGCGGTTAACGACATTTAGCGAATCTTAATTAAGTTAGAAATTAAATAAAAAGACAAAAACAAAGTTACAATAGACCTAAAAATTAATTCTAAAAAGATAATATAAGACACAGATATGAGTTATAGTACAACCGTAATCCCTCTGAAAGAATAAGATCAAATACATAGCAAATGAGTCGATCTCAAAGCAACAGAGCAAGAATATATCGCTATATGAGTGATAAAAAACAATAGGCTGTAGGAGACGTAAATAATAGTTTTGTTTTCGACAAAATTATTAATGTTAATCACAATATCAATATCTATAATTCGCCTACAAGGAATCAAAGTCCAAAAATAAGGTTGAAAAGGTAACAAAGTTAATAGTAGAACCATCAAAGGCATTCATCTTCGCGTCGACCTATCAACAGCAGAAGCAAACTTAAAACGAATCAGTAAATGAAAGAAACTATCATCCAAAACGGATAAAAAATAGGAGACATTAGCACAATTAATGCAAAAAAATAGACCTTAAATTTTTTGGGTGAAAGTTGTATTGGCATTAAATAAGAGTTAAACCCTCAACAGAGATAGCACGTCTAGAAGTTACTAGACATGATAGGTTGGAAAACTCAGGATATTAAAAAAGCTTTAGGCCATCCTAAATAAAGCAAAAGAAAACAGGGACTTGATAGGATCAGCAAAATCTTTCCCAAAGGTTTTTTTTCGTGATTTTTGGTTATTTATATCATCAATAATGCAACTAAAAAATGTTGAATGTTTGTGTGTGTCATCATTTTAAGAAAGAGAGTCTTTCTTTCGAAATATTAGCCCTTTCGAGCATTGTTTTTTCGATGTTTTTATTGATTGCTTTGCTTATTTTGTCGGATCCTCTGTGGATTTTTCTTTATTGTTCGGTGTTGTGCTTTTCTGCCGCGGGTGCTGAGTCAATATTTGTTTACCATTTTTGCTGAACTTTTTGTTTTTTTGTTGATTCTTTTTGTTCTTCTTTTATTTTTTGATTGCCTTTCCTTTTTTATTATTGTGTTGCATCGCTAATATAATTATTAAAGCATATAGCATATAAGGATAATTTTTAATGTTTTGCATTTAATCAAAAATTCATGTGTTTTGAAAATTCTAACATTTTTTTATATTTTTTGATATTTAACCCTCGCAGATTGTATTTTTTGGTCTGATCGATCATAATTTCTATTACCGCCTGATACTAATGGGAAACAATCTAAATTGCTGCAGATTTCCAATTTAATAGCTCCTACCCCTCTCCAATCTCTAAAAGCTCGACCCAGTCCTAATCGAAAACATTTTCTCTCTCCGTACCGATCACGGTTAGTAACTAAAAAACCTCCTATAAACAAAATCCAAATCCGGTAGCATTTTCAGAGGCACTGTTAACAAAAAAGGCACGAAAAATGGATATGGCTAATTTTATTCATCAGAATATATCTTTCTGGGCGAGTTTAAAGATGACTTGCCGAATGGATATGGTATTTTGATCAAGGACGAACGTTAGTATTATCATGGAAATTTTAAAGACGGACTCT
>Ga0169931_10005124_pt1 | contig 20112 bp, 8 predicted proteins | sample Kivu_15m_20L_FD_129675 | JGI IMG/M metagenome (GOLD analysis project Ga0169931, IMG submission 129675) | Freshwater microbial communities from Lake Kivu, Western Province, Rwanda to study Microbial Dark Matter (Phase II) - Kivu_15m_20L... | ecosystem: Environmental > Aquatic > Freshwater > Lake ... | reverse complement strand
GTCCGATGGAACGATCCTTTGCAAGACGCGCGATCAGGAGCAGTGGGTTCCAATGGGGCAGTCGCTGTTCCTGCGCGATGGTCGTCCGACGCTCGACGTCGGGTGGGTCGGCGCGGTGCAGGCAAATCGTCAAGTGAATGACGGCGCGTGGCATGAAGTGGCACTGACTTGGACGGCGGCGGATAAGCGAGTCCGGTTCTACGTCGACGGTCGGCCGGCGGGAGAGGGTGAACTGAGCGTCAAGCAACCGCTGCGCGATTCGGTCATTCGGATCGGGGCGACCAACGACAATTTTCCCGACAGAAGTTATTTCGACGGCGAGCTGGAGGCGGTGCGGATTTTCGACCGCGCGCTGACGGCTGAAGAGGCGAGTGCGGTCCAGCAGCGCGGCGAACAGCGTCCACTGGCAACTTGGAGCAAGTTCTCAGGTAAAGCGATCGCGGCTGAGCCCTCTGGCGCGGCGCTGGGGCAGGCCGAGCGGCTAAGTCGTGGCGTTGGATCGGCCGCCGCTCCGCAGGGGCTGTTTGTGGCTGCCTTCAGCAATGCAGGCGAGATAGTTGCCGAACAGTGGAGCACCGATGCCGAAGGGAATTTGCGGCTGAGGATCCCAGCCGGTGACCAGCCGCTGCGGCTCAGTCTGGCAATGACCTCGCTTTCGCTGGGCGCAGAGCCCGGAGACGTCGCAGCCGAAACGGCGAAGGATCCGCCACTACCTGCAGACCTGTCACCGCTAACCCAGGGCGGGCCAGCCAATTGGCCGACGATTGAACAGTCGGAACTTAAGGTTGGCAGCGGCGAGGGGGCTTTCCTCGTCGATGTGCTGCAGCACCCTGAGAAGAATGTCGGTAACTCGCGAATGCGATTGACGGGACTCGATTTTCATCCCACGGACTCGGATGCTCTGGCTGTTTGCGATTGGGATGGCGGCGTCTGGATGGTGCGTGGGATTAGCCAAACCGAGTCGGGAGCCAAGCTGACTTGGCGGCGGATTGCGGCGGGACTGTTCCAGCCACTGGGGCTGAAATTTCGCGACGGCGTGATCTATGTCACTTGCCGCGATCAACTCGTTGCTCTGCACGATCTCAATGGCGACGGCGAGATGGACTGGTACGAGTGCTTCAACAGCGACCACCAAGTAACCGAACATTTCCACGAATTCGCGATGGGCTTGCAGACCGATGCAGAGGGGAACTTCTACTATGCCAAGTCGGCTCGACATGCGTTGCCGGCAGTCGTTCCGCATCACGGGACACTGCTGAGAGTTTCTGCTGATGGCCAGCGCACGGAGATCATTGCCAACGGTTTCCGGGCAGCGAATGGTGTCTGTTTGAATCCGGATGGATCGTTTGTCGTGACCGATCAGGAGGGCCACTGGAATCCGAAGAATCGGATCAATTGGGTCAAGCCGGGCGGCTTCTATGGCAACATGTTTGGTTATCACTCGGTCACCGATTCATCGGACGCGGCGATGGATCCGCCGATGTGCTGGATCACCAATGCGATGGATCGCTCGCCGGGTGAATTGCTTTGGGTTGAGAGTCCGCGCTGGGGTTCGCTCTCGGGGTCGCTGCTGAATCTCTCTTACGGTTACGGCAAGATCTTTATTGCGCCGCATGAGCGAGTAGATGGCCAAGTGCAGGGCGGGATGTGCGAGCTGCCGCTGCCGCAGTTCCCGACCGGGATCATGCGGGGACGATTCAGTCCAATCGATGGGCAGCTTTACTGCTGTGGAATGTTCGCCTGGAGCAGCACTCAGGAGCAGCCCGGCGGACTCTATCGCGTCCGTTACACGGGCAAGCCGGCGAACCTGCCGCTCGCCTTGCACGCCAAGCAAGCGGCGTTTGAGATCGTGTTCAGCGATCCGCTCGATGCGCAGGCTGCGGCCGATCCGAAGAACTATGCGGTGAAGGCTTGGGACCTGAAGCGCTCGGCGAATTATGGTTCGGAGCATCTCAACGAGCGAAAATGGGCCGTGACGAAGGCCGAGTTGCTCGCGGACGGATGCACGGTGAGGCTGGAGATTCCCGAGGTCGGGCCAACTTGGGGGATGGAGATCGTCTACGCCATCAAAGACAAATCAGGCCAACCTTTCAGTGGCAAGATTCACAACACGATCTATCGGCTGGGAAAATAAATTGGAAAGGAAGAAGGAAGAAGGCTCTCACGGAGGCACAGAGGCACGGAGGAAGAGGGTAGGAGGGGGGTAGGGAGAAAGGAAGTCAAAGAGGTTTTATGAAAAAGTCACTCTTATCCGTTTAGCTACTTATAGAGAGCGGGGAATCCCTCGCACCTCTTCCTAAACTTCTATCCTCGCCTGATCTCTACACTTTTAAGCAATCTCGTCCGTTAACCGCTCTTCCCCCCGTGCCTCTGTGCCTCTGTGCCTCTGTGCCTCTGTGAGAGCCTCTTCTTCTTTCAATGCGACTGCAAATACTCACAACAAATCAAACCTTGCCGTTGATCGTTCGGGTGATGCCATTTTTCATGACATCTTCGCCGAAGTTGAGGAGATAGCCAAGTTTGATTTCAGTAAGTCTCAGGTAAGTGAGCAGCTGTTTTCTGTGAACGTTGTTGATTGCCTCAATCGACTTCAATTCTAAAAGAACCTTCTTGTTTACGATTAGGTCCGCGCGGAATCCCTCTTCGAAGACGTCTTCCTCAAACCGGACTTGGACAGGTAATTGTCTTTGAACAACCAGGCCCTGCTTGGTCAGGCGGCGTTCGAGCACTGTTTCATAAACTGATTCAAGCAATCCAGGCCCAAGGCCTCGATGGATGTAAATGGCCTCTTGGACCACGATTGTGCCGATTTCGTTTTCAGTAGTCATTTGCAAGGCTCCGGAGTGAAGTTATTGAAAAAGCAACTGCATCACTCCCTGATTTGTACAAAAGTACACTATTAATAGAACGTGTCAAGAGCCGGGGTGAAGAACGCTCTCACGGAGGCACAGAGGCACAGAGGAAGAGGGTAGGAGGGGGGTAGGAAGAAAGGAAGTCAAAGAGGTTTTATGAAAAAGTCACTCTTATCCGTTTAGCTACTTATAAAGAGCGGGGAATCCCCCGCACCTCTTCCTAAACTTCTATCCTCGCCTGATCTCTACACTTTTAAGCAATCTCGTCCGTTAACCGCTCTTCCCCCCGTGCCTCTGTGCCTCCGTGAGAGCTTCTTCTTCTTTCTTTCGACGCCAGGTGCGCCAGGCGCCGCCGGTGGTGAAGTTTTTCCAGCCGAGTTGCAGCCAGCGGATCACGGCGTTGGCCAGCCAGAGCGCCCAGACCAGCATCAGTAGACGGTAGAACCAGATCGATACCGAAATGATTTCGGGCTGAGTCAATTGCGAGTCGCTGGAGGGAGAAAACCAGACCAGTCTTCCGGCGTACGATCCGTTTCCGCGGATGAACATTTCCGGTTGGCCGAGCAATCCGCGGCTGACGACGTAAATGAGAATCGATAGCGCAATGATCGTCAGCAGAATTAAGCCGAGCTGGGAGAAGTTAAACGCCAGCCAGTACTGAGCCTCTGGGTCGCGTTTGCCGCGATAAGCAATCAAGAAAAGCCAGGCCAGGATTGTCAGGCCAGCGATGAAGTGTACTTGCGTGAGTCCGATCGCCAGCAGGATCCATTCGTATCCACGGAGGGGTGAGAGAGGATGTCGGCTGAGCGCCCATCCGGCGAGGCAGGCCAGCAGCAGGACGACCCAAAAACGAACTGCTGGTCCGCGGAGTGGCCCGCGCGTCCAAAGGATCCATCGCGACTCCGGTACATTCATCACGCTGGTCACGTTGGCTGATTCGATAGGCAGCTTTACTGGGGGAAAGCTGACTCGCAAATTCATCGCTTCGGCCGCTGTCCAATCCAGCTCGATCTCCTGCGTGCCGGGCTGAAGTCCAATCAGGAGTCGATTCCCCTCGCGGCGGATCGGCAGCGAGCGGTCGTTGACTTGCAGGTCGCGAACTTCGGCTCCCTCGGGAAGTTCGAGAGCAAACTCGTTACCGAGACTCGATTCGACTTTGAACCGCAACTGTGAATTTCGCTGACGATTTCCCAGGTCAAGAGTTTGCTGCAGGCTTTGAACAGTGAGGTTCTTTCCCTCGACCGCGACGGGACGCTGCAGCGCGAGTTTCACTTCCTCGCCCGGCCAAGGATACCAGACAGGAATCAGCTCGCTGGAGCCCGACTCGTAGATCGGCTGGGGACCTGTTGGGCGGATGTTCCAGACGGGTGAGGTGAGCAGCGACCAGCGCTCGACGGTCTGAGGCTGAGGCTTGGCCGCCAACTGAATTTCGGGGGTCACAGGCAGTTCGCTCTCCCAGGAAAACTCGGAGGCATCGGCGCTGAGGTTGACTTCGACAATCCCATCTTTGGCCGTGACGTTGCCGGAGAGGACACGCTCGCCAGCCAGCAGCGGGACTTGGACCGTGACGGCTCGGCCTTGGGCAGAGAGTCGGCGAACCGTATTGTGGACTTTCCAGACCAAGCCGATCTCGAGCATCCGATCGACTTGAACAATTGCCCGAAAGTTTCGCTGGTCGTAACTCGAGTCACCTTCGGTCGCTCGTTCCTTGCGTGAAAAGAAAAGCTGATTTTCAGGGCGGCCGTCCGCGCGCAGCCCCGTGACATTCCAGTCTGCTGCGTCGAGTTCGAGTTGCCGCGGTGGGAGCTGAAACGACCAGACCCATTCGGCAGCGTCGGGGAGTAAGCCTTCGACTTTGAAAGCGTGCACGCCTTGGGGAACCCAAAGCCAAAGGTAGCCGTCATCGCGGCGGCTGACGATTCCGGCCGAGTCGCCCAGCCGGACCGAAATCGGCGACCAGACTGGAAATTGCCCCGGCAGTGGCACGGCGCAGTCAACAGCCGCATGAATCTGGCCTTCCAAAAGCATTTTTCCATCGCGAATCGTTGCGCGCAGGGTCGGGATCTCGGCTGCGTTGGGAAAGGCCTCGGACGGTTTGAGTAACCGTTCGCGAAGCGTGTTGAGCAAGTCTTTGTCGGGGAGTTCTTGGGCGGCCAGCGGCGAAGAACTGAGCAGCACGCTACAGAGCAAAACCAGTCCAGCAGTAAGCGCGGGTGAAGTGCCTGAGGATTGGCTTAGACGGCGCTTGTTTGCAGGCGGGCGGAGGAACATGCCGAGCAGCAGGCACAGCAATATGATTCGGCCGACGATCAGCAAGCGATGTTGCGTGGCCGTCATCAGGACGGGACGAATCGTCTGCTCGCTGCTGACCGGTCCGTCCCAGAAACATCGCACGAGGTTACCCTCCCATTCGGGCTTGGCAATGCCGGTTTGAATGCAGGTGCCGGGGTCGAAGAACATGTTGGAGCTTTGCGCCCGTTGGCCTTGGCTCTTGGCGATTTTTCCTAAGTCGAAAGTGCCAGACTCCATCGACTGGGGCAGGTTGTCGATTGAGTTACTGTCCGCCGGCGGAAGGTATCCAGACGCAGCATCGGTGTATTGACGAGCAGTTTTTCGACTGCGGGGCAGGGCAACTTCCATTACCTCGAACAAATTCCGTTCGCGGTACTGAATTCCGGAAGCTTCGAGTTGAGGATAAAGAGCAGATTGGATTTCACGGGCAAGGAAGGGAGTTAAGAACAGCAGCAGCAGCGCGAGCGCGAGGTAACGCCAAGCTTGCAGCCATTTGCTCAGTCGTCCTCCGCGAACGACTTGGATGATGGCAACGGGAATTAATAGGAAGAGCCAAGTGAATCGCGGTGCACCCAGTTCGTGATAAGCCAGACCAAAAGCGAGAAAGGCGATGATACCTGCGACGAGTCCCCACATTCGGAAGACGGCCAGCGAGAAGATGAGCAGCAGAAAGAGGTCGAGCAGCGTCCAAGCCGTCAGCCAGTCACCCTCGACGCGGTCAGCACCGAACAGGGCCAGCATCCGCCAGCCCGGGGGCAACCAAAACGAGATCTGCAAGTTGTCCGCGTTGGCTTGCCAGCCGGTCGCGGCTAGTTGCACTGGTTCCGAAGCTCTGCCGATCGCTTCGATTTGGGCAGACCGCGTACGGACTTCGACTCCCTCCGCGGCGGTCTCTGGATTTTTGGTGATCAGTTGGCGGGTTCCATCGATCCGCATCACGGCGAGCTGGTGATTCTGTGCCACGTCCAGCCGCGAGATTTGCCGGGACTCGCCGGAGATCGAATCTTGGTAGGTCAGCCCGCGGCCATCATCATCGAGCCAGAGTTGCCGAACGATTTCGAGTCGATTGGGGCGAACTTCTCCCGCCCCGCTCGATTTCACGATCCAGGTTAATGGAGCCTGAGTGTTCCACTGAAAGACGGGAAGAGTTCGCCAATCCTCGGGAAACGTGGTGAGACTCACATCGACGGGCGAGGCGCTTTGAAGTTCTATCGCGCGGAGTTCCGGTTTGGCTTTTAGTGCGATCAACTCGGTCGTCGCAGCCGGAGGCATCGCCGGAAGGTATTCAAGCTGCCGCAGGTCTTCGTTGCGGAAGGCGGCGATCCGAATTTTCCAATTACCAGCACGGACTTGTGCTTTGACTCTACCGGTCTCATCGATAGCGACCGGGATGGGGCTGTTCACAAATGAGAGTTGCCAGTTGGCGGGGAAAACAAAGCCGAGATCTTCTTCACGGCTTTTTCCCGAGACACTCACTTCCAGTTCGGTGCGCAGCCACATCGGCAGTCCATCTTCGAGGACGCGATAAACTTGCAGTGAGAGTTGGTCTTTCTCTTCGGCAGAGGCTTGGGAGCGGCGCAGCCAAAGCCAACCGCCAGTGTCGCGATTTGGAAGATTGATATTCTGGCCATCGAGGGTCAGCGTCAGGATTCCGATCGCCGAAGGAATCGCGATTTTTTCTGGCTGTTCCCTCCAGACAAAATTTCCACTCACGCTGTGCAGACCGGGAGCGAGGTTAATTGACGGGACGCCCTCGCGCGAAACGACAGGGACGATCTGGTTGTCGAGTTGCACGGCTTGAGGCCAGCATTCTTCGCTGCCGGGTAGTGGTAACCAAGTGGGGCTGAATGCGCGGACTTGAAGTTTCCATTCGCCACCTTGAGCGCCGAGCGAAAGTTCGAGCGTCGAGGGCCAGATGCTGATCCGCTCTGAGGCCGAGTTGTAGGGTGCGGGGCTGGCAAGGAGCGGAGAGTCCCAGAGCACCCAATCTTTCCAAGGCTTGAGTGGTTCGGGGATCGAATTGTCGGTTACTTGGGACCAGGCTGAGAACTGTCCACTCAGTAAGAGAAGAGTCACGGCCAATAGGATTTGCGGGCGGCTCATGGCGAGACCTCGACTGGTTGGGTTAGTTGAAGCGTCACAAGATTCACGACGCGGTCGTCTTGATTTTGGTTCCTCAGGCGGGAACAAGCCAAATAAAAGCCTGATCTATTTTGGGCCTTGGCAAACTGGGAGCTTTGGCTTTGGGCTTGGCACCGGAATGAGGGCTCCCCAAAGTGCAACTGTGGGCGTGCGAACCAGCCCCAAAAACTGCTCTCTTTTGAGTATATTTACCCAACCTCGACTTGCGACGGCTTTAGGGACTCTGCAAGTCGCCGGGGCTCGATAGAATGCCTGTTCCTATTCCGGCCGGGGAGTGTTTTGGCTCCAAATGCCAGAGCCCAGTGAGCTGTACTGTTTCCGAAATCAAAATAAGGAGGTGCCAATGAATTTGGTTGACCTGTTGAAGAGTCAGATGTCGAGTGAAGTCACGAAACAATTGGGCGGAATGCTGGGCACCAGCGATTCCGATACCGGCAATTTGCTCAAGGCGAGCTTGCCAGCAATTCTCGCTGGACTTGGTTCGGTAGCCTCCAAGAAAGATGGCGCTGACAAGATTGCTTCCGCGATTGGTGGACTCGATCCCGGCATGCTCGGCAACCTCGGCAAAATGCTGGGCGGTGCCGATGCGAAGAAGGGTGGCGACCTGCTTGGAAGTTTGCTCGGCAACAACATGCTGACCAGCCTCCTGCCGCTGCTCGGCAAGTTTGTGAAGCTCGATCCTTCTTTGATCACCAAGGCTCTCGGCTTGCTCGCTCCGCTGGTGTTGAGTGCGATCGGCAGCGCGTTTAAGGGCCAAAAGGTCGACGGCGCTGGAATCAGCCGCTTGTTCTCGGAACAGAAGAGCAATATCGCCTCGGCCATTCCAGCGGGTTTGTCGCTCGCTAATTTGCCCGGCCTGGAGTCGCTGGGGAACGTCGGCAAAGTTGCCAACCAAGCGATGAATCAAGCAGGCAAGGCAGCTGCCGACGCCGGTGGTGGCTTGGGCAAGTTGTTGTTGCCTTTGATCGCGTTGGCTGCGATCGTTGGCGGTATCCTCTGGTTTATGAACAGCGGCGCAAAGAAGGTGGAAGACGCGGCCAAGACGGCTGCCGACGCCGGTGCGAAGGCAGTTGCTGGTGTGGCTGATGCTGGCAAGGAAGTCGTTAAGGCTGGTGAAAAGGTTGTTGAAGGCGCTGCTGGCGCCGTCAAGGACGCAGCCAAGTCCACCGTAGAAGCTGCGAAGGACATGATCGGCGACGTCGCCGTTCCTGGCTTCAGCGACCTGCAAAAGAACTTCTCTGGAATGTTTGACACGGTTGGCCCACTGCTCGGCGGCATCAAGGATGCAGCTGGCGCAGAAGCCGCTTTGCCTGACCTCGAGAAGGCCGTCACTGGTCTCGATGGGATGATGGGTAGCCTCGGCGGAATGCCGGAAATTGCCAAGTCCGCTGTTTCGACCATGGTTCAAAGCCAATTGGACAAGCTCGGCCCAGTCATCGACAACATTGTTGGCATGCAGGGCGTGGGCGAGAAGGTTGTCACCGTACTGAAGTCGCTCAAGGACAAGTTGGGCGGACTGGTGATCAAGAAGTAAGTAAACGCTTACTCATTTGTTAGCTAATCAAGCGACCTGGCGGGAAACCGACCAGGTCGCTTTTTTTGTTTGGTAGCTCTCTCGGCAAGCGTGAGTAAAACTTCTTAAATCGAGAATTGAACTGCAATTAGGTGCGTCGATCGGCTGTTCGCGAAAATTTACAGTTGATACGATTTGACCGAAGCGAGCCTTCAAGAGAGGTCCGCGATATCGGAGGAGAGCAGTGGCTGTCGGCCACGAGAGATGAATCAATGGACCTGTTCATTTAAGGAGTAGTGGAGCGATGGATCTCGGAAAACGTTGTGCGGCCGAATTCTTCGGCACCTTTTGGTTGGTATTCGGTGGTTGTGGCAGTGCCGTGCTGGCTGCTGCTGTGATGAATGGCGATAAGGCGATTGGCGGAATCGGTTGGTTGGGAGTTGCCTTTGCCTTCGGGTTGACGGTGATGACGATGGCCTATGCGATCGGACACATCTCGGGATGTCACCTCAATCCAGCGGTGACGCTTGGACTTTGCACGAGCGGACGGCACTGCTCGGCTGATGTGATTCCCTACATCATCGCGCAGGTGCTGGGTGGAATTGCCGGCGCAGGTGTGCTGTACGTGATCGCTTCGGGGCGCGAGGGCTTCGACGTCGCGGGCGGCTTCGCGAGCAATGGTTACGCTGAGCATTCGCCGGCTGGCTACTCGATGGTCGCGGGCTTCGTGGCCGAGTTCGTGCTGACCTTTATGTTTCTGCTGATCATTCACGGAGCCACCGACCGCCGTGCTCCCGCGGGCTTTGCCCCGATCGCGATCGGCCTGGGGCTGACACTGATTCACTTGATCGGCATCCCGGTGACCAACCTTTCAGTCAATCCGGCTCGTTCGACTGGCCCGGCTGTTTTTGTCGGAGGCTGGGCCCTGAGTCAGCTTTGGCTGTTCTGGGTCGCCCCGATTCTGGGTGCGTGCGCTGCGGGCTTTACCCATAAGACTCTATTTGAGTCTGACCAGAGGTAGGCTCTGGTTAATGAAGCGTTTTGCTTCGCCTGAAAGATGCTTTAGCTATGAGTGACAGGTGGACAGATCGTCCACCTGTTTTTTTTCGCGCCGGCTTAACGATCAGGCCGCACCCATTAACGGCCGTTTGCTGTAGCTTGTTCGTCGGTTTGGGCGGACTTCAGCCGACACGAGGGGAAATCCGTTACTTGGGAGTCCGGGTTGACGGATAGCCGTAAGTCACCAGTTTTTCGTTTGCAAAAGAACGGTTGCCCAGATGTTGCCACGTTGGTTTCATGGTTATGCCTTGGTCCGCAAGGTAGAAAACGAATCGATTCGCTGGTTGACATTGCGGACGGGACCGGGCGAAATCGATCTGGTTCATGGTCAGCGGTTGGAAAAGGAGTCCTTTCGCGAGACGGCTTCGCGCGAAGTGGCTTGGCAGCTCAGCCTCAATCGGGACAGCGATTTTCTCATCTCGACGATGGCGACGTTGAATATGGAATACGAGGGATTGCTGCCGGGATCTTGCCAACCCCATCACATCGCCGTCGCATTTTTTCCCGTGGATGTTTATCGCTCAGCCGTGCTCCAGCGATTAGACAATGACCCGCGGTGTCTTTGGCTTAGCTCAGCCGAATTGTGCCGCGGCGTTGCGCCCGGGGGCGAGGTCCTCAGCCCAATTGCACTTCAGATGATTAATCGCTTTGAAATCGTCCAGGCTTGGCAGGAATAGCGGCTTCCTTTGGCGAATTTGGGGCCCTCCGGGTGAATAAAGCGAGGGGAATTAACCGCTGCTTTGTCAGCTTTGCCAGCGGAAATATTTTTGAAGTTTTTTTCGCCTTGAATTGCTGCGGTTTCAAACACCTTGTCCCGAAATGAGACGCGTGGAAGTCGGTCCGGACCCGGGACGGAATCCCAAAGGTTCCAAATTCCCGCGAACCGCCGCGACTGTGAGATCCGCAGGACGATTGGCACATGACTTGCGTGGGCGAGCCGGCCGGCTTTGAGGCTTGGGCAAAATGTGATTGATATGCCGATTTTGCCGGGATAGATTGCGGCTGTCGGCCAGTGGGCAAAGGGGTGCCTTGCTTTCGAGCGAGCGCTGGCCGCATCGTCTTCCAACTCTTCTCTCAAATTTTTTGGGGTGTGTTTTTATGAAGCGATCGCGTCGTCCGCAGCGGGCCGGACACAATCAGCGTCGTGGCAATTCAGGTTTGACTTGGCAACAACTCGAAGCGCGGCAGCTTTTGGCCGCTGATCTTGTTGGTCAGGATTACGTGCTGGGCGAGATCCTCGTTCAGTACACCAGTCAGGCTTCAGCGGAAGAACAGGGGCGAGCTCGGGCAGCCGTCGCCGGTCAAACACGTGAGGTGATCCACACTCGGACGATGCAAGAGTCCGGCGCAGGGAAGCTGGAGCGAGTTGCGCTGGGACGCGGGCTTGATATGGCAGCGGCTATCCGTGCGATCGAACGCAATCCGGCGGTGGCTTATGCTGAGCCAAACTACATCTTCAAGACTGCAGCGGTCAGCAACGACACCTACTACACCAACGGCAGCCTCTGGGGAATGTACAGCGATGATTCGCCGGCGGCGGGCCCTTCCAATACGACCAATCAGTTCGGCAGCCAAGCGGAAAAGGCTTGGGCAGCCGATGTGACGGGCTCGTCTAGTGTTGTGGTTGGCGTGATCGATGAAGGGATCATGTTTAATCATCCCGATCTCGTCGACAACATCTGGGTCAATCCATACGAGACGGCTGGTGATGGAATCGATAACGATGGCAATGGCTACATCGATGACATTCGCGGCTGGGATTTCGTTAACAATGACAATTCAGTATACGACGTAGGCGGTGACTCCCATGGCACGCACGTTGCCGGGACGATTGGCGGTAAAGGCGGCAATGCGACTGGCGTGGTCGGTGTGAACTGGAACGTCAAAATGATTTCTGCCAAGTTTCTGGGAACTAACGGCGGAACGCTTTCCAATGCCGTCCGCGCAGTTGACTACCTGACTGACCTCAAGGTGCGGCACGGAATCAATCTGGTCGCGAGCAATAATTCTTGGGGCGGCGGAGGGTATTCCCAGTCTTTGCACAACGCGATTATCCGGCACGCAAATCAGAACATTCTGTTTGTTGCCGCGGCTGGCAACTCGACTTCGAACAACGATGCGGTTGCTTCCTATCCTTCGAATTACAACACCACCCAAGGGACCTCCACGCAGACTGCGGCTTCCTACGACGGAGTCATCGCGGTTGCTTCGATCACTAGTACCGGTGCGATTTCGAGCTTCAGTAGTTACGGGGCGACCACGGTTGACATCGGAGCGCCTGGTTCGGGGATTTGGTCAACCGTTCCTACCTCGACCGGCGCGGCCAGCTATGCGTCTTACAACGGCACGTCGATGGCGACTCCGCACGTGACGGGGGCTGTCGCGCTGTACGCTTCTATTCAATCTTCTCCCGTTCCCGGCAACGCCATTCGCCAAGCGATTTTGAGTACGGCGACGCCGACCACATCGCTCTCCGGCAAGACGGTCACTGGCGGTCGCCTGAATGCCTATGCCGCGTTGAACCTCGTCGGTGGACCGGGTGTTTCTGTCGGTAGCCCCAGCCCAAATGGGACGACGACCGAAGCCGGTGGTGCGGTCTCGTTCAATGTCGTGCTGGCGACTCAGCCGTCGGGTGACGTGACCATTCCGGTCAGCTCCAGTGACGTGACGGAAGGAACCGTAAGTGTCAGTTCGCTCACCTTTACTGCAGCGAACTGGAACGTTCCTCAAGCAGTCGTCGTAACAGGTGTCAACGACAACGTCGACGATGGCAACATCGCCTATTCAATTATTTTGGGGGCGGCCACGTCCACTGACACAGCTTACAACGGGCTGAACCCTGCTGATGTTGCCCTAAGCAATCAAGACAACGATACGGCCGGGATTACTCGCGGCACTCCTTCTGGGACGACGACTACAGAAGCGGGCGGGGCCATTACCTTTACTGTTCGCTTGAATTCCGAACCGACGGCGAATGTGACGGTTGGAATCAGTTCCAGCGATACGACCGAGGGGACGGTTAGCGCCTCGTCCTTGCTCTTTACGCCGGCCAACTGGAGTGTTGATCAAACGGTGACGGTCACCGGCGTCGATGACGCTATCTACGACGGCAACATCGCCTACAACGCCGTCGTGGCTGCGTCGACCTCGAGCGATCCGCTATACAGCGGCATCAATCCGGCTGACGTCGCGCTTACCAATCTCGATAATGATCCGATTCCCCCAACCAAATTTTACGTCGTCAATGATTCGACCCAGAATCGGACTTACGAATACGATGCCAATGGCGGGGCCATCGAGAATTACCTTGTCAGTTCTGGCAATGCGACGCCGCGCGGAATTGCGATGACCGCGGCCGGCGATCGGGCTTGGGTCGTCGATGCTAATCGCAATGTCTACGTCTACAACACCAGTGGCGGGTTGCTCGGTTCTTGGACAGCCCGCACGCTGACCACGAGTGCGAATGTTCAAGGCATCGCGACGGATGGAACGAACATTTGGATTGTCGATTCGCAAGCCGACCGCGTGTTCTACTACGCGAACGCCGCTTCGCGACTGAGTGGTACGCAGACCGCGACCAGCTTCTTGCTGGGGACGGGAAACACGAATCCGACCGATTTGGTTTTTGGCTCTGATGGCACCGTTCGCAGTCTGTGGGTAGTAAACAGCGGCTCCACCGATCGCGTTTACCGCTATACCTTGGGCACCAATGGCTTGAGCACGACGGCTCCGACCTCTTGGTTGCTCAATAGCGCCAACTCGACGCCAAGTGGGATTGCTCTTGATCCGTCCAACGGTTCGTTTGATATCTGGGTTGTCGACAGCGGCACAGACCGAGTTTATCGCTATGCGAACGCGCGGAATCTGACTTCACCGACGCTGACCAGTTCGTTTGCTTTGGCTGCCGGTAACACCAATCCGCAGGGAATTGCGGACCCGCCTCCAGCTGGTTTCACGGGAGAGGTTCTCGAACCAGCAGCGGCGGCAGCAATCGAGCCGCTCGTTGGCCCTCAGCCCCAGGCGCGAACGGCTCCCCGCATTCCTGGCGGAAGCGAGTTGCAGCGAGTGATTGCTCTAGAGCAATTCGCAGCGGATGAGTTTGACTGGGAGGATTCCATCTCAGGAGCTTTTGGAGCAAAGGGCGCGGGGAGTGAGGTGTTTGTTGGTCCTCTGACCCAACTCGACACAGCCTTCGCGATGTGGAATTAAACATCGCCTGAGTTTGCTCAGGGCCGATCGTAATGGATGTTGAAATTTGGGCCCGAGGCAGACTTGTCTCGGGCCCTTTTGATATCGCGATCGGTTGCTGCAACAAACTCCTCTATTTGGGGAATCGCCAAATCAGTTTGGTTTAATTAAGGTACTAGTTATTCTTTCTCTTTGAGCAGCCCGCTAAGGTTTGCTCTTTCTATCCAGCGAGTGATTTCATCTGGAGCCAAGGAAATGAGTGGGGATCTTCGAAAACGTTCTCGGGTAGGGGCGAAGAGCCGAACGGCTGCTCAACTCTCAATCGAGCGTCTCGAGCCGCGATGTCTGCTTGCCGCCGACTTGGCTGACCTGACTGGACGGAACTATGTCGCGGATGAGGTGCTCGTTCAATTCGCACCGAACGCCACGCCCTTCCAAATGGAGCAGGCTCGGGTAGCGGTTGGTGGACAAACCCGCGAAGTGATCCAGACGACCACGATGCAAGAGTCTGGAGCGGGAAGGTTGGAACGACTCGGGCTGGGCCAGGGCCTGGATGTGTCTGCTGCAATCGCGAAGCTCGGCCGCAGCAAGGCAGTGGTCTTTGCTGAGCCCAATTACATCTACCAGACTGCCGCGGTCAGCAACGATACGTATTACACCAACGGAAGTCTTTGGGGAGTTTACAGTGATGACTCCCCAGCGACCGGTCCGAGCGGCACGACCAATCAGTTTGGAACGCAAGCTGAAAAGGTTTGGGCTACTGACGTTATCGGCTCATCCAATGTTCTGATCGCCGTGATTGATGAAGGGGTACAGGTCAATCATCCTGACTTGAATCCGAACATCTGGGTCAATCCCTATGAGACGCCCGGCGATGGAATTGACAACGATGGCAACGGTTACATTGACGACATCAACGGTTGGGATTTTGTCAACGATGATGCGTCGGTCTACGATTCGACTGGTGATGACCACGGAACGCACGTAGCAGGCACAATTGGTGCCAAAGGCGGAAATGGTGCTGGCTTGGCTGGCATGAATTGGAATATCAAGATGATTTCCGCCAAGTTTCTTGGGTCTGGCGGGGGCACGACGGCTAATGCTGTCCGCGCGGTCGATTACGTGACCGATCTCAAGACGAGGCACGGAATAAATCTTGTCGCGAGCAATAACTCATGGGGTGGCGGAGGCTATTCACAAGCCCTGCATGATGCGATTATTCGACATGCCAACCAAAACATTTTGTTCGTGGCTGCTGCTGGAAACAGTGCCACCAACAATAACAGCGGTGGCTTCTACCCGGCGAATTATGACACCAGCACCGGTACCTCGACTCAAGCGGCCGCTTCCTACGATGGTGTGGTCGCAGTTGCCTCAATCACCAGCAGCGGCGGCCTATCGGGTTTCTCGAATTACGGTTCGACGACGGTTGATTTGGGTGCGCCTGGGTCCGGAATTGTCTCGACTGTTCCCAGCAATACCTACGCTACGTACGACGGAACCTCGATGGCGACTCCGCACGTCACAGGAGCTGTCGCTCTTTATGCCTCAGCCCAGTCGGGAACGGTCACCGCCCAGTCGATTCGGCAAGCCATTTTGGGAACCGCAACCCCGACCGCTTCGCTCAGTGGCAAGACTGTCACGGGCGGCCGGCTGAATATCTACGCTGCCTTAAATCTGAATAACGACCAAACGCCGCCGCAGATCAGTGGGATTAGCGTTCAGCCAGCAAGCACCACCGCAGTGATCACTTGGACCACGAACGAAGCGGCATCGACGGAAGTTATCTACGGCACAGACCAGAATAATCTCAATCTGACTTTCAACGATGCTAATTTGACTCTCACCCACCAAGCTGGCCTGAGTGGGTTGACCAAGCTGACGACGTACTATTTCCGCGTCCGTTCGCGCGATGCAGCCGGGAATGTGACTACGGCCGCGGTTCAAAGTTTCACGACGACAGATACGCCGGCAATCCTGTTTGTTGACGATGACTTCGGAGAAACTTACGAGCGATTCTTTGTGAATGCTTTGCAGGCAAACGGGCGCAGCTTCGACACTTGGAATGTGCAGGCTGTCGGCCAAACCCCTTCCTCGGCCGTGATGGGCAATTATCGGCTCGTCATCTGGAATGCTGGCTACGCATTCCAAGGCAATGGAGCCGGTTTGGCATCTGGTGAACAGGCTGCAATCGCCAACTACCTCGATGCGGGTGGCAGAATATTCATTTCTGGCCAGGACGTTCTCTACACGGGCGTCAGCACTTCGTTCCGCCAGAATTATCTCAAAGTGGCCAGCTTCACGGATGACGTGCAGAATGGGAATCACACCGCGACAGGCGTCAGCGGCAATCCGATTAGTAGTGACCTGAGTCTTGTTATGACGGCTCCCTCCGACTTCCCGTCGATCTATGCCGATGCCCTGACCCCGGCCGCGGGTGCCACTGGATTGTTCAACCACGGTGTCGGCTCGGCCGCATCACCATTCTCGGCAGTTAGCTTCCGCGGGAACTTGGCTGCGGGAGGCTTTGGAATGGTCTTCACGACCGTCCCCTTCGAGGCGATTAGCACGACGGCTGCGAATCCTAATAACCAAAACTCCGTGATGTTGAGGGTGATCAACTATCTTTTGCCAGAGACCGTTGTCACTGCGCCAAGCCCGAGCAACAAAACAACTGAAGCTGCGGGGGCTGTCAGCTTTACGGTAAAGCTGAATACACCACCTGCAGCCAACGTTGTGATTCCAGTTTCTTCCAGCGACACGAGCGAGGGAACGGTTAATGTCTCCAGCCTGACCTTCACGCCGACCAATTGGAGCGTGGCGCAGACCGTGACGATTACGGGTGTGGATGACCAACTGGATGACGGCGATATCGCGTACAGTATTCTATTGGGAGTCATCAGCTCGACTGACTCCGGTTTCAGTGGAATGAATCCGGCTGATATCAGCCTGATCAATCTCGACAACGACTTTTTCCCAGACATCGCGGTCACCGCGCCAACGTCAGTTGTTGAAGGTACAACCGGATCGAAGACTGTGAACTTCACGGTCAGCCTATCTGCGGCCAGCGACCAGACCGTCAGCATTGACTACACGACGACGACCAATGGGTACTCGACTCCAGCGACTCCGGGAAATGACTTCACTCCGGTTTCAGGACGGCTTGATTTCACGCCGGGGCAAACATCGAAGACAGTCCCAGTGACGATCAATACCGATCGGCTTGTCGAACTGGATGAGACGTTTGGGCTGTTGCTCAGCAATCCCCAACGCGGCTACCTCGTGGGTGGGTTGGCTGATGTTGTGATTTCCGATGATGATGCTTGGTCTTTGACTAAGGAGATTGATTTCGGGACAGAAATCTCACCGGTCAAAACGGGGACTGTTGCTGTGGGTGCGTTGCCATTCACGACAGCCAAGGGAATCGGCTGGAATGCGGGGGTAGGCAATGTACAAATTGTCGACCGCGGTCTCGGCACCTCTGGATTGCGAGACATTGCTCTGACCACCAACTCGTCTTTCGCATTCAACGTGCCCAATGGTTCCTACATCGTTCGTTTGACCTTCGGTGATTCGATCAAAGCGCACGACCAGATGCGAACGACGATCGAAGGGTCTAACAAGCCGGTTGTTAACACGGCGGTAAATGAGTTTATTACCCGGGTCTACACGGTTAATGTCACAGATGGCCAGTTGAACTTGACGTTCACCGATATGGGCGGGGCCGATTCTCAAGTAGCCCTCGCCGGGATTGCATTCGGCCGTCGCTGATTCTCTGAAGTTGGAATCCATGTTGGAAAACTGATTGCCAGCAACCAGGCCAATGGCTAGTTGCTGGCATTTTTCGTTTTCGCTCCGATTAAGCTTGCGCTAACTGGCGATGCTAGCGGAATTTGGACTGAATAGAGAGGATTTGCCGGTCCGATAAGCTACGTAACGGTCCCTCCCCGGCTCGGAAGTCTTTGTTTGAGTCTGCGATAGCGCTCCTCGCCGCGCGATTGGCTTGAGGGTGTTTAGCCCCTTGGCTTGCGGGCGAGTTGAATCGCCCGTGAATACGGCAATCGAATTTCTTGAGACTGAAGGTCGTTTTTCGGCGGGTTCGTTCGTACCTCGCCGATCAACACGTGACCAAGTGTCCCAAATTTCAGGCCGAACCATTCCGATGTCGATTCCCTTGCCACGAGTTCAGCTCATTCTTCTAGCGGCAAGCTTGCTGCTGCTTGGGGGCTGTGCGGGGAGAACGCTGCGGGAAATTGCTCAGCATGATTGGAAGGTGGGTCCGGAGTATGTGACTCCACCTGCTTCGGTTGCTGACGACTGGATTGACTCAACGAATCCCAGACTGGACCGTAGCCGCTCTCCGGACGCCCGCTGGTGGGAGAACTTTGGCGATCCGGTGATGAATCAACTGGTTGAGTTGGCGTACAGCCAGAATTTGACGCTGCGAGAGGCGGGCTGGCGGATCGAAGAGGCTCGTGCTCTGCGCGATGTGGTAGCCGGCAGTCTTTATCCCCAGTTGCAGGAAGTGCAGGGGGATTATGTGCGGACGCATCGTAGCACGGAGACAGCTTTGTTTCCGCCGATTGATCCCTCATCGCCATTCGCCAATCTTGCGCGAACCGAGTTCAGCAACTGGAGGATTGGCGGGGCACTTTCTTGGGAACTCGATTTCTGGGGACGTTATCGCCGGGCAATTGAGTCTGCCGACGCAAGACTCGAAAGTACCTTCGATCAATTCAACGATGCGATTCTGTTGCTCTTCTCTGAAGTCGCAACGACTTACATTGAATTGCGGACAGTCGAACAGCGACTGGATGTCGCCCGCACGAATTTGACATTGCAGGAAGAGAGTGCGCGGGTTGCTCAGGCCAGGCTCGATGCGCGGGCCCAGAACAGCGAACTTGACACGCCTCAGGCCAAAGCAAATCTTTACAACACACGCGGTGTCATTGAGGCGATTGAAATTCAGCGACGCCAAGTCGAGAATCGGCTTTGTGTGCTACTGGGGATCCCACCGCAGCAGCTGAGCGACCTCCTCGGGGCTTCCGCCGGCATTCCGCTGGCTCCCCAGTCGGTAGCCGTTGGCATCCCGGCGGAACTCCTGCGGCGACGGCCCGACGTGCGGCGGGCTGAGCGACTAGTTGCCGCGCAGTCGGCTCAAATCGGAGTGGCTGAGTCAGACCTCTATCCGCGGATATCGCTGGCCGGCTCCTTAGGCTGGGAAGCCAAGAGCTTCAGCGACATGTTCAACGGCAGCGCATTCAGCGGTGCGATTGGGCCGGGCTTTCGCTGGGCAGTTCTCAATTACGGACGCTTGATGAGCAACGTCTTGGCAGAGGATGCGCGGTTCCAACAGTTGGTCGCGAACTTCCAGCAGACAGTTCTACGGGCAAATGAAGAAGCCGAAAACGCTCTGGTTGCCTACCAGCACTACCTTGAGCAGATCAAGGCGCGCGAGGAGAGCGTGCGGCAAGCGGAAGAGGCGCAGCGCGTTGCGCAGATCAAATATCTTGAAGGCGAGATCGACTTCAATCGCCTATTCACTGTCCAGCAACTGCTGCTCAATCAGCAAGAGTTACTCGCCGTCGCCCGCGGCAACTCGGCTCGCGCGGTCGTTGAGCTCTATCGCGCCCTTGGCGGCGGTTGGGACTGGAGTGTCCCGGAACTGCCCTACGAAGAAGAAGTACAGCCGCCGGTCTCAAACTAGTTCGAGAGCGGGAACTGGCTCTGGGGGGCGTCGTTGACTTTATCCCGGAGGGCCCGGAGGGATAACAGATGAGGCGGTCTGGAGCGGGGGTGATATTATGATTCAAACGCAGACGCTCTGTGCTGCCGAATGGCTTTGTCTTTAAAAGCGCCCTAATGATTTCTTCTCCATTGGTACACGGCTCTTCGCCCCGACAGGGCGCGATATCTTAGCGTGGGGTCAGCTCGGCTCTGCGAGCGCAACCCTACGTACCGGAAACAAACACCACCAGCAAGGTCGAGCCGGCCGATGCCGCCCTGCGGCTCGGACGGTTCGACGCTGAAGCTGAAGAAATTGCTGCGAGCGAGGGCGCCTTTTTT
>Ga0169931_10005123_pt1 | contig 20112 bp, 19 predicted proteins | sample Kivu_15m_20L_FD_129675 | JGI IMG/M metagenome (GOLD analysis project Ga0169931, IMG submission 129675) | Freshwater microbial communities from Lake Kivu, Western Province, Rwanda to study Microbial Dark Matter (Phase II) - Kivu_15m_20L... | ecosystem: Environmental > Aquatic > Freshwater > Lake... | reverse complement strand
GGATTTTGATGATGTTGCGATAGTCGTCGATTGATTTTGACATATTTCAAATCAAATATGTAACTATTTAAACACCATCAAACAAGAATAAAAACTTAACAATGGTTTTTGGTCAAATATATTGATATCAAGAATGAATTTTTTAATCAGAAGTTTTGTATTTTGAGTCGTTTTGCATATTTTTTTTTTTAAAAAAAAAATAGCTTGATCAATTATTTAAGCAATAATTTTTTAATTTTTGATAAGAGTAAACTGATATCGTTTATTAATAAAATCTTATTTGATGCAAATATTCCGAAATTCTCGCCAACAACGCTACGATAATGTTCAAAAAGAGTTACTAAGCAATTACTATTCACATCAGTATTAGACTATTATGGCTAAAATACCCACTCCGCCAGAATACACTCGACCTCCAGAGGCCCAAAGAGTCAACTTCAAAGACCTTCTTGCTTCTCGAAAACAACAAAACTATTACTCGCAGCATAGCAACAGCAACGAAATCAGGCTCAATTTCAAAACGACAATGAAACAAAAATAATAAATAAAAGAAGAACAATAAAATAAAAAAATTGTCAAAAAATTATAAGCTAGTCTGATAAATGAGCTGTATAAGTCATCTCCAGGACCTATCTAGAAAGGTCACTACAATAAAATATAAATAAGAACAAAAAATGGCAGATAAAACACTTAAAGATCTCCCAAAAGACATCAAGAAAGTATTCAATCGCAGTTTTAATCTAACATTTAGGTCACTATCTAACAATCTTAAGATGAAGAAGACAGCTAGCCTAGCCCCTAAAAGATTGCAGTCTACAATGCTATAAAAAAGACGTTTAAATAAAGATAATAACGGTCAATAAGTCCTAAAAGAAAAAGTCATTCACTGTCTAAAAGTTCATCAATCAGTCAGGAGCCTGCCATAAACTCTCCTAAAAAGCTGGTCACGCCCAACCGCTTGAAATAATCAAACAAATAATAAAGTTTAAGAGCTTAGAGTGTCCCTTCGAACTCAAGCAATCATCGATCTAGATTTCAACCTCAATCTTATGTATATGCTTCATAGTAATACCCTATAGATAAGGGTGCTTTAAACAATTACGACTAGGATATTTAATTTATACCGCCTTCTAACAATAACTACAAAAGCTTGAATCCTAATTTAGTTGAAGAATCTTTCCGTTTTCAATAGAAAGTCAGAAGTTAGTATGGACAAGATTCTGAAAGGGCACATTCTATAGCTTCTTCTGATCGGAATCAGTCTCCCAGTGTAAATGAAAATAATTCGAAAGAGAAAAAAAATCGCAAAGGCAGTTTTGCGTAATCTAAAGCTTAGTCTAAGTTATCTGTTAGCTTTATCAGCAGTTTATCTATGGTGCCAATTTAAGAGGCTCCTATCATAAGAAAGAAAATATAAAAAGAACTCTACTAAAATTAATTAGGTCCGTATCAAAGTGTCCTTTACGGTGTACTATAGCTTATGGATGTGCATCCTAGATCTCGGCCAGTGCTGGCAGTTGGAAAAAAGATGCTCTAAGATAGAAAAGCTTTCTAAGAAAAAAGAGTTTAGCAGGAGAGATAAATAGACGAATATAAGAAAATTATTGATTTATTGAAAAAAAAGAATGTGATTAGTCGAGTAGACAAAAAATAAGAAAAAATAAGGTCAAAAAAATTAGAAATACTGAGGCTTGTAAGAAAAATTAGCACAAAAATTTGACATGATACTACTATCTTATTGCTATTATAAAAATAACAAAAAAAAGATTATTTATATCAATAAAATTATCATATTTTAAGAAATTTAGTCATTTTCTTATTTAAATTTTATTTTTAAGATTTACAAAGTTCTGTATTTGTAAGTGGTTTTTTATTAGCGCTGTTACATTATGCTAATTGACAGACAAGACAGGAGAAAAGACCTAGAGGCAGCCTATCGCCAGTAGCTCAAATCAGAGGTTTAAGAAAAGAGATCTAGAATAAAAATAGTTCCAATTCGCGACGATTACCATCCGGAGAACGAGTCTTTTACTCTAATAGATAATATCTAAAAACAACAGTTGTAAAGAAAAAAGAAAAGCTAAGAGTACTACGATCAACTGCGATAACAGATTGAACAGGAAAAGCGATTAAAACAGTAAAAAGACAAAAATAGAAAGAAAAAGTAACTAGAGTAAGATAACAAGATCAAGCAGGAACTACAAAAATTACAGCAAAGATACTAGGAAGAAATCAAAAGAGAAAAGAAGGGCAAAAAGTAAGATTAGCCATCAACTTTGCCTCAGAAAGACCCTCCGAAAACACCTCCGTCGCTCTCTCCTATAAATATACGAAAAAACACCCCAGTCGTTCAATAGCAAACTTTAAGGCCGATTCAATAAAACCGCAGACGCCTTACGTCTCAACCTCTCTCAGAAAGCAGTCATCAGACATTTAAGTAATTGGAGCCTCCTCCAGTTAGCTTGTACAACAATCGTATTGAAAATGAAACATTTAACTATGTGCCTCGCCATACTTACAAAGAGACATACTTTAAAGAACTATTAGGTCAACGCAAAAGATTTGAAGAATAAACGAGTCACATTGTTGAACTAAATCGATTTTTTAACGTATAAAAATTCAGGAAAAAATAATAAAGCAGGGGTCTGTAGGAATTGAGAAATTTATATAAAGCGTTAGATGGAGCAGGAGCTGAGCTAGCATAAGGTTTTACAAAGAGTTAGGCCAGCAGATTACGTCCATTAAAAAAAGTAAACAAATTAAAATCATTTTCGACCAAGGAAAGGCAGGACTAGTGGCGCAAGTTAGATTGAAAAAACTCAAGTGATCTAATTTTTATAGATTAATTTTAATAGCTTAGAATTACGTGGGTCGGTATTAATCATTTTATTTATTGATAAAATGGACCTTAAATCAATTGTGGTGAAGAAAAAATATAACTTTTAATTTGAATGTCTAAGGAGCTCGTCAAGAAGTTCCTCTGGATGCGTGGGTGCATCGCAGACTCATTCGGACTAAAGTAAGACTTCGTCAGTGTACTTTTGCCCTTACCCAGGACGCCATCTTTGGCAACCAAGGCAACAAAAGCAAGATCGATCAATTTTTGGATACCGAGGGCCCGCCAAAAATCCTGGTTTACTATCAAACGCCCGATACTGGTTCTGAAAACGATCAAAATGTGATCGACGCTCAGCTGTTTATCACCTATGGAGACGCCGAGAAGATCAAGGAGAAGGCAGTCTGGTTCATGCGAAACTTACCCGAAAACAAGAAGAAAGTAAGTTTGAGTTAATTTAGGTAAACATTAACGAAGGAAACAACGATTAGGTGTTGTTCGGAGAGGTCACTCCTAACCCAGTCAGAGTGTTGAAATTTATGATCGAGTACATCTATGACCCCCTCATCAGCTCTGATAAACACGACTGGGGCTTCACTGATCCTGAATCCAAGAAGGAATTCATGTCCTACACTGAGAAGTTCAAAAAAGAAGTGTCAGAAGCTCTTAAGCTTATGGAACCTGGACAGGAGCATTTCAAAATTAAATCAGACGAACTACAGAGATTACAGACTATGAGTGAACCTGAGAGAATCCAAAGGTTTGAGGACAAGTTTGATGACTGGATCAAGACCATTTAGAGGTTCCTCAGCACTTAACCTGAACCAAGAAATGAAGGACCTGAGCCTGGACCCAAGACTGAGCTGGAGTTCTGGAAAGAGAGAATGCAAACCATCACTAACTGGTCAGAACAGCTTAAGAATAAGGACTTCAACATGGTTAAGATGGCCCTGATCAAATACAAACAAAACTAAGGAAAGAAAGAAGGTCAGGAAAACATCAACAAACTTATGCTCAGTTTCCAGAGACTCGATCTAGCTCTGACTGACAAGCTCAATGAAGCCAAGGATAACGTGAAATATCTTTCGACACTTGAAAAGTTTATCGAGCCTCTCTACTCTGGAACTCCTCAGCAAATCATTGAGACTCTGCCCTCATTGATGAATGCCATCAAGATGATTCACACAATTGCCCGTTTCTACAACACTTCCGACAAGATGACTGGTCTTTTCATCAAAATTACCAACCAGATGATCAAGAACTGCAAAGAAAAGATCATTCCTAAGCAGACTAAAATTGAAGATGTCTGGAAAAGAGATCCTACTGAAGTGATCGAAGTCCTTGGAAGCTGCATCAAACTAAACCGTTAATACAAGGAAGCTTACAAAGCAACAAAAGAAAAAGTTGCCGATATGCCTAAGGGAAAAACCTTCGATTTTTCGGAAACTCAAATTTTCAATAAATTTGACCAGTTTGTCAAGAGACTCCAAAAGCTTATTGAAGTTTTCTCGAACATTCAACAGTTTGACGCTCTAGCTAAGCTCAATCTTTAGAAAATGGACGTGATTATCAACAAGTTCAACAGCATCAGAGACAACTTCAAGGCCAAGCGTAAGAATGATTTGCTCGACTTGACTCACTCTAACTTCGACAAGGAGTATGTGTCCTTTAACATTTCTATTTCACAATTAGACACTGAACTGCAACAATTTATTGACAACAATTTTAGCAAGTCAAAGAGCATTTAGCAATCAATTAATTTGCTCAAAAAGTTCGAAAACACTATCAAGAGAGATGCCTTGAAGCACAATCTGACATCTAAATACAACACCATCTTGACCAACTATGCCAGTCAGCTTGAGGTCATCCAGCGAGTTTTCAACGATCAGAAATCAGACCCTCCTATTGTCAGAAATATGCCGGAAAACGCAGGAAAAATCATATGGTCTAAGCATCTTTATCAGAAGATCGCAGGACCTATTACTAAATTCCCTCAAAATGTCATCCATTCATCCTAAATCAAAAAATACTATGGAAACTACAACACTCTTGGAAAAATGTTGACTATCAACTAAATGTGGTACTATGATCTTTGGGTCAAAGAAATCGAGAGATCCAAGGCAGCTCTGCAGGCTACTCTGATTGTTCGACATGAAACTCAAAAGAAACTTTACGTAAATTTTGATGTAGACATTATGCAGCTCATCAGAGAAGCTAAGACACTAGACAGACAAGGAATTCCTATCCCTGAAAGCGCTAGAATCATCTTGCTTCAGGAAGAAAAATTCAAAATGTACTACAATGAGCTCCTTTACGTCCTTAAGGAATATGAGCGCATTCTGGGCAAGATTAAGCCTATCTGCAAAAACTTGCTGGCATCTCATATTGCAGATATGGAGCTTAAGTTGCATCCCGGAATGTCGACTTTGACTTGGACCTCAATGAATATTGACTCCTATCTCAATCATGTCCATCAGGGCTTGAACAAACTTGAGCAACTTATCATTAATGTCAACGACATTATTGAAAATAGAATTGAAAACAATCTCAAAAACATCTCAAAGGTCTCACTAGTTTCACTTCCTCATGAAAATGTTACCTTTACTTTGGAGACTTTTGTGAGCACTCAGGAAGAATACATCAATTAGAAGAGAAACTACTTGACTGCTAAAAACTTGGAGGTCGAGCGATCAGTAGATGACCTTTTGCTGACCATTATCACTTACCAATTAGATCCCAGAATCGATCAGGTGAAGTCGGAATAAGTCAAGAGGATCAAAAAATATTACTTCTTCTACCTTTACAACTCACTCCTTAATGCCACTCAGAATTCCCTCAATTCGATGAAACACAGAGTTTGTGGCAGCAACAAGTCTGGCACTAATGCTAAGCTCAATCCCTTCTTTGAAGTAGATGTACAGCTTTCCGGCTCAGAGGTTCAGCTCAATCCTTCTTTGGAATAGATCCAAAAAGCTATCAACAAGGCAGCTACTGCAGTTCTTCGTTGCAGCAAAACTCTATACAACTGGGATCAGCACAGCACTGAAGACGACAAAAAACAAAGTCTGTACGAGATGGTAGCCCAAGATAAAGAAATCGTGAAGGTGATTCTTTTGCTTACCGGATCAATCCAGGGAACTAAGAACAAAATCAACGATTTTATTTCAAAGTTCAACAAGTTCGAGTGGCTATGGAAGAAATCAGTCGGCAAATCAATCAAAGAGTTCGCTAAAGGCTCTGATAAACCTCAGCTGACTGCCTATGAGAAAGAATTTAAGAAATTCGCCCTTACTGACTAGGATATCTAGAAAATTTAGCATTCTTTCATTATCGGCGCCATGCAGTTAAAAACTCACAGTTTGGTTGTCGGCCTTAAACAACACACTAAGGAATGGAAAAATGAATATGCTGAGGACCTTCACAAGAAAGCCAAAGGTGAGCTCTACCGTCTCTCAGACCAAATATCTGAGTTGACTGACAAACTATCCAAGACTGTTGTTAAGGATATTGATAGTTTGGGTATTGTGATGGAAAAATTGTAAGAAATAAGAAGCTTCCAGGCCGTTATCGACATTAGCTTCAATCCAGTCACAGAAATGTACTTACTTCTCGACAACAATCTGCCAGGCGGAATCACTGATAAAGACTAAATGGATACCAGAACTTTCCTTGAACCCAAATGGCTTAAACTTATCGAACTTTCAGAAAAAATAGGAAAGAATCTATCAGTCTAACAGACTCAATATTTGAGAACACTTAAAAAGGATGTAAAAGCACTTGTTAAAGACATTTCTGACTTCAGAGCTGACTACGAAAAGAATGGACCTATGGTCGAAGGAATTATTCCCAAGGAAGCTATTGAAAGACTTAAAAGATTTGACGAGCAGTATGAGGTGCGAGAGCATCAGTTTAAAATCAACAAAAAGGGAGAATAACTGTTCGGTCTTCAACATCAAAAATATCCAGCTCTATAAAAAACTAAAGCAGAGTTGAGCAACTTGAAAAAACTTTACAATCTTTACTCGTAAGTGTTGAAAGAAATCAACGCCTTCCAGGAGATGCTTTGGGTTGACGTCACTCCCGAAAAAGTTAACACTATGTAAGAAGCTGCCAAGAAATACGGAGATCAGTGCATAAGGCTACCTAAGGATCTCAAGGAATGGCAGGCTTACAAAGAACTCAAGACTTCAATCTAAAATCTTAAGGCCCTTTTACCAATCATTACTATTTTGAAGAAAGACGCAGTCAAGGACCGACATTGGTAGGCTCTTAACGATAAGACTGATTATAGAATTCCTTTCGATCAGCCTGAAACCTTCGTTATTGAAGATTTAGTTAAGGCCAAGGTGTTAGATTTGCAGGAAGACATCGACTAAATCGGAGAATCTGCTGAAAAACAAAAGAAAATTTAGATCGCTTTAGGATAAATCAATGATTTTTGGAGCACCAGAGAGTTCGATTTCGGACCCTGGGGTAAAAGAGAGAACATAGTACTAGGTGGACTTGCTGTTCAAGAAATCACTGAGCGTCTTGAGGAGGATCAGATGACCCTCAGCTCTATAAATTCCCAAAGACATGTAGTTCCTTTCAAAAAGCAAGTTGAGTAGCTCATCAGAAGATTCTCAGACACTTCTTAAATTCTAGATTTATGGATTAAAGTGCAAACCCTCTGGAGAAGTTTATAGCCGGTGTTCACTGGAGGTGATATCGCTAAGCAGATGCCTCTTCAGGCCAAAGCTTTCGCAGGTATTGACAAGACTTGGATGAGATGTATGTAAAAATCTTTTGAAACTAAAAAAGTTTTGGGATGCTGCTAGCTTGACTTGCTGAAGGACAATCTTCCTGATATGCAGAAAAAACTCGAAGAATGTCAGAAACTTTTGGAAGCCTATCTGTAAGGAAAGAGAAAACTTTTCCCTCGATTCTATTTCGTATCAAATCCTGATCTTCTTAAGATTCTTTCTCAGGGATCATAGCCTACATCTATCCAGGAAGACTTCGAAAAACTTTTCGATGCTATCACTAAGGTTGAATTCGGTAAATCAGACAAGAAAGGAACCAACTAAAAGAGCATTGTCACAATCATCCAAGAGGCTGGAGGTGCCTAGAAAGTGCCACTAGTTACACCAGTTCTTTGCCAGGGTAATATCGAAACTTGGCTCAAGCAGCTTGAAAAGGAAATGCAAGATACCATGAGAGAACACTGCAGAAACGCAGCAGCGGCAGTCATGACTCAACCTTTAGAACCTTTTGTCAAGAGCACTCTTTCTCAAGTAAGTTTGATGGGTGTTCAACTTATCTGGACTGCTAAACTTACTGAAGCCCTTTAGAAAGGTCAAAAAGAAAATAAGGGAGCTTTGGAGTCTAAAAAGAAAGAAGTCTAAAAAATGTTGATTGAGCTGACCAATCTTTGTCTGCAGCCTATCGAAACTAACCTATAGAGAACTAAAATTGAGACATTGGTGACCGTTCATGTGCATCAGAGAGATATCGCAGTTTAGATCAAATGTCAGAATGTTCATGATTTCGACTGGCAGAAACAGACCAGGCTTTACTGGAAGAGCGAACAAGATACTTGTGTGGTCAGCATTACTGATTGGTAGCAATCCTACAGTTATGAGTTCTTGGGAGCCAAGGAAAGACTTTGTATCACTCCTCTTACCGATCGTTGCTACATCACTCTCGCTCAAGCCATGAGTATGTACTACGGTGGAGCCCCTGCTGGCCCTGCCGGAACTGGAAAAACTGAAACTGTCAAGGATCTTGGTAGAGGTCTCGGAGTTTTTGTGGTTGTGACCAACTGTTCAGATCAGCACAGATACAAGAGCATGGCTAAAATTTTCAAGGGATTGGTGCAAAGCGGTCTTTGGGGCTGCTTCGACGAGTTCAATCGTATTCTTCTTGAGGTGCTCTCAGTCGTGGCTATGCAAGTCGAGTCCATCGGTTTAGCCAAAAAGCAACATGTAGACAAGTTTATGTTCCCCTAAGAACCCTACCCTATTGACATCATCCACTCAGTCGGATATTTCATCACCATGAACCCTGGTTACGCTGGTCGTCAAGAGTTGCCTGAAAACTTGAAAGTGTTGTTCCGAGGTGTCACTATGATGATGCCTGATCGATAGATCATTATTAAGGTGAAGTTGGCCTCAGTCGGTTATGAATACATCAACGTTTTGAGTAAGAAATTTAACATGCTTTATCGATTGTGCGAGTAACAGCTATCCAACCAGCGCCATTACGATTTTGGTCTCAGAAACATCTTGTCTGTGTTGCGAACTGCCGGTAACACTAAACGTAAATAAACCAAACCTGATATGGTTTTCACTCCTGAAAAGAAATAACTTTTCGAGTAGTTCTTGCTTATGAGATCTCTAAGAAGTATGAACATGTCTAAGTTGGTCTTTGAGGATATTCCTCTTTTCGAAGGTCTTCTCAAAGATATTTTCCCTCGTCAGACTTCAGCTGAAAAAGTGTTCCATGGTCACGTTTAACCCAAGATTCCAGATGTTATGAAGAAAAGACCAGAGTTGATCCAGAGACCTGAGTTTACTAAAAAGATCATCGAAGTGTATGAGACCTCATAGGTGCGTCACGGTTTCATGTTGCTGGGACAGTCAGCTACAGGAAAAAGTACTATTCTCAATGTTTTGACTGAAGTTTTGTCAGACGTTCCGGGAAGATTGACTTATCGTATTGTCAAGCTCAACCCTAAGGCCTTTACTGAGATGGAGATGTATGGTGTGAAGAGTGAGATCTCAGACGATTGGATTCCTGGTGTTTTCTCAACCCTTTGGCAAAAATGTAACTCAAGACAGTCTAAGTTCAACATTTGGCTTACTAACGATGGTCCTGTCGACACTATTTGGATCGAAAGTTTGAACACTGTGCTTGATGATAACAAGATTTTAACTCTAGCTAACGGTGAGCGTATCCCTATGACTGATCAAGTTAAGATGGTCTTCTAGGTTGAGGATCTTAGAAACGCTTCTCCTGCTACTGTGTCTCGTTGTGGTCAGATCTATATTTCTCCTAACGATTTGGGAACTACAGCCATTATCGATGGCTGGTGCCAACTCAGAGCCCTCGAAAGAAATCAGGACTAAGGAAACATTCTTAAAAAATTGCTTAAAAAATACTTTGAAGACTTCAAGATCGTTTAGAGTTGCGATAAAAACATTAAAAATCCTCCCATGATGAATGTTACCATTCCTCTCAAAATCATCAACACTCAAAGTTTCATCAATGGTCTGCTTGCTCAAGTGCCAGTGGGAACTAAGCTTTCTGATCAAGAGTATGAAAAAGTTGTTGTTTACGCTATGGCTTGGGCAGTTGGAGGTCTTTACGAAAGCGCAGAAAGATTCCAGTTCCATGAATATCTGCAGTCCAAGAGTGCTCCTTTGCCTCTCAACAAAAAAGAACAAGAGACCATTTTCGATTACTATTTGACTTACGATCAAAAGTTTGAATACGCTTTGGTAAAACCTGAAGCCTGGAAGCCGTCTCTAGACAAAGCAATCAAGTTCTCCCAGCTTCTATTGCCCACTGTTGACTCTTTCCGAGTTGAGTTCCTTACTAACAGTATTTTGAACCAACCCAAGTATACTCATTCTTCAACTGCCTTCATTCAAAACGGTGTCTTGCTCATCGGTGGCTCTGGAACTGCCAAGACTTCTTCAGTGCTCATGTGGGCTACTAAATTTGATATTGCGGTCAAGTTATTCAAAAGAATCAACTTTTCTTCAGCCACATCTCCAGGTCTATTTCAGGCATCTATCGAGCAGGAGTGCGATAACAAAATGGGTAAGGAATATGGACCTCCTCAGAACAAACAGCTTGCCATCTTCATCGACGATATGAGTATGCCTTTCGTCAACAAGTGGGGTGATCAGGTCACTCTCTAAATCGTCAGACAACTTATCGAGCAAGGCGGTTTCTATTGGCTATAAAAATCGCAGAGAGGTAACTTCAAGAGCATCAAAAACTTATCTTATGTAGGCTCGATGAACCATCCTGGAGGTGGACGTAATGACATTCCTAACCGTCTTAAAAGACAGTTCTTTATCTTCAACATGATTCTTCCTCTTTCGATCGAAGCCATCTATGGACCCATCGTCCGCTTCCAGTTCAGATTGGACTCAAAGAATCACGGATTTACTGATGAAGTCAAGAAGGTGATTGAAAATTTCACATCAGCAACCATCAAACTTTGGTAGTTTGTCAAGAAATATATGCTTCCTACCCCCGCAAAGTTCCATTATTTGTTCAACATGCGTTAACTGGCCAGAACATTCAAGGGTATTCTTCAGATCAAGAAGGAATCGATAATGAAGACAGACAGAGTCAGAGACTTCAAGCCTGAGCTATATACAGTTGGTCTTTGGAGATATGAATGTGAACGAGTGTTTTGTGATAAATTAGTCAACAACAAAGACAAGGACACAGTGCTTAACGCCATCCACGATATTTCAATTGAAAGCTTCGGAATGTAAAACGAAATCAATGATAAATATCACAGAGACAAGTTCTTTGCTTTCGCTGATTTCTTAACTCCTGATGAAAAAGATGAGTAAGGAATCATTATCCAAGAAGGACCTAGAACATATGAGGCAATTACTGATATAGAAGCGCTTAAGAAAAGAGCTTATTAGTGCATGGATGACTTCAATACTTAGCCTAAAAACGTCAAAAAACTTTAACTAGTGTTGTTCACTGATGCCCTCAAGCATCTTCTGAAGGTCATTCGTATCATCAGACAATCTCGTTCTTCAGCCCTACTTGTGGGTGTTGGTGGTAGTGGTAAACAGTCCCTCACTCGTCTGTCTGCCTTTATTCAGAGAATGGATTACAAGCAAATTTAGTTGGTAAAGAACTATGGAGAAAAAGATCTCAAGGAAGATATTAAAAAATACTTCGAAATCACAGGTCGTTTCGGCAGAAATTGCTGCTTCATTCTTACTGACTCAGAGATCAAAAAAGAAGAGTTTTTGGAGTTCATCAATATGATCTTGTCGACAGGTTAGATCCCGGGTCTTCTTGCCAAAGATTAAAAAGAAACTTTCCTTGGTGATGCTAGAAATGATTACGTCAAAGAATTCAAAGGAGCTGATCCTCAACCTAGTGAGCTTTACAACTATTTCGTCGACAGAATCAGAGACAATCTCCATGTTTGTCTATGTTTCTCGCCTGTAGGACAAAAATTCAGAGATAGGTTCAGAAAATTCCCAGCACTTTTCAACGAGTGTACTATTGACTGGTTCCTTTCCTGGCCCTAGGAGGCTTTGGTCTCAGTGGCCCAGTCTTTCATTGAAAAATTCAAAGAACTTGATTCGGACAACGAAACTAAGAATCAACTCATGAAGCACATGGGTAACGTTCACTTGATGGTAAGCGATGTTGCCACTCTTTATTTCCAGAGAATGAGAAGACAAGTTTATTTCACTCCCAAATCATATCTAAGTTATCTTGGCTCATACAAAAAGCTTTACTTGACCAAGTACAAGTAGCTCGATCAGCAAGAATCTAACTTCAAAATCGGTGTGCAGAAGATTAATGAAGCTTCAGAATCGATTGCTGAGATGAAGAAAATTTTATCTCAAGAAGAAGTAAAACTCAAGGATGCAACTGAAAAGACTGAAAAGATGTTGAAGGATCTGTAAGTAGAACAGAAAGCTGCCGAAAAAATTGAGGCTTAGGTCAATGCAGTCGCACAGAAGTGCTAGAGAGAAGCTCAGGCCATCGCTGAACAAAAAGCAGAAGCAGAGAGATAGCTGGCTGCCGCAATTCCTGCCCAGATGAGAGCTCAGGCTGCCGTAGATTCACTTGACGCTGCCAGTGTCAATGAGATGAAGGCCAACAAGAAACCTCAGTAAATTTTGAAACTTGTGCTTGATGCCATCGCTATCTTCTTCAATCTCAAGCTTGCCCCTATTCAGTATGTACCTGATCTGGAGGTCGCAAAGGGTATTAACATCGCTTTCTGGAAAAATTCATTTGAAGAAAGTGGTAAATTCATTCTTGGTCCCAACTTCGATCTTCTCAAGAATTTGAAGACCTACGATAAAGACGCAATCAACAATGAAACTACTTAGTTATTGTAACCTTTGCTTGTGACCGGAACAGAATGGTTCAACGAAAACACTTGTGGTAAGGTGTCTAAGGCTATTGCTGCAATCTGTCGTTGGTAGTTCGCCGTGTTATAATATCATGAAAAATCACAAATCGTCAAACCCAGAAAGATTAAGCTTGCTCAAGAAGAAGCTAACCTCGAAATCGCTCAGGAAAAACTCGCCAAGGCCAGAGAAGAACTCAGAGTCATCACTGAAAAGTTGAATCTGCTCAAAGAAAACTCTCAGAAGCAGTTAGATATCAAGAATGAACTCGAGGCTCAAGCCCTCAAGCTGAAGAAAAAGATCACAACTGCCGAAACCCTTATCAACTCACTATCAGGATAAAGAGCTCGTTGGAAGAAGGGAGCTAGTGAGATTTCGGCCTAAAAGAAGAAATTAGTCGGAAACTGTTCACTTGCTACTGCCTTCATCAGTTATTGTGGACCATTCAACGCAGAATTTAGGTAGATTCTTGCAACAGACAAGTTTACTGCTGATCTCAAGACCAAAGATATTCCTCATCTTCCTACCCTTGCATATGAGCTAACTGCCTTCCTGGTCGACGAGGCAACTGTGGGAGAGTGGAACTTGCAAGGTCTTCCCAAAGACACATTGTCAGTTCAGAACGGTATCATGGTCACAGCTTCAGACAGGTATCCTCTTTTGATTGATCCTCAAGGTCAAGGTCAAGGCTGGATCATCAGAAAATACGCAGATGACATGGAGAAGAACAGATCGATTACTACTCAATCTCATCCTAAATTCAAGGACTGGTTCTTGAAGTTTTGTCTCTAGAACGGTAAGACCCTGGTTGTGGAAGGTATCTAGAATGAAGTAGATCCTTTGTTGGATCCTGTTCTTGAAAAGCAAATCGTTTGGAAGAAGAGCAGAGGTTCAATCAAAATCGCTGGTAACGATCTTGACTTCGATAAGAATTTCAGAATGTTCTTGACATGCAGATTGCCTAACCCTAGCTTCTCGCCCGAGCTCAGCGCTAAAACTGCTATTATCGACTTCACTGTGACTCAAGGAGGTCTCTAACAGCAGCTTCTAGGTCGAGTCATTTCTCACGAACAAAAATCACTGGAAGACAGCTTGAATGCTCTTCTTAACGATGTCAATGCCAACAAGAAAGCTCTTCAAAAACTCGACAAGGATCTGCTACAAAGATTGACTGAATCCAAGGGTAACTTGTTGGACGATACTTCGCTCATGTAAGTGCTCAACAACACTAAAGTTCAAGCTAAATAAGTGGCTATCAAACTGGACGATGCCTAGAATAAAACTAAGGAAATCAACGAAAAGAGAGAGCAGTACAGACCAGTCGCTATTAGAGGATCTGCCCTTTATTTCACTTTGATCGAATTGTTCTTGGTCAACTGGATGTACAACAGCTCACTTGAGCAGTTCTTAGATCTGTTTAACTGGTCACTAGCTCAAAAATCACCAGAGGCTAACTCTCCCCAGAAGAGAGTAGACTTCATCATTAAGGTGATGACCAGACATGTGTTCACTTACATCAATCGTGGTCTTTTCGAAAAAGATAAAATCACTTTCATGCTCATGATCTGCTTCAAATTGCTTATTACAGCCAAAAAGCTTACCGGAGCAGACGTAGGAGTATTCCTAAAAGCTGGTGCTGGTTAAGACATCAAGACTTGCAGACCTAGACCTCAAGGCAAACAGTTCGAATTTATCGATGAAGACGTCTGGCTCAATATTATTGCCTTCTCCAAGCATACTTTCGGTGAATCATCAGTGCCTAACTTCAAGGAGCTTCCAGACTTGGTACAGAAAAATCAGCCAGGATGGTCAGGCTACTTCGAAAAGAACGACCCGGAGAACTATCCTATTCCTGACTTGGCTGAAAGAATGAGTCAAGAAAAAGAATAAATGAGAGCCTTCATGGAGATGACTTTGGTCAGATGTGTCAGACAAGATAGAACTCTGGTGGCCAGCAGCAAGTTTATCGGCTCAATCTTGGGTCACGAGTACACTGAACCCCTTTCATATCCTATGGCTGATGTGTGGGCTGAATCGAGATACAACGTGCCTATATTGTTTTTACTTTCGCCCGGAGCTGACCCAACTAGTGCTATCGACTAGTTCGCACGTAAAAAGAAGAAAGTGACTGACAAGGTGTCTATGGGTTAGGGTCAGTAGTAACCTTCAAGAAAAGCTATCAAGTCAAACATCGAAACAGGAGGATGGGTTATTCTTCAGAACTGTCAGCTAGGTCTCAAATTCATGGAGTAAATTGAGCAGATGATTATCGCTTGGAGCAACCCTGAAAATCAAAAGCCTCATGAAGAATTCAGATTGTGGATCACTTGTTAGCCTCACAGCCAGTTCCCTCTGGGTCTGCTTCAAAAAGTCATCAAGGTCACCAACGAACCTCCAAAGGGTCTTAAAGCCGGTCTTTATAAGACATTCACCACTATGATTAACCAGTAATTCCTTGAAAAAGTCGATAATCCTAACTGGAAAAATCTTATCTTCACCATCTGCTATTTGCATTCAATTGTCATTTAAAGAAGAAAATTCGGATCTCTGGGCTGGTGTGTACCATATGAATACAATAACTCCGATCTTGAGGCTTCTCTTATGTTTGTTGAGAAGTACATCAACAATTTAGTCATCACAACTCCTCAGCAGAATCAAATCCAGCAAATTAACACCACTGTGCTCAAGTATATGATCTGTGAGGTGCTTTACGGAGGAAGAATCACTGATGATCTCGATAGATAGTTGTTTTCAACTTACGGCTAGGAATATATCAAGGACGGCATGCTCAACGTTAATTAATACGTTTTCTTCGGTAACGATAGCAAGGACAAAAATGCCTTCAAGTACAAAATGCCTGCTAACCCTGGCCTTTAGATAGCCAAGTATCATGAATACATCGCTACCATACCTCCCGTAGATTCTCCGTAAGTATTCGGACTCGATGCCAACGCCGATCTTACTTTCCGACTCAAGTAATCCGTCGAAATGATTTTCACTATCATGGAAACTAGACCCAAAGAAGCCTCAAGTGGCACAGGAAAGACTAGATAGGAGATCGTTAAAGAAAAAGCACTTGAACTTCTCTCAAAGATGCCTCTTGACTACAACTTTGCTGAGGTTCGAGAGCTCATTAAAAAACTCGGAGGTCCTAAAGCACTTGGAGCCACAGGCTACAGTGTACCTCTGAACATCTTCCTATCTCAGGAAATAGTTCGTATGCAGTTGGTGTTCAACATTGTAAGAAAGACTTTAGTTGATATTTGCGATGCTATTGATGGACAAATCATCATGACTGCTGAAATCTTAGATTCAATTAACGCCATTTTCGACACAAGAGTACCTTACTATTGGATCTATGATGCCACAGGTGCTGAAATATCGTGGATCATTCCCACTCTCGGAAAGTGGTTCAACGATCTTGTTGAAAGAAACAGACAGCTATACGAGTGGATGAAGAGCAATAGACCATACACTTACTGGCTTGGAGGATTCTTCAATCCTCAAGGTTTTCTTACTGCCATGAAACAAGAAGTTACCAGAATGCACAAGACAGGTAAGCCCATCGGTGGTGGTCAAGTTGAGCCTCCTTGGTCACTGGATGATGTCGTCTACACCACAACAGTCAAGGAAAAAGATCAAGACCAAATCAGATAGGGCAGAGATAAGGATATCGAAGGTGTTTACATTCGTGATCTCATCCTTGAAGGTTGCCGCTGGTGGAAGAACTCTCTGGAGGCATCCAGACCTAAAGAAATGTTCGCACCTCTGCCTCTACTTCACGTTTCTGCCATCAACAAGAAAAAACAAGGTGACGATAAGACCATGTATTTGTGCCCAGTGTATAAGTATGCAAAGAGAACCGACAAATATCTGATTTTCAGAGTAAACCTTCCTTCCGAAAGCGAGGCCCCATCCAAATGGAAGCTCAAGGGAGTGTGTCTACTCTGTTCGAAGGATTGATTCCCATTAAATCTATATATAGAAAATTATATATGAGTATCTAATGACATAATTTGTATGTATATATAGTGTCAGTTTGCAAGTCAGTTCGCGAGCAAAGCTGATAAATAAATCAACAAACTCATGAAGGAAAAGGGTGTTACTAGTAGAGCTTAAGTAACTAGTTTTTAGCAGTACCAGAGCATAAGAATCGATAAAAATAATATTAATAGTCCTTTAGATTAACTCGATACCAATTTAAGTTCGGCCAAAGGATAGAAGCCAGATTTCGTTATCATAAGTCCTCTTAAAGCAGCTATTTAAACTGCCTTCAATCTTTACGGACATCACTAAAACATAAAAATACAAATAGACCCGCTAATTGGTCCGAGAGTCACTTCTGCAATGAGCATTAGTCAAAAATGTCCTTAATTAATACAAAAGTTCACAAGTAAAGTGGATACTAGCAAAATCGATCAAGATCCTTACTGGTACATGTAGTGTGGTGCAACTAATAAGTAGCCAGGAGATAATCCTCCTTTGTAATGTTTGTGGTATATTCAAAAAAATGAAAATTTTTAAACTTTTCCTCACTACTTTTAAAGATTAAATCGATTTAAAAAGAGTTTAGTTTTTTTGAAATAAAAAAATATCGTTGCAACAATAGTGGCTCATCCTGATGTCTTGGAAGCTCTGACTGCCACAAGCACATACGAAGATCAATCTCTCATCAACTCTATTCCTTTTGGTTTTGGTTAAATAAGAAAAGAATTCATTTTGATCGAAGATGTTGATGACGGTTAGCTCAAAGGATTGAATATCTGTACATGTTGATCTGTATTTTGACCTATATTTAAAGTAGTCATATTATCACAAAATATTCATAAATTTGTCATTTAAAGCTTAGATTTTTTGTCGTAACTTGTGTTGATACGATATATAATTAAGTCAAAGTAATGTCACGTCGTACATTGCCGTCCCGTTCCACTAGAGGACAGCGACAAACTCAGTCAGTTGAACAGCAAGGCGAAGATGACAAAATCTATGCGCAAATGTTCGGAGGCAATCTTGATGACGATGAGGACTATAATCTAAGTATTTCTGCTTTTATATAGAAAGAGAAGAATAGGCGAATCGAAAAAGAGAAGCTGAAGCTGCGAGGAAATAGCGAACTATGGCAAATCTACGAAAATTTTCATATGCCAGAGGTTACCACTACTGTTTCAACCTCGATCAATTTTAACGTTTGTAAGGTCATCCTTCGTATGTTTCTGATGCTAAAAATGTCTTTAACTCCACCTACTCACAGTAGTAAAAAATGTTTAAAGAATCTAAACTAAGCCAGCTTATTAACAGAAAATATATCGGATTACCTTACACTGAAAATTAGTAGAGAAAATCTTCAGAATATCTTACCAAAAATATTTGCCATTAATTTCTTTTTGAAAATGAAGACAAGAAATACGACATGGATCGTAAGCTGATGACTGTTCGCAAGGTGAGTCAAAATCTTGAAAAATTGGTGTAAAGTAAGAAAATTAACGAATTCAAAGTTTTTAAAAAAGACCCAGATTTATCTATAATTTAAGATAACGAAGTAGGGATATAAGAAAAAGCAGAAGCTTTAAACACTAAAAAAAATATTCTGTAGGAACGTAGAGCAAGATTTCAAAAAAGCTGGGCTTTTTAGGACTAACTTTTTTTCAGACCTTCGCTTGACCAATCTTTTCAACAGGTGATTAATGGACTTAGGTCTGAGCTCAGAATCGATCAAATAATCAATTTTTTTATAGCGAATCGTAGCTATCACTGTGGAGTAATAGATGATCCTTAAACTCCTTTAGATTCTTTCATAAAAACTGTTTTTAAATTTTTCAATAGAGACTAGCAAGCAGTATGTATTGAAGCTCAACGATAGCTCATTTAAAAACATGAAAAATCTTTGAAAAGTATGTTGAAAAACTCACAGCCTGCAGTTGAATTTCCAGTTCTTATTCTAAGACCTGCTTAAAATTAAATTTTTGAATATATGGATCGAATAGTAGGGACTAGATTACACCATTCTAGCTAAACTGGTCTGCATCTGGGAAGGGCATTATGGCTTAAAATTTATGGTAGATAGCTTACCTCACATAAAGACAAGGCAGTTCCGATTTAGGAATATTCAAATCTGGTCAAAAAACAGCTTTAATTGGTCAGCAATCTTGCTACCACTAAAATCTAATGGGATCACACTTAAAAAAAGTTTTCATCAATAGACATGTTGCTAAATCATGACCAGCTGAAATCTTAATAACTAAATGAAGCTATACCAGTGTTTAAGCGCATAGAAGGAATATAAATTACTCCAAAAGAGTTGATTCTCTTAATGCTTGTAGATTGGTTTTCAAAAAGTATTAGAATTTATCTGCCTCTACTTCAGAAAAGTGAATAGTTTTAGTCTATGATAGCTCATAGTGCCTTTAATAAATATTCTCACGCATTTGCTGCAAAAATCAGAGAACCAGAAGCTGGAGTTTTTACCTTAGTTTTATAAAAAATAGTCGAGCTCATTGAAATGGCAAATCCTTTTGACTCGTTGGACATGCTCTTTGTCTTAGAGCGACATAAATAACTAGAAGTTGAAATTTTATGGCATAAAAATAAAGAAGAAAATGAGTGGTAAAGCGATTATAGTGATTCATATTAAGAATAATCTTAAGAAAATTAGCATGAAGCCGAAGACTAAAATGTTTAAGTAAAAGAAGCAGATGATTTATAGTAAGATTATGAATAGAGCCCTAGGAAAAAGGTGAAACATGACTAATAATGATTCTTAGCTTACTATATGTATAATTTTTAATAGAAAATTTAAATTTGAGAATAAATGATAAAATTATGGGTGCATACAATCATACTTTCATTGTTTTGCCTTTCATGAGCTTGTTGAACTCTTTTTTCTTTCGCTTTTCTTACTCTCTTTTTTGTTTTTCAGGTGGTAAAGCTCTCAACCAGGCTTACTACTTCCGTAGCTTTTATTCTTTTTGTTTCTTTAACTCTTCATTATGCTTTTATAGTTCCTATTTTTCCTTTGATTTGTTGAACTCTTCACGAGCTTTAGCTGCGTTTGTTTTTTGATTAGCTGACAACTTGTGAGTGGCGATTCGATCAATCAGATAAAAAATTAGTTCCATGGCTGGCAAAAAGTGCTAAGGGAACTTATGGGTCGCGTTCAGTACTACT
>Ga0169931_10005122_pt1 | contig 20120 bp, 15 predicted proteins | sample Kivu_15m_20L_FD_129675 | JGI IMG/M metagenome (GOLD analysis project Ga0169931, IMG submission 129675) | Freshwater microbial communities from Lake Kivu, Western Province, Rwanda to study Microbial Dark Matter (Phase II) - Kivu_15m_20L... | ecosystem: Environmental > Aquatic > Freshwater > Lake... | reverse complement strand
GGAGGGCACCGTGCCCGAGCGCCGACGTTTCTGCTAGGCGGGTAGGCCATGACCGCTATCGTGACTGATGAGCTCCAGCCGCAAATGCCTTACGGGCCGCGATTTATAATGCGGTAGCCCTGATGCAAAGCCCCCCCGTGCGCTCGACCTGGGAGCACGCGGAGGGACTTTAACGACTAACGTTGATCTGGCCGGGTTCTGCGCGCGATGCGCAGGACTTCAATTGGTCTTGCCGGCAGCCGCAGCCTTGCTCGGATCGCCCTTGGCAAACTGGAACTGCAACACGTCAAACGTCGTGCCCTTCACTTCACCGAAGAGAAGAATCTGGGCGCCCTTGTTCTTCGCAAAGTCAGCCATGTACTCGACCTGAGCCTTGTCACCCTTGGCTCGACCCTGATTCCAGTTGGCTTTCTGCAGCGCACCGAGACCTTGGGCCTCAGCGATTTTTCGCAGGAGATTCTCAACCGGCTTTTGCGTGAGTTTCTTCAGATCCTCGTCGCCGATTTCCTTGATCTTCTCGACGGCAACCGGCTTGAACCAGTCACCAACGATCTCGACCTTGTCCATTTTGATTTCCTTGTCCGGACGATCGCTCGTCGTCTTGACCTTCGAAATCGCAATTGCCACGTCAAGTCCGCTGACCACTTCACCAAAAACCGAGTGCCGGTTGTCGAGGTGCGGCGTCTCCTTCACGGTGATGAAGAACTGACTGCCGTTCGTGTTTGGACCAGAGTTGGCCATGGAGAACATGCCTGCCTTCGAGTGCTTGAGCTCTGGCGAGAACTCGTCGGCGAATGCATATCCGGGGCCACCCGTGCCGTTGCCTTGCGGATCACCGGTCTGAATCATGAAATCCGGGATCACGCGGTGGAACACGATACCGTTATAGAATCCCTTGCGGGCCAGCTCGACGAAATTGGACACCGTCTTGGGCGCCTGCTTGTGGAACAGCTTCGCCTCGATCACGCCCATGGAGGTCGTGATCTTGACTCTGAGATCCTCTTCGCCGGCTTTTGCATCCTGCCCGAAAGCTGAACCGATTGGCGCGACTGCAGCGAACATGAGGCCAGCGCCCAAAGCGAGTCCGCGCACCAAACTCTGCCATGCTCCGTTGGATTGAATCACAGGATGCTCCTTATGCGGTGTCTATGCGATATGTCTGGAGTCACCAAATTACACTCTGGCATATCCGAGGCAACATGAATTCCGGGAATCATCCATCCAACGGGACAACCCAGACCGCGCGCAACCATGAGAATCTGGCAAAGGAACTGGCGCAGGTTTCCGGAGCGTGCCGCACCCTCAGGCACGTCGCAGCCCCTCCGTTTCCAGACACGGTCCTGATCGCCGAGATCATCAACCGCGCCCAGAAGGTGCTGTTTCCCGGTGTTCACGACAGTAGCGCAACGAACGCTGCAGCATGTATCAACGACATCGAACAGCATCTTGTTGCCATTGAACAACAGCTCGCCGCATTGATCAGAAGCGCAATCGCGCGCCATGCAACTCAGGAGGATTCCACCAACTCCAGTCCTGCTGCGGTGCCGACGACGCTTGATCCTGCCGTGGTGGCAAGGGACTTTGTTCAGAATCTGCCCCGCATTGCAGAAATGCTTGCCGGCGACGTCGACGCTGCCTGGCAGGGAGATCCGGCGGCCCAAAGTCCACTCGAGGTGGTGTGGTGCTATCCGGGAGTTCTGGCGATCACGATCCACCGCCTCGCCCACGTCCTGCACCTGGCGGGTGTCCCGCTGATTCCGCGCGCCATGAGTGAAATCGCCCATGCACGGACCGGGATCGACATTCATCCGGGTGCGACGATCGGGCCGCGATTTTTCATCGATCACGGCACGGGTGTCGTCATCGGCGAAACCTGTGTCATCGGTGCCGGTGTGAAACGCTACCAGGGCGTGACCCTCGGCGCGCTGAGCATACCGCGGAATGCAGATGGCACGGTCGTGCGCACACAGCGGCGTCACCCGACGCTGGAAGACGATGTGGTGGTCTACGCCAACGCCACGATCCTCGGTGGTGAAACTCGCATTGGCAAGGGCTGCATCATCGGCTCGGGTGTCTGGATTGGACAGAGTGTCGCGCCGTGGACCGTGGTGACATCTGAACGACCAAAACTGAATTTCCGCGGGCCAAACACTTCGGGCGAGATGCTGGTCTGAGAAAATCAGTTGAGCTTTTCCGGATCGGCATCACGCGACGACTCCAGCCGGGAATGCCGCAGAGCCGGATGGATGCAGGCGACCCAGCTGAGAATCGATGCAAGGCAGACCGCGCCGTAGATGGTTCCGGTAAACACCACACCCAGCGCTTGTGCCAGAGTAATCGCGAGTGAAGCGACACCCTTGCCGAGCCGATAGCCGAAGACGTCGATCACTTCCTTCGCCCGGTAGCGCACGTCCCAGGAGAACGGGATGTAGAGAATTTCTTTTGCCGAGCGGAAGAGTGAGTAATCGAACACCTTGAAGACGAGATGGCAGATGGCTGCACTCCAGAGCGAGGGCGCGATGACGAGCCAGGCGCACGTTGCAATTTGCAGAGTCGGGATTGCGAGATTTACGGCTCGAACACTCACGACGCTCAGAAGAAACGGCGCCACACCGAACTGCAAGACTGCAGACAGACCGTTGATCCATGCCTGATAGTTTCCCGACCATGCCGTCTGGGCATCAACGTCGGGTATTGCATCATAGAGCGCAAAATTGAGAGCAAGGCCGCTTGCGGCAGAAAGAACCTGGGTTGAAAGAATGATCCCGAGGAGCCAGAGCAGCATGGGATGCTTGCGAAAGAGCCCAATGGCCAGATGATCGTGCTTTGAGGCGCGTTCTTCAGTCGCTTTCGGCTTTGGCTCCGAACCGCCGACGCGATAGGCCACATCAGAGATCAGTGCCGCCGGCACGCACGCCGCGGCGGCAAACAGCAGCATCGTTCCAGTACCCAGCTCACGCGCCGTTGCCCCAACAAGAAGTGAACCCGTAATGGCGCCGATCGACGAAATCCCGACGATTGGTCCGTTCCAGCGACGGGCCTCGGGCTGCGAAAGCTTGCTGTTGATGAACGACCAGTACTGCTCAATGAGCAAAACCGCGTAGGCCTCGCGAAAGATGAACAGCACGGCAGCGCCAAGTCGAATTCCGTTTGTTACGGCAGCAAAGCAAGCACCGAGCACGAGGGCAGAACCCAGTGAGGTCAGGAAGAGCGTGCGCCGTGGTCCAAATCGCGCAAGCAGAAGATTGTAGAACCACAGAATTGCCATCACACCAAACGGCATGATGCCCATGATGAACGGTAAGGACTCCTTGCCGTATGACTGCATGAACAGCGTATTGGACGGCGATCGCGCAAACTCATAGCCGCACAGAAGGGCACCGGCGGACACTGCCATAAGGAGTGCAGCCGCGAGATGGCTCCGCCCCGCCGGCGAAGACCCTCGATCCGATTCCGTATTGGCACCTGTCGACATGGTTCGATCATACATCAACACATTCAACGTGCAGCGTCGCTGCTGCGTGAATTCACGCCAGCGGTGTGGCCCACCTCGCGCAAGGGTCTCAAGTCGCGGCTGGAATTGCGCGTCAAACTCGGCAATCGCGCTGGGGACGGAGGTGGCCTTGCGTTTGCAGAGAACGGACCCATGGTTGAAACAGGAGTCGATGGCCCCCGCCAGAGGTTGGCGATTCCCGGGGCAACTCGACGAGACATCACGGAAGGAGTTGGCAAAATGGCAAATCTACTGTGGCGAAATCCAGAGCGTCGTCCGGCTGCGACCGAACATCCGTTCACGTCTCTCCAGAGCGCGATGAACACCTTGTTCGATGACTTTTTCACAACGCCGCCGCTTGGCGTGCGCACGCTTCCATCGACGCGGGCCGCGATGACCGAGTTCAATCCACGGATTGACGTGCGCGAGAGCGCAAACGAGATCACTGTGGCTGCGGAACTTCCGGGGCTCTCCGACAAGGACGTGCACATCACGCTTGATCGGGACTACCTGACGATCAAGGGGGAGAAGAAATTCGAAAAGGAGGGTGATGAAAACGATCGGCACTACATCGAGCGCAGCTATGGCAGCTTCATGCGCACAATCCCGCTGACGACTGAGGTCGATCGGGAGCGCGTTGAGGCCACGTTTCGCAACGGGGTGTTGAAAGTTGCACTGAAGAAAACCGCTGCGGCGCAGAACGAACCGCGCCGCATCACGATCAAAGGATGATGATATGAGAAAGCTGCAAGGCCATCGGAACGTGCGTAGCCCAGCCTGTCTCATGTGCCTTGCAGCTTTTCTCGCCCATCTCGCTGGTTGCGTCACCGCAACTGCTGACCCAACGAACGTACGGGACGCAGCGAGCTCGATGAAAGAGCCAGTTGTCGATGCGGCGGCAGAGTCCGACAAACCCGCAAACTACCAGTCGGGCAGTGAACGAAAGGCGCGAGCTGCATCAACACCCGCGCAGCGGATCGAAGAAAACTGTCCGCCGCAAAAGGATGGTACGTCTGCAAGACAGGTGGAAATCGGCATTCAGCAGGAAATTCCCGACAAAGCATCAGCCACTCGCGCGCCTGTGCCTTACACCGGCTATCGCTGCAAGAACTGAATCGCGCCGAACGACCACTGCTGGTCGCTCTCACGGGCGCGGCGGTGGGACGCTTGAGCTCGTCGTAGGTGCGCCCTGATACCAGAGCCAAAGGGCGCCCATCCCGATTGCGCAAAGGAGGAACAGCGCGGCAATGCGGAGCCACGGCCAGTCCCGCATGCCGTTTGTCTCGCGAAGATCGTGGATGATCACCGAAAGATTTGTCGAGCTTTGTTGCGGAGACTCGGGCAGCGGATGCAGCGGGAGCTCCAGCAGTCGCTCGTTGATGTTGAAACGCCTGCCGGACTCACGCACGGCGGCCTCGATACGACCAAGACCGGAGCTGACGTTGGCGCTCAGCAACGGCTCGTCAACACCCATCACATCCGCAGCACCGAGAAGCGAAAACTCAAGACGCCGGACGAGAAGTACCGCCTCGCGTTCGTCTGCCGGCAGTTGCCGCAATGCCCGGTCGAGGACGATCATGTCCTCCCGGGTCTCGCGCTCCAGCGGTTTTGAAAGCGGAGGCGGAGGTGGTGCCGGCGGCGAAGAGTGCCCGGAACCTTGTCCTGTCGGCGTCGAACCGGTCGACAGTGGCTGCGTCGTGCTCGACTCCAACAAGGGATTCTCGAGCAGACTCGTCATGACCTTCCAGCCATCGGCATTGAAGCTGCGCATGGTGCGAAAGACACAAACGCGGAGAGACAACGAATCAGCAAAATCATCACGCATCGCTTCGATCGAGGTGATCACTTCTTCAAGCGAATTGAGGGTGCGAGTCTGGTCGCCCGTCATACGCAGTGAGTAGTCGTAGAGTTCAGCTCGCTCGGCATCAAGAAAGTCGCGAAGGGTGACATCCCCGGCGCGCAATCGACGAAACAACGCCTCCCGGGCCGGCAAACGCGAGGCGCGGCTGGTCCAGGTGAGCGGGAGCGAAGTCGTTGGAACTGTTGTCATCGTCGAAAGATTCTATCGCGACGGGCGTCGAATGACCAGAAGGTCGACTGTTCACAAGGGGCCGCAACACCGACAGGGAACACCCACGAACGCCTCGAAAAATATCTCACCAATGCAGCTGCGCTCAATTTTCGTGAACACAGGCGGCAAAAACTCCCAGGCAAAATCTGCCGGCAGGAAGCTTCAACCCATTGTGGCGCAATGGTTGTAGACCGCGAGCAAGTCCAGCTAGACTGAATCATGGCGGTGATTCAACCGACCCCGATCTTTGCATCCAGACCCAGCCAGAAACCAAGAAATCCCTGACGCGCATGTCCTGAGGTTGTTCCGACATGAGTTTCAATTACGATCGCATCAAGCAGACACAGTCGAACGAATCCAGCAGCTGGACTTCGTATTCTGACCTTTTCATGATGCTGTCGGTCGTGTTTCTTCTGCTCTACGTGACATCGAGTCTTCGTTCCGGAACATCCAGTCTCCAGAGCCGACTCGAGCATCAACGCGTCGTGATGGAAAATCAGGACCTCAAAGAACAGAACAAAGTCTATGGGGCGCTCAAGGACGACTACATGGCCAAGCAGGCCAGCACGTCTGAGCAACAAGTCTACGAAGACCTGATGAGCAAGCTCTCCCTGCTCCAGGATGAGGCCAAGCAGGAAAAAGAGAATCTGCGGGCGCAAGCGAAGGACAATGAAAAAAAGGAAATGGCTCTCAACCATTACCAGCAGATTGTCCGCAACATCATCAACGCAAATGTCGTGGCCAAGGCTCGCATCGCTTCCAAGGATGAGGTGATCGAAGCAAAACGCGAGGAAGCCTCCGAGCTCCGCAAAACGATCGCTGAAAAGGAAGCGACGATTTCCGACAACAACAAGCAGATTGAAACGATCAACAGTCAACTCGACGCCCAGATTAAAAAGCTGGAGACGGCGCAAAAGAGGCAGAAGACTTCCAAAGCGAAGCTTGAAGCGCAAATTGCCAAGCTGCGTGAACAATCTGAAGCCAAGATCGAAGAGATTCAGCAAGCCAACCAGGTGGTATCGCAACAACTCGCCGCGGCCACTGGAGAACTCGAAAGCACGAAGACAGCGCTTGCTTCAACGTCGCAGTCACTGCAGCAGGAGCAACAGGAAAAGCAACGCCTGTCAGAAGAACTGACCGAGTCCAGGGCCCAGTTTGAGAAGGAAGCCGAGCGCATGCGAGGCGACTTCGACAAGTCCATGGCGGCAAAGGAAAAGGCGTTTCGCTCCGAGATGGATAAACAAAAGCTTTCGGCAGCCGCCAGGGCCGCCAAGGAAGCTGAATTCAGAGCCGAAGCCAAGAAAGAAGCGGACGAGCTTGCCGGCAAGATTGCTGGTCTCGAATCGGCGATGGAAGGCAAAGAAAAAGAGCTGAAGGGTAAAGAGAAGGAGCTTGCTGCCGCTCAGGCAGCCGCCGGTGAGTACAAGAAGTATGTCGACGATCTCACCAGGCAGAAGGACGGCCTCGCCAAAGATCTGCAGGCGTCGAAAGAGCAGATGCAAGCCAAGCGGGCCCTTGCGAAACAAATCTCCGACAATCTGAAAAAGGCCGGTGTCTCGGCGAGCGTCGATGGCAAGACCGGCGATGTGGTCCTCGAGTTTGGAGAGGAGTACTTCGATACGGGCCGATCTGATCTCAAACCCGGAATGGAGAATTTGGTCAGAAAGTTTGTTCCGGCCTACGCGCAGAGCTTGTTCAAGGACAAAAAGGTCGCAGAGAAAATTGGTTCGGTCGAGATCATCGGTTTCGCATCACCGACCTTTCGCGGCAAGTACGTGGACCCACAAAGTCTGAGCGAAGGTGATCGCGAGGCCGTGACGTACAACATGGACCTGAGTTATCAGCGTGCAAATTCGATCTTCAAGTTCATGTTCGATACCGATGAGATCACGTTCAACGAGCAAAAGCGACTCCTGCCGCTCGTGAAGGTCACCGGACGAAGCTACCTGCACGATGGCGTCAAGGGACGCAATCTCCAATCCGGAGTAAGCGTGAAAGAATTCTGTGCGAAGCACGATTGCAAGAAAGAGCAGCGCGTCATCATCAAGTTTGATTTGAAGGACTGAGGTGGAAAATGACCGGTGGTATTAATGGACTTATTAACGAAGTCGTCAATCAGGTCGTCGTACTGTCGACCGATATTCTCCTGCCGACGATGCTTCTGGTATTCCTGTTCGGAATGACGCTGCGAGTCCTCATTTGGTTCACAGTTTCAAGAGAGCACTGGTACAGCTACGAGTTTTCGAAGCGGGTGCACGGGTTCCTTGAGGATAAGGCGTCGCGTCCCGACGCATCCTTCTATGTGACGTTGAAGCGTCTCATGGAGCGTACCTACTACGAACTCTTCGAAGTGCGCGCGAAGATGATGCGTCGCCGCCCTGATGCGGTGCGATCCCTTGCCGACCGCCTCTTCCTGATCCAGCACGGATGCGCAAGGGTCGTCCGAGATACGCTCAAGCAAGTCAAATATCTGCGATACGACGGTCAACATCCGCGCTTCCTCGAAATCTCCAAGAACACGTTCGAGAACAATACCGCCTTCAATAAAGTATTCGGTGTCATTCCCGCCTCCGGATTCAATGATTTTCTGAACGTACTTCCCGGACTCTTCATCGTCGGCGGTATTTTCGGAACGTTTCTTGGAATCATGCAGGCATTGCCGGACCTGAGCTCGATGGACCTGACGGACGCCGAAGGAACAAAGGTCATCATGGACACCTTCCTCCTCAAGGTTGCGTACTCGATGAGTACATCCATTGTGGGCATCATCTTTTCCGTATGTCAGCAGCTCCTGAATACCGCCCTCTCTCCTGAAAAGATCTTCATCAACACGGTGAATCGATTCGAGACGTCCCTCACCGAGTTGTGGTTCCGTTGTAAGAACAACCTCCTGCCGGAAGATCTCAAGGAATTCGACGAGCACAAGGATCCACTCGACGCGCTGGCCGCCGAAGCTGTCGAGAAAGAGAACGAGCGTAAGGCCGCAAACCTTCCGCGCTCGGCTTGATGTGTTGATATGGTCCGAACCAACGCCGGTTGAATTGAATTAGTTTCCGCGCCCGCGCGATCTGAAAGCAGGACAGGCCTCGATGCCGGTCCTGCTTTCGGCGTTTTGGTCGGCGTCAAGTTCCCAGGCACACCCCGCTCCAACCTGCCGTATTGCTTCCCATAAGCCTGCATCGGGTCGTCCCCCCCGCTTTGGGTAGAACCGGAAAAATCTCAAGAAGCCTCAACCGTTTCCGATGCCTGCGGCGGAGGAAGTGTCGGCTTTGAGCAGCACTGCGAAAAATTTGGAAAGCACCGATCTCGACGAGCTGGTCGCTCGCCGCGGGCGTATGACCCGTGAGGTGGACAGCCTTGTTGCCGAGGTTGAGTCGTTGCGCTCGGAGTTGGAGGACTACCGGTCCAAGTCCGATTTGGCCAAAGCCGATCTCGATGCGCAGCTTCGCGTGCTGCAGGCAAAGCTCAAAACTGAAGAAGCCGCCTCCGCGCTGCGTCGCGCCACAATTGAGCAAGCTGCTGAAGAGGTCTTGACGCGTCAGGCGCTTGCCGAAAAGACGATCGCGATGCTCCGTGAGCAGAAAGAACAGGTCGAGAAGCGGATTCTTGAAGGTCGCGAGAAGCGCCGCCAGCTCGATGACGAGGCGGTAGAGACAGTCCGCAAGATCGATGCGTCAGCGCAGGAGCTTGCAACTCTGCAACGCGAGTTGACCGATGCCAGAGACCGAGCCTCGAGTTTCAACAATGAGCATGCGGACCTGCTCGCAACGATTGCCAGGGAGACCGAGAAGCTGACGCAGATCCGCTCGGACCGTGACGCGATGGTCAGCGAAATCGAAAAAGGGCGCCGCGAGATCGCGGGATTCAAATCCGAAATCGAATCACTGCAGGCAGATTCGGCAAAGATGCGTCAGGAGACTGAAGAGAACCGTCGCCGAACCCAGGAAGAAGGCGCCCGTCTCATCGCCCTGACCAAAGAAGTCGACGGAATCGATGCAAAGCATGCGGCAAGAGTCCGGGAACTGGAAAAGGAAATCTCGGACAAGCGCGAGACGTTCGCCACCGAGATTGCCGATCGCGCCAAAGAGATCATTGCCCGTGCCGACGGGACGGCGACGAAAATCACCGACGATGCCAAGTCCGCTGCAGCCGAGCTCAAGACTCAAGCGGAATCCGAAGCGGCTCGGCTGCGCATGGAGGGCGAAGAACAGGCACGCGAGCTGGTTGTGAACGCGAGCCGTGAAGCCGAAGCGCTGCGAGGTCGCGCGCAGGGCGACTATGATGCCGTATTGTCCGGTGCGCTGAAGGTAAAGGCGGAAGCCAGTGCCCTGCGCCAGGACGCGCTGGTAGCCGCTGAGGCACTTCGCACCAAGACGGATTCTGAGGTGACTGCAATTCTGAAGGATGCCGAAGCTTCAGCTGGTCGAATCAAAAAGGACGCAGCCGACAAGGCGCAGGCAACGGTCGCAGACGCGAAGGCAAAGGCCGATGGCATCAGGTCCGAGGCCGAACAGGAAGCCCGAAAAACACAGCAGGCCGCTGAAGCCGAGTACCAGCGCCGAGTGGATCGCGGAAAGCAGGAAGTTGCTGATCAACTTACGCAGCACCAGACCAAACTTTCCGCGCTGAAGCGCCATGCGGAGAAGCAGGCTGCCGAATTCATCGAAACTGCGAAAAAATCTGCACGGGAAGTGAACGAGGAAGTCGCCCAGATCAAAGCCAAGGCGGATCGCGAAGCCGAGGCCATGGTGCAGGGCGCAAAGAGCGATGCAGAAAAGATTCTGGCCAAAGCCGAGCGTCTTGCCACCGTTTCACGTGAGCGTTCCGACACCGAGATCGCGCAGCGAAAGAGCGACTGTGACAAGGAGATCACACAGCGAAGACGGGACGTTGAAAGCGAAGTCGCTGCCACGAGGACGCGGGCCAGCGACGAAATCAAGGCCTGGCGCGAGGAACAGGAAGCCATCCTCCAGGGGCGTCGCGATACCGACATCGATCGCACCGCTCTCAAGGTTCAGCGTGTCATCGAAATGCGCATGGAGAAGGTGCTCACCGCTGCGCACGTGATGGACGTTGCGCGCGGACTTGCTCCTGAGGTTGCAACGATTGTCCGACAGGTCATGTCGTCCGATGCTGTGATCGAACAGGAGCAGCTGCAACGAATTCTCGGCGGAAAGCCGGCCGTGGCAAACCCGTTCAGAGACTTCGTGATGCGCTTTGGCGTGAAGATCGGAATTGCGGCGGGCGGAATCCTCGCGGCAGCCCTGCTCTTCTGGATCTTCTCGGCCCATTCAGAGCGAAGTCGCACGCAACAATCCCGCACCGCAGCGTTCGTTGACAACGTCAGGACCGAGCGGAAGGTCGCGCGGCAATGGAACCCGCCGCAGACATCCGAGTGGAAAGCCACCTGGACCGATAACGTCATCTACACGACGGGATGGTTCGAACGGGAAATGGATCGGAACTTCCAGGACAAGTGGATTATCGCTCTCAACAGATTCGTGACCAGACGCCTCGACCTCAACGATGACGTCGTCGTGCGGATCGTACCGATGGAAGTCAACATGATCCGACGCCTCGGCACGATGCGGAATCAGATCACCCCGGCTACGGAAAAAGCTGGTATCGCCAATATGCGCGCCACGGAAGCTGAGGTCGTGCGCCGCATGGAAGAGCTGCTCGGTGGTCCGCGGAACCTGAAGGCCTACACGGACTTCAAGCGGCAGTTCCACGCTGAGTACCGCCCCGACTGACCGCTCCGATGACCAGAAGCCAGCTCAGGACAACTCCGACGGGGACGAGGAGCAGGACGATCCTTGATACGTCCTGCGCAATCAGACCGGTGACCCAGCCGATCACAAGAGTCACTGCGCCGACCGCATGCAGGACGGCATAGGTTCGAAGAAAGGGCGCACAACGTTGTGCCATATTCGGCAAACGGGCCCGGAACAACATGACCGCACCGCACCAGGCGTACAGCGCATCGGTCGGCCAGAAGAGCCAAAGGTTGGCATTGTGGTGCAGATCCGTGTGCGCTGAGAAGAGCCACGCGCCGACGTGCACCGTACCAAAGAGTCCGGCAAGCACGCCCCACAGCCCAAGCGAAAATCCGAACAACCTGATGGCCGAACGTGACGATGAGAGTTCGGCCATGCGCCCCTTCAAAACCCCGATACCGGCGAGAACGGGAGCTCCGAGAAGCAGCATCGCAAACAGATACCCGCTCGGCATATCGCCCGCATGCTCAGGCAAATCAACGATCGTCTGCGACTCGACGAGAAGCTTCGAGCCGGGGATGGGCGCGCCCGTGTCGTCAAATGCGGGGAGTTCTGACATGAACTCACGCAGTTTCACCGGAAGAAACATCTCGTCCCACTTCGACAGAGGTCGATCAATGTCGCCATTCATCATGATGTCGAGTCCGAACTCGATCGCGGGATTGAAGACAAGATTGCGCCGAACCCAATAGCGATGCTGGTAGGGCAGGATTTCGTTCTCGAAACGCGGTTTGAATTGTCCGCCGAGCACAGTGTCAAAGTAGTCGCGAGGAATGGTCGCGCAATTCTTGAAAAAGTACTGATACGGGTAGGTAATGTTCTCTGGCTTGAGATTCTCCTGAATCAACGCGACGAGCTGCGCCTTCTGCACGTTGGTCAGGACCATCCGATCCTGCCACACCGGGCGCTTCTCAAAATCACGATACGATGCGACCACCCGAGTGAAGTTTGTCACCGAGAGTGTGTAGGGCAGAATCCCGCGGAAGAATCGAAACACAAAACCGGGTTCGGACGCGTCAAACGTACCCCAGTTGAAGTTCCAGTCGCCCCCGCGAACATTGCGATCAACGACGCGGACGATCGTATGTCCGAATCTGGAGTAAACCTGATTCCCGTTGCCAACGGTCAACAGGTAGATGTCGACCTGATCGAAATCCCGAGGCGTCGGAAATTCTACAGCACCCATGGCCAGCGGAGCACCGAACAGCACAACGCACAAGGCCAGCGATAGCGACCCGAGGTAGAAACGCAAGCGTGACATCAACATCGCAGGTGCTTTCACGAGACGGGACGCTTGAGCAGCGCCTCCTTGAGTTGCAATCGAGCCGCGCGTCGCACCCGTGCACGTTCCTCGCGCTGGCGTTCCTCAACCGACTCACACTCGATCGGTCGAAAGGGCGTTGGTCTGCCGTTGCTGTCCAGAGCGACGAACGTCAGATAGGCACTCGCCGTGTGGTTGCGCTCCCCGGTCAGGGGATTTTCCGCAGTCACGCGGACACCGACTTCGCAACTCGTCTTGTGGGTGTAATTGACGGCGGCCTTCAGCGTCACGATCCAGCCGAGCTTGATCGGTGCGAGAAAGTGCATGGCATCCATCGATGCGGTCACCACCGAACGATTCGTGTGCCGCAGCGCACATGTGGCCGCAGCGATATCGACCCAGGACATCACCACGCCCCCGAAGACGGTTCCAAGCGCATTGGTGTGCTGCGGCAGCACGATTTCCGTCATCTCAACCCATGACTCCCGCGGTGCTTTGGGCGAGAGATGAGATCCGGGTGCAGCTGGAGAGGTTTTCGAAGCTGAAGTCATCGCGTCTCTCCGCTGCCCGTGCCTGGTTGGAAATCTGCAGGTGACACCGGCTGATCGGAACCAACCATCATCACCCGATTCTTGCCGCCGCGTTTGCTCCGATACATGGTCTCATCGGCAAGGCGCAGAAGGGTTTCCTTGTCCTCACCGTGCTCCGGGCAGCACGCAATTCCGATCGACGCCGTCAGGCTAACTTCGGCGCGGTCTTCCGTGATGAAGCGCGTATTGGCGATCTCGCGTCTGATCCGTTCCGCGGCCAGAACGCCAGCTGCACTCGTTGCCCCGAGCAGAACAACGACGTATTCATCGCCACCATAGCGAATGATCGAGTCAACCTCGCGAACCACGCGACGCAGGCAATCACTCACCTGCTTCAGGACGCTGCTGCCAGATAGGTGGCCGTGGGCGTCATTGATCGGTTTGAAGTTGTCGAGATCGATGAACAGAAGACAGAACGATGTGCGAAAGCGCGAGGCCCTGCGCAACTCGCCATCAATCGCCACATCGAGATAGCGGTAATTGAACAGACCCGTGAGTTCGTCCCGATAAAGCAGCGCCTGCGTGGTGTCGAGCTTGCGAAACCATCGGCATTCGCTTTGCAACTGACGCGCGAGGAAATCGAGATGAAGTCCCATCGCCATGACGGACAATCGTTCACCGTCGCCCGCATGTGTCGCTGCCCAGTTGCGCGCCGCCAGCGGTCCTTCGCGCCAGGCAATCACCCCCCAGGCTTCGGACTGCGTCGTGTCGGCAGAAGGTGTTGCCGGCGGCGGCCCATCGGGTGACGGAGTGTCGGCAGACAGCGCTGCGGGAGCTTCAACAACCACGATCTGAAATTGGAAACTGCCGTGTGCAAGTGAGGCATGCCCATCCCGAAACTCGGGAGCCGAAAGATCCAAAGCCTCGAGTGCCGCCTTCAGCGCATCGAGTGCATCACTATCGAATGGCCTTACTCCGGGTACGCGAATGGCACCTGAATTGATCTTGCGGAGGGTCGACTTGCGTGGCCCACCCTCGGCCGTCAGAAAGGCGAACTGGTCTCCGTCAAAGTCTGATTCGACCAGCTTCACGAAGCATTTCACGAGTCCCTTGAAGCTTGTCTCGCCCCAAAGCTGCTGCGAGGAGGAAGACAGAAACTCAACCGAGGAAGTTCCAGATTTTGCGCCGCGATCTGTCATGAGATCTCCGAGCCATCATCAGGGAAAACGCCAGTACCCCTACCCGTCATCGTCACGAGCCAGAGCCAGCTCCCAGCAGAAACACTTTCAGCGCAAACCCCGCCACGAGATGAAGCAGTGCGCCAATCGCGAGAAACGGACCGAACGGGATAGCCGAACGCATCGACAGATTCCGATTCCACACCATGGAACCAAGTCCAAACAGCGCACCCAGAATCGAACCATAAAATACCGTTGGCAATATGGCCTGGTAGCCGAGCCAACCGCCGATTCCAGCGAGGAGCTTGACGTCTCCCATGCCCATGCCAACTTCGCGTCTGATTAACCAGTAGATCCAGGCAACAGCATATAAACAACCGCCACCCGCCACAACTCCGATGAGCGCACTCTGCCACGTGAGTTCCGGGTGAATCATCACAATCAGCGGCGTCACCGCAATCATCGGCAGGGAGATCACATCCGGGATGATCATATGGTGCATGTCGATCACCGAACACACGATCAGAAGGCAGGTCAAAATCGCTGCGTGTCCAAAACGAATCGCAGCATTGTGATCGATCAAAAGCTGCCCCTCGCCCATTTGCCCAACGAACGGAAACTGCCAGTAAATCACCACGAACATCAGACTCGTGAACGCCTCAACTGCCGGATACTGGAAACTCAGCCGCGCCCCGCAGCAGGCCGCACGACCGCGCAGAATGAACCAGCTGAAAATTGGAATGTTGAGCCACGCCGGAACCGGAGTCCCACAAGTGGGACAAACCGAGCGAGCGTGACGAAAGAACGTCCCCTCCGGGATACGGAGGATACAGACATTCAGAAAGCTACCGACGATTGCCCCAAAAACGGCAACAATCCAGGTCACCGGCGCTGCTGCCAGGTTCGAAACCGTCGCGATCCAGCTAATGAAGGTACCGGTCACAAGATCCATCATGCTTTGGGTTTTCTTCCTTCGTGATCTGTGTGACTTTGACGACAGGCTGAATTCTATCGGTTTGTTACGCTGGATGGAACCTGAGGAACCTGAGGACTTTTCTTGACGAAATCGATCCCACCCCAAACCGGTAGCGGCAGGCAGCCTGCCGGGCCAGCACGCATCCCACAGAGAATTCTCGAAAAGCTGGAGTGGCCGGCGCTTACAACCCTGCTGGCCGCCTGGACACAGACGGATGATGGGCGCACCCGGTGTCTCGATCTTGTCCCCGACCTTGCTACGGACGCGGTGCGAACCCAGTGGACTGAAGTCTCATCGATCCGGGATGTCGTGCGACTGGGCAACCGCGCCCCGATCGGAACCGTGGTTCCGCTTGCCGGTGTGTTCAAGGCCGCCAGCGTTGGCCATGTGCTTACCGGAGTTGACTTCCGCGCCGTTTTCGATCTTTTGCAGTCCGTGCGACGGGTGCACGCGTTCGCCACTGAAATGAGCGCAAAGAGTTCCACCCTGCGCCGGCTTCGAGGTCAGATCTACCCCCTGCCGAACCTCGCCGCCGCCATCGAAAAGACATGCGCACCAAACGGCAGTCTCCTCGACACCGCGTCGCCGGAACTGCAGCGACTCCGAAAGCTGAAGCTGTCGCTCACGCGCCGCATCGAAGAACAGATCAAACGACTCCTTCGCGAAACCGAGGTCGAGGCGTACATTCAGGACGATTTCTTCACGATGCGCAGTGAGCGCTATGTGATCCCCATGCGGCTTGACGGTCGCGGACGCATCAAGGGCTCAATCATCGATACGTCCGAGAGCGGGCAGACACTGTTCATCGAGCCTGCTGCCATCACCCCGCTCAACGAAGAACTGCTCGAGCTGGACCTCGCCGAGAAGCTCGAAATTCTCCGAATATTCCGTGATCTCACGAACGACGTCGCGGCCGAACTCACGGTGCTGCGCGGCAACTACGACACGATCATTGAGCTGGATTTTCTCCAGGCCCACGCACAACTCGCCGTGCAGCTCGATGCGGGCCCAGTCGAGCTGCTCGATCAACCAGGCGTTGACCTGCGTTCTGCTCGACACCCGCTCATCCTGAAGTATCCCCTCGATGCCGACGGCAATCCTGATTCGAATCCAGCACGGGCTCTATTGACTGCGATCGGCAGTCATATCGGCCTTGAGCCGGAGCAAACCTGTCTTGTGGTCTCGGGGCCAAACGCCGGCGGCAAGACAGTCGTGCTCAAGACCGTCGGAATTCTCCACCTGATGGCCCGCGCTGGGATGCTGATTCCGGCCGACGCCAAATCGAGAATGTTTCTGTTCGAGAACTTCTTCGTCGAAATGGGCGACGGGCAATCATTGGCTGCAAGTCTGTCGACGTTTTCCGGGCACATGCTCGGACTCAAACCGATCGTTGAACGCGCCGGACCTCGCGATCTCGTACTCCTCGACGAACTCGCTGTCGGAACTGAGCCGCAAACGGGCGCTGCCATCGGACAAGCGATTCTCGAAAGCCTCGCTGCGCGGCGCGCGACCTGCGTGGCGACGACTCACTTTGACAATCTCAAGAGTTTGCCGGTGAGCGATCCACGCTTTCGCAACGGTGCCATGGAGTATTCGCTCACGAACATGCAACCGACGTACAAGCTGCTGCTTGACGTCCCCGGTCAAAGCCACGGCATCGAACTCGCGCGGCAGATGGGAATTCCGGACAGCATCGTCGATCGTGCGACGACCCTGCGCGGGGGAAGTCTCTCGGCCCTCGACGCCGCCGTGACCCAACTCATGACGGCACGGGACGCCGCGCGGGAACGTGAGCGCGAACTCAACGTGGCAAAACTCGAAGCCGATGCCGAACGCGCGCGCTGGGAGACGGAACGCGAGATGCTGGCCGAGGCGCGACGCAAGGCCTCGCGACAGGTGGCAGAACGCTACGAGTCGGAACTCACGAATCTGCGTGTGGAACTCGACGAGGCCTCACGCCAGATGCGCGAAACTTGGCGAGGCGTGCAGAAAGCGGGCGCTGACGCCACGGACGATCAGCGGCAGACGTTCCTCGACCACAAGGCGCGCGCCACGAAACTCACGAAAGACTTCGAGTCACGGCTCGGAGAACTTGGCGCCGAGTCGGGTGCTGGAAAAAGCCGTGAGGCGCTTCCGGGCTTTCCGTGCTCGTTTGCCGATCTCGCCATTGGCGTTGAAGTGCACGTTCTCCCGGTCAAAAAGTCGGGGGCGGTGGTCAAAGTTGGCGCCAGTGCTGAAGAACCGATTGAGGTTCAGGTTGGCATCATCAAGCTGCGCGTGCCCCTGCACGATTTGCGACTTTTGCGCGCGTCTGCCCAAGGCCCAGCACCCCGATCGACCCAAACGCAGCCCGCCCGTACTGCCCCACAATCAAATGCCACGCAAGGCTCAGCTGGAAAGAGCTCAAGCAAGGACCAGCCGGAGACCCGCGATGCGGCGATCGGCTTCGTGCTGCAGACCCCGACCAACACGGTCGATCTCCGCGGCAAGGAACGTGAAGAGGGACTCGAAGTCGCGATGCGTTTTCTCGACAAGGCCGTACTGCGCGGAGAGCCCGCCATCATCGTCATTCACGGATACGGCACCGGGAGTCTCAAGACCGCGGTTCGTCGCGCCCTCGAGCTCGACTGCCCGTACGACGTTCGTTTCCGTCCGGGTGAAGCCAACGAAGGCGGTGATGGCGTGACGGTGATTCAGCTGCGCGGTTGAACCAGCACGGTCATTGTGTGTCCTCGAGGCCGCACCTGCGGCATGCAGGAGGCGATGAGCAATCGCCATGCGAACTATGAGCGAAGCATCCAGAGATGTCCTGAAAGCAATGCCCAACAAGCTTTTCGCCGCATGATCCGCCGTTCCCCAAAGCCTTGAAACTGGAACTGGCACACCTCCTGCTTGGTCGCACACCAAACTGGCCCTGGAGGCACCAACATGCGCTGCTTGCGACTCGGATTTTCCACCCTCTCACTTCTGATGCTCTGCCTGTTCTTTCAGATTGCGCATCCGACACAGGCGCGCGCGACAGCAAGCGAAGAGGAGGAGGAAGAAGAAGAAGATGATGATGATGATCGACGCGCCAGCGTGACTCAGCACTGCGATACGTCAAAGTGCAATCGCGCCGGTCAAACGGTCTTCTTCGGTCTCGGCTCCCGAGGCCTCAGCTTTGGTCTGAAACTCGAATCGGATCGTATTCTCGAAGTCGCATGGTCCAATGCCCCGCAGGATTCCCGAAGTCACGAAGATGACTCCGCAGACGAGCGCAAGGAACGCATCGGCAGCGTGTGGGAGCGCCGGGGTGAATTGCGACTCATGAACTTTCACGGCAACAGCAGCTACACGAGCTACGGCCTGACCTCAAAACAGTCTGGCACATGGGCAGAGACTGGGCCCGAGCGAGCCAATCGCGCGACGATCTTTGCCTCATTCGCGCTCGGCAATTTATGGAGCTGGAGTGTCGTCAATTTCGGCGTCGACTGGGTCACACTTCATGTTCCGCTCTTCGACATGAAGCGTGTTGCCCACGCTGGCACGACGCGCAGCGAGAATCGGGGAATGCGCAGTTCGCTGCAGAATGTGCAACTCGAGGTGCTTAATCTGCATCTCGGCGTTGCATTCTAATCTCGGTTTACCAACCGGTCTTGCTGCAGTCGGTGAAGGTGAATCCACGTCCACCAGTTTTCTGGGTCAACGAGCGAAGGTCCTCAGTGGTGATGTTGTTCACGTCATCGAAAATTGCCTTTCGAATCCGCACCCATTCCTCTTCCGAGAACTGATCCCGCGTGAGGCGACCAGTCGCCCTTGCGTCAATTCGATTGAAGTAGCCATCGTAATGAATCCGCGTTGAGATCGCGTCTTCTTCCATTCCCACGTCGATCGTGTGCATTCGATACGTCTTGAAGTCGCTCGTGAGTCCGCGCACATCCGTCTGACAGTAGAGCGGCGCGTCACCCAGATAGCGGGTTACCTGATCACGCGTCGCACCCATAAACCGTGATGCAACCGCCTTGATCACCACATTGTCTGCGATCATTGCCGGTAGATCTGCGGTTCCCCATGTCACGGCAAAACGTCGGCATCCTTCAATCATGTTCACGAGCGGCTGTCCGGCTGCCGGAATCGAACGAGATGTCGTGCGAAATGCGGTCATTCCGGTCAAGGTCGAACCAACGCCAGCCGTTGCAGAAACACTGCCGAGCACCAGATCCACACCTCCACCAGCCGACGCACCTACGTCACGAACAAGTGCCGACGAAACCTGAATCGAGCAGGTATAGAACGAGGCGACTTCACCGCCGTTCACACTGAAGATCGGTGAGCCTCGGTTGTTCTGCAGACTCATCGTCCCCGATATCTTGATGGTCATCTTCGTCTCCTGATGAGCACGAATGGCCACGCCGACGTCGGCTTTGACTTCCAATTTTTTCGAAAAATCGACTTCCGCGGAGAAGGTTGTGTCGCTCTGTCGTTCACTCGTCGATCCACCGGCAACGTCGGTGTACTGCTGTGGAGTGCCGCACTTTGCAAGCATTGGGTTGCAACCGGTCACCGCTCCGCGACAATGCTCTTCAACTGCTCGGCGCGCGTCGAGTTCCTCACCACAGATGAATGAGTGGTTCAGACCGACAGAAGAAATTTCGCACTTCACACAGTTCGACTGACCGAAGCGACACGCGTTCAGACAATATGGAAACCGGCTCGTCACTTGTTCGCGCTGAAATGCGGCGCGCCCGGACCGACACTCACCATCCCGGCCTCGGTTGTAGGCACTGATGATTCCGTCGGCAAGATTCGCCATGATGACAATGTAACGGCACTGTTCGAGAACTTGTTTCGAAGC
>Ga0169931_10005120_pt1 | contig 20123 bp, 14 predicted proteins | sample Kivu_15m_20L_FD_129675 | JGI IMG/M metagenome (GOLD analysis project Ga0169931, IMG submission 129675) | Freshwater microbial communities from Lake Kivu, Western Province, Rwanda to study Microbial Dark Matter (Phase II) - Kivu_15m_20L... | ecosystem: Environmental > Aquatic > Freshwater > Lake... | reverse complement strand
TAGAGCCAGCGGAAAGAACCTGTTGAACCGCGTCGCCCCAATCCGCGCTCGGCGCCCCTCACCCGGCCTCTTCGTGTGAGGCCTGCGCCTGCTCCGCAGTCTGGTCTCGACTCGGCCACCCTCCCCCCGCTGGCGCGGGGCGAGGGCAGGCGCGATTCGCGCACCGGTTTCGCTTCACGCGCGTTGAGGCTGCACACGGAACCGACGCGCGCCGCCCTCGCCCCGCTGGCGCGGGGCGAGGGCGGCGAACGAAGTTCGTGGGTGAGGGGCCGCGACACAACTGTTGGGGCTACGCGCGCCCACAGTTTTTTCCGCTAGCTCTTACTTTGGGCCAGAGGCCGGTGCCACAAGAACAAACTGCATCATAAAACAGAACAACCGAAAGCAAGAGGCGAACCGGAGACCGGCCACGTGATTGGTCGGTTCAATCGCCACGACCTCGGTGCGCGGGAGCGCGCCTTGGAGCCGATGGGTTGAAGTCGCTCACTCGTCGTCCTCTTCCACTTTCGGCTTCTTCTTGGGCTTCCGTTCGTCGGCGACTGTTTCTTTGCCCTTCAGCTTCTTCTTCGCCTTCTTTGCCGGCTTTTCGTCCGCGTCGTCGCTGTCGTCCGCGCCGCCTTTCTTGCGGACCAGGAGGAACGCCAACAGCGCGAGGAGCAGCAACAGCCCGATGCCGCCGAGGATGTAGGGCAGAACCGAACCCTTCTTCGGTTGTTCCGCGACCGGTTCCGGCAGTGGCGGTTGCGGTTGTACGATCGGTGGCGTCGGCGGCTTCGGCGTCGGCTTGACCGTCGGCTCGTGCGGCATCGGCGCGATCTCGATTTCCGGCACGGTCGGCTTCGGGGTCGGTGGCGGTTCCACCTTCGGTTCGACCTTTTCGTCCACCTTCTTCGCGAGTGCCGACGTGTCCACGATCAGTCGCTTGCCGAGGTCCGGCGTCAGGTTCGCGCGGCGCAAGAACATCAGCGCGAGCGCGGTGTTGGCGAGCGCGCTGTGCGCGGTTTTTTCGTCGCCACCGGGGTAGCCGCCTTTTTCCCAACTGCCGTCCGCGAGCTGGTGGCAGATCAGAATCTCCGCGCCCCACAAGTACCAGTCCTTCTTGTTGAGCGTCTGCACGTCGTACAGCACCGCGATGCGCTCCATCGCCCAGAAGAAGTACAAGCCGCCGGAGGCTTCGAGCGTGGGCCGGTTCGTCGTGTCGCCGACCGGCGCACCCACGGTCTTGCTGAGCGCCGCGAAGGCGTTCAGCACCACCGGGTCCGATTCGGGTTTTACTGCCGGGTCCGGGTTCACGACGTGCCCGATGGTGACGCCCAACAGCCCGATCGCGGTGAGCGCGCCGTTGCCGGCCCCGCCGCGCGTGAACCCGTAGCCCCACGTGCCGTTCGTGGCCTGCGAGGTGCGGAACCGGCGGTTCACGAGCGTGAACGTGCGATCGACCGGAACGTCGTGCTTGCGCGCGGTCCACAGCCCGATCATGGCGAAGTGCGTGTTCGAGTTGTCCGTGAGCGCGTCGAACACGTCCACGGTCTTCTTCGGGTCGTTCGGCAGTTGGGCCGGCGGGTCGTAGAGCACCGGCAAGCGGCGCATGCCCGCGGGCATTAGCGCCAGCGCCGCGGCGCGCGCCTTCGAGGCGTCGAAGGTGTCTTTCTCCTTCTCCGTGGGCGTCAGTTTGCGAACGGCGGCGAACAGCGCGTTGGTTTCCTGTTCGGTGTTCTTTGAGAGCGTGTAGCCCCATCCGCCGGTCGGCATCTGTGCGGCCATCAACCGGCCCGCGAGCAGGTGAATGTACCGCTTGTCGGTCTTCTCCTTCATGCGGTCCAAGAACAGAATCGCGAGCGCCGCGTCGTAGGTGGAATCGACGTCGTTGGCCTGGAACCGGACGAGCGCCGCGGCCCGCTTGATGCCGGGGTCGGTGATCGGCACGCCGCACTCCACGAGCGACAGGCCGCACAGGGCCGTGTACCCGACTTGGCGGCTCTTGCTGCCGTCGCCGAACGAGCCGTTCGCTTTTTGTTGGCTCTTCAGGTAGCGCACGCCCACTTCGATCGACCGGTTCACGGTGGCTTTGTCGGCCGGCTGTTGGGCGCGGGCGCCGGGGGGTGTTGCGAGAGCAACGGTCGCCACGAGCGCGGCGAACCGGAGGGAACTCCGAACGGAGAACATGCGCGAATCTCGGAGCGAGGTGGAGAGTGTGCGACTGTTGCCGTGAGGGTAGCGTGCGACGGGTGGGGCACACAAGTGAAAAGCGACCGCTAGCGCGCGAGTACGAGCCACAGCACGAGCGCGAGCAGCGCGCACGCCGCACCCGCGACCGCCGGCCGCACCCACGCGCGGCGGGGCGGGGCGGCGACTTCGGGCGCGACCGGCGGCGGGTTCGGGAGCGTCTCGGCGCGGGCCGCTCGGTCCGTGTCGTCGGGGCGCGGCACCGGCCCCGGCGGCTTCGCCCGCGGCAGCGCGCCCTCGTCCGCCGGTTCGAACAGCGGGCTGGGGCCGACCGTCGAACTCTGTTCGAGCGGCAGCAGCAGCGGCCCGCCGGGTTCGTCCGACGAAGGGTACGCGGCGCGCCCGGGGCGCAGATCGACCGGTTGCGCGCCCGGGGCGTACCCGACGAACGGTTCGAGCCGAACGGCCACTTCCGCAGCGGTCTGCGGGCGCTCGTCGGGGGTCTTCGCCATCAGCCGCGCGACCAACTCGGCCACCGCGTTCGGCACCTGTGGGCGCAGCGCCTGAATCGGCGTCGCCACTTCCGAGTGGTGCGCCAGAATTTTCTCGATGGCGGTGGGCGCGGAGAACGGGACGCGCCCGGCGAGCAGGTAGTAGAAGGTGCAGCCGAGGCTGTACAAGTCGGCGCGCGTGTCCACGCCTTTCGAGTTCTTCGCCTGCTCCGGGGCCATGTAATCCGGGGTGCCGACGACCGTGTGGTCCCGGGTCAGGTTCGGCGATACCATTTCGTCCGGGTCCAGTGCCCGCGACAGGCCGAGATCGAGCAGTTTCACCACGGCCGGTTCGGTGGCCTGCGGAACGTGGCGCTCGCCGGCCACCACGATGTTGCTCGGCTTCACGTCGCGGTGAACGAACCCGCGGTCGTGCGCGTGCTGAAGGCCCAGCGCCGCCTGCCGCACGTACTCGCACGCCTCCGGCACTTCCAGCGCGCCGCAGGTCTTCATCAGCCGCGACAGGTCGATCCCGTCCACGAATTCCATCGCCATGTAGAACTTGCCGTCGGCCGCCCCCGCGTCGAGTGTGCGCACGATGTTCGGGTGGTCCAGCTTGCTCGTGGCCTGCACCTCGCGCTCGTACCGGCCGCGGACCACCGGGTTCGTCAGGAGTGCCGCGCGCACCACCTTGAGCGCCACGGTCAGCCCGTCGCGCGTGTCGCGCGCGCGGAACACTTTACCCATGCCCCCCTCGCCGACTTTATCGAGCACCACGAACGGGCCGACGAACAGGTCCGCGCCGCGCCCGTTCAGCGCCTTCTTGAGTTGGTAAATGGTAACGTGTTTGCGCTTGACGATACACTTGAGGGCGGCGGACAGGTCGCCACCGTGCGGGGCCACGTCGCGCGCGAGCTCGTCGTACCGGTCGGGCGCGAGCAACCCGCTCGCCCGAAGGGTGGAGAGTACGTCGTCGAGTGTGGGAAGCGCCATTCCGGGAGTGCGGGCGGGGCGGCAGTGTCGGGAGAGTGTGCCGGGCGACGAACGATTGTAACTCGCAATTCGGCCGACGCACGCACATAATACGACGCACCCGCTAACGCGAACTGGAACTGCGCCGTTGAACGGTCGATAGGTTCACCATCGCCCGCCTGCCGGAGGAACTGCCGTGCCCGATCCCGCGAACGCGCCCGAACCGATTTCCCCGCCGTACTCGCGCGCCGAAGCGTGGGTGTTTCAGGCGTGGCTCGTGATGTTTCTGGGGGTGCTGTGTTGCGCGCTGGCCCTGTACCTGATGTCGTTCCTTCCGGTGTAGCACTTGGAGCGCGCCCCCGCGGCGGTTACAACGGAAGAATCCGTTTCGCCCGGAGCCGGATCATGCGCGCCGCCGGTCTCGTTCTCGCACTCGCTGGCCTCGCCGCGCAACCCGCGCGCGAACCGAACAAGGCGGAGTTGTTGCTCGCCGTCGAGAAACAGCTCCGCGCCGCGAGCGAAACCGTCGGGCCGAGCGTCGCGTGCGTGGTCGTGTCGCGCAGCGCCCGCTACCCCAAACCCGCTGCGCCGCTCCCCCCGGGCAAACTCGGCACCTTCGACCGCGCGGAGTTTCTGAAACTCACCAACGACGGCCGCGCCGCCCTCGAACACGACCTGTCCGACGCGCGCACCGCGGCGAACCACGACTGCGCGTGCGGGGTGGTGGTGAGCGCCGACGGACTGATCCTCACGCCGTTTCACGTGGTCGAAGGCGCCACGAAGGTGTTCGTTCACCTGCCGGGGCGCGCCGGATCCTACGCCGACATTTACGCGGCCGACGAGCGCTACGATCTCGCGGTGCTGAAGCTGATTTCCCCGCCCGCCGGGCTGAAACCCGTGAAGTTCGCGCCCGTCGCGCTCGCGGGCCGCGACGCGAACGTGACCGCGGGCAAACTCGTGGTGGCGGTCGGACACGCGCCGGGTGCGAACTTCGCGCTCGACCGCCCGCGAGCGGCGCTGGGCAGCGTCACCGGTGTGCGCCGCCCGACCCCCGCGCCGAACGCGACGCCGGAGAACTACTACGACTTCGGGCCGCTGCTCGAACACGACGCGCGGGCGGTGCCGGCCCCGGACGGCGCGCCGCTGCTGAACCTCGACGGCCAAGTGATCGGGCTGTGTACCTCGGCCGCCGCGCCCGCGGGCGAGCGCGGGCCGCACCTCGCGTTCCCCGCCGACGCCAACTTCCGCCGCGTGGTGGACGTCCTGACGCGGGGCGAAGAACTCGATTACGGGTACCTCGGCGTCGTGTTCAACCGCGGCTGGGTGAGCGTGTCCGATTTCGTGCGCGGCGGCCCGGCCGACCTCGGTGGGCTTCAGATCGGCGACACCATCACCGAGATCGACGGCGCGCCGGTTGCGAACTTCGCGGACCTGCAATTCCACGTCGGCGCGGCGCTCGCCGGCTCGCGGGTGCGCGTGAGCGTGACCCGCGGGGGCGGGCGCAAGGAACTGCTCGTCACGCTCGGCAAGTTCAAGTACGACCGCGCGGTGATTGCCGCGAACCGCCCCGAACCGGTGCTCGGGCTGCGCGTCGATTACAACACGGTCGTCGCCGAAGCGCCGCTCGGGCCCGGCCCGCGCACCGCGCGCCCGTTGCGCTCGGGCGTGTCCGTGCGCGAGGTGGTGCCCGATTCGCCCGCCGCGGCCGCGTTCAAGAAACTCGGCGACGAACCGCAGAAGTGGCTCGTCACGCACGTCGGCGACACCGCGGTCGCATCGCCCGCCGAATTCTACCGCGCGGCCCGCGGGGTGCGGCGCGCAACACTCACCGTGATCGATATCGCCGACCCGGACGCGCGCCCGCGCGAGGTGGTTCTCCCGTGAAGTACGCCATTTGCAACGAGACGTTCGAGGGCTGGGACCACGGCCGCGTGTGCGACCGCGTCGCGGAACTCGGCTACACCGGGCTGGAACTCGCGCCGTTCACGCTCGCCCCGCGCATCACCGACGTGTCCGCGGCGCGCCGCTCGGAACTGCGCCGCCGGGCCGAAAGTGCGGGCGTGCAGATCATCGGCTTGCACTGGCTGTTGGCGAAGACCGAGGGCTTTCACCTCACGTCCGACGCCGCCGCGACGCGCAGGCGCACCGGCGAGTACCTCGCGGAGCTGGCCCGCGCCGCGGCCGATCTCGGCGGCGACATCTTGGTTCTTGGCTCGCCGTTTCAGCGCAACCTGCCCGAAGGAATGACGCGCGCGCAGGGCACCGCCAACGCGCTCGACACGCTGCGCCACTGCCTGCCCGCGCTCGAATCGGCGCGGGTCTACTTGTGCCTCGAACCGCTCACGCCGGCCGAAACGAATTTCATGACGACCGCCCCGGAGGGAGTCGAACTCATTCGCGCCCTGCGGCACCCGTTCGTGAAACTCCACCTCGACGTGAAGGCGATGTCGGCGGAAACCGCGCCGACGCCGGACGTGATCCGCGCCAACCGCGAGTTCCTGCACCACTTCCACGCCAACGACCCGAACAAGCGCGGCCCCGGGTTTGGCGATACCGACTTCGCGCCGATCTTCCAAGCGCTGCGCGACGTGAACTACGGCGGTTGGGTGTCGGTGGAGGTGTTCGACTACACCCCGGACCCGGACACCATCGCCGCCGACAGCATCCGCTACATGAAAGAAAAGGCCGGTTGATCCGCCGGCATCGCACTTCGGAGTCCGCTATGCGGTTCTTCTCCCTTTGCGTCGCGTGCGCGTGCGCGCTCCCAACGAGCGCCGGTGAGTTCACCGTCGGGTTCGGCGAGGCCGACATCACGCCCGACATCGGCAAGGACAAGAAACCGGTGTTCCTCGCGGGGTTCGGGCAGAACCGCAAGGCCGCGAAGGTACACGACCCGATCATGGTGCGGGCGGTGGTGCTCGCCGACGGCGACGAAAAGATCGCGCTCGTTACCGTTGATGTGGTCGGGCTGTTCCTGCCGGTGGTCGAGAGCGTGCGCGCCAAGCTGCCCGGCTTCAAGTACGTACTCGTGAGCGCGACGCACAACCACGAGGGACCGGACACGCTCGGGCTGTGGGGCGCGTCGCCGATTCAGAGCGGGATCGACCCGGAGTACATGAAGCAACTCGAAGCCGGGTGCGTGAGCGCGGTGAGGGCCGCGGACAAGGCGCGCAAACCGGCGGTCGCAAAGATCGGTGCCGCCCGCGACGAGTCGCTGATCGGCGACAACCGCCAACCGTTTGTGAAGCACGACGAATTGGTCGTGTTGCACTTCCGCGAACCGAAAACCGACGCACCGATCGGCGTGCTCCTCCAGTGGAATTGCCACCCGGAAGCGCTCGATTCCAAGAACACACAAATCACGGCGGACTACCCGTACTTCGTGTGCAAGCACCTGCGCGAGAAGCTGAAGTGCCCGGTCGCGTACTTCACGGGTACCGTCGGCGGGCTGATGACGACGCTCCGCTTGCCGGTGAAGGACGCGGACGGAAAGGAACTCGCGGACGGCACCTTCGAGAAGGCCGACCGCTACGGCTTCCTGCTCGCCGAACTCGCGCAAAAGGCGCTGAAGGACGCCGCACCGGTCGCGCTCACCCCGTTCGACGTGCGCACCAAAGCGGTGCTGGTGCCGGTGGAGAACAACGTGTACCGGCTCGCGTACAAGTTCGGCACGCTGGCGCGCACGATGTACGTGTGGGACGGTTCGCCGACGCCGAAGAAGCTCGTCGAAACGACCGACGTGAGCAAGCCGGTCGCGATCCGCACCGAGGTGGGCTACCTCAAACTCGGCGCGCTCGAGGTGGCGGCGATTCCGGGCGAAATCTACCCGGAGATCGTACTCGGCAAGGTGCAAACGCCCGCGGACCCCGGGGCCGATTTCCCCGACGCGCCCGCGGAGCCGGCGATCTACGAGCAACTGAAGGGCAAACACCGGATGCTCATCGGGCTGGCGAACGACGAACTCGGCTACTTCATTCCGAAGCGCCAGTGGGACGAGAAAGCGCCGTTCTGCTACGGGCTGAAGAAGGCGCAGTACGGCGAGATCAACAGTGTCGGGCCGGAGGCCGCGGGCATCGTGTGCAACACCTTTAAAGACTTGGTGAAGGCGAAGTGACGGCCCGTTGACACTGGCGCGCGCCGCGCGCACAATACTCGCACCCCCTCTCGCTCCGTTCGCCCGACCCCTTCACATCGGTCGCCCGCGACGAGGTATTCGTGCTGACAGTGTTGCACTACACGATCATCGGGTTCGGCAGCGGCTTGTGCGCGCTCCTCGTGTTCGTCGGCATCGGGTGCGGGTTGCGCCCGAAGGTGGCGGAATCCGCCGACGCGGCGCCGGCGGTTCGGGAACCGGCCGCGCCGCAACCGAGCGCGCCGGTCGCGCCGCAACCGCCCGCGCCGCCACCGAAGAAGCCCGCGCCGCCCGCGCCACTCGCGCCCGCGGTGCCGGACGGCCCGGTCGCGTTCGACGGCCTCACGAACACGCTTTCCAACAACTACGCCAACGACGCGGACCGCGCCGACGCGCAGTGCAAGGGCAAGCGCGTGCGCGTGAAGGGTCGCATCGACCACATCGGCGAGCGCGACGGCGTGCTCGTGCTGGGTTACAGTTCGATGCGCGACAGTTCGCGGCCGCTGGAAGCGACCGTGGTGTTCGCGTTCCCGAAGGGCACGCCCGCGGCTGATGTGGGCGTGAAGCCGGGGCAGATCGCGGTGATCGAGGGCACGTGCCGCGGGCGCGTGGAAGACGGCGCGCCGCGCGCCAGCGGGCAGACGTACCACGTCCGTATCGACGGGTGCAAACTGCTCGGCACGGAGACCGAAGGGCGTTAGGTGACGCGCTTCACGAGCATCGTCGCGTAACTGCCCTTCGGCAACTCGAAGCGAAGGGCGAGTTTCGTGCGCCCGGCGTTCAACTCGTCCGTTCCGCTTTCGTGCGAGAGTGCGGCCGGCCGCACGCACGCGGGGCGGTCGCCCTTCGAGAAGAACGGCTTTTGCATCCCTTTGATCTTCAACTCCGCGAGCGCCAAGCCCTCGTCGCGGAGTGCTTCCTCCACGAACGGTAGCCACGCCGCCCCGGGTACCGGCTTCACGCGCGCGGAAGGCAAGGGAAGGGTCAGAGTGTCCCAGTCGGCGCGCCGTTCGGCAGGCACGCGCACCGGGGCCGGGACGCGCCCGAGTTTCAGCTCCACGTCGCACAGGTTCGCCGCGCCGACGGTGTGCCGCAGCCACGCCGCGAGTACGCGGTTCCACAGGTAGCTCTGATACGCCGCGAGGTACAGCCCTTGCAGTTCGGGCCGCAACCGGGCCACCGCGCCTTTGAAGTCGGTGGGGTGCGCGCTCAGATAGCTCACGAGGCTGCGCGCGTGCCCTTTGGGCAGTTTCGCTTGGCACTCCGGCCACTTCCCCCACAGCGTGCGGAGCGTTTCCTTTTCGCGCTTGGCTTCGGCGCGGTCGTGCTCGTAGGGCGCGGCGAGTGCCAGCCACAGCGCGCGCTCGAACCGCCCGAACACCATTTCCTTTGCGACGAACTCGTGCGCGTCGCCCACGGAACCGAAGCGCTGATCGTCGAAGTAATTGGGCAACCCGGTGTCGGCGACCTCCGCGAGCGCGCCTTCGGCGCGCCGCACGTCGTCCGCGCTCATCGAGCGCAGCACGAGCGCGAACCGGTTCGCGCGGATGTCGGCCGCCGTGAACGGTTCGTCGCGCTGCCCCAAGTAGGTGAGTGTGACGCGCTCGTGTTGCAGGTTCTTCTTCGGCCCTCGAAACACCGTGACGTGTTGCGCCGTGACCGCGTGCCGGTCCTTGAGTCCACCGTAGCTGACGCGTCGGTGATCGAGCTTCCAGATGCGGCGGACCGCCGCGAGTGCGTCGGGCGTCGTCCACCCGGTCTTGTCGAGGCGGTAGAGCGCGAATTCGCCGACTTCGCCGCCGGTCGCGTCGGTCAGTTCTTCGACGCGAAAGTCTTCCGGCTTCTGCTTCAGTTTCATTCGGCCATTGTAAGCCGACGCACTACGCGAGAAGCCCCTTCACGACGTGGCCGTGAACGTCGGTGAGGCGGTAGTCGCGGCCTTGGAACCGGAACGTGAGTTTCGTGTGGTCGATGCCGAGCAGGTGCAGGATCGTCGCTTGGAAGTCGTGAACGTGGACCGCGTCCTTCGCGGGCGCGAACCCGAAGTCGTCGCTCGCGCCGTAGCTCGTCCCCTTCTTGATGCCGCCGCCGGCCATCCACACCGTGAACACGTACGGGTGGTGGTCGCGGCCCCAACTCTTGGTGTCCTCGATCTTCCCTTGCAGGAACGGCGTGCGCCCGAACTCGCCGCCCCAGATCACGAGCGTGTCGTCCAACAGCCCCAAGCGCTTCAGGTCGTTCACGAGGGCGGCGCTGGGCGCGTCGGTGTCGGCGCACTGCACTTTGAGTTGGGTGTTCAGGTTGCGGTGCTGGTCCCACCCGGCGTGGAGCAGTTGCACGAACCGCGTGCCGCGTTCGACCAGCCGGCGCGCCATGAGGCAGTTGTACGCGAAGCTGCCCTGCTTCTTCACGTCCGGGCCGTAGGCGTCGAGCACCTTCTGCGGTTCCTTGCTGAAGTCCGTCAGTTCCGGCACGCTCGTCTGCATCTTGTACGCCATTTCGTACTGCGCGATGCGCGTCGCCACTTCCGGGTCGCCGAACTCCTTGAGCGTCAGTTCGTTCAGCTTCGCGAGGTCGTCCAGCGACGCGCGGCGGCTCTCTTTCGATGTGCCGTCGGGGTTCGAGAGGTACAGCACCGGGTCGCCGCTGCCGCGGAACTTCACGCCTTGGAACTTGGTGGGAAGGAACCCGCTGCCCCAGTAGAAGTCGTAGAAGATTTGGCCGCAGCTCGCTTCCTTGTCGCGCGACGTCATCACGACGAACCCGGGCAACTCTTCGGTTTCGCTGCCGAGACCGTAAGTGAGCCACGCGCCCGCGCTCGGCCGGCCGGGCATCTCGTGACCGGTGAGGAAGAAGCAAATCGCCGGTGCGTGGTTCACCTGCGTCGTGAACATCGACTTCACGAAACACAGCTCGTCGGCGATCTTGGCCGTGTGCGGCATGAAGTCGGACACCCACGCACCGCTCTGGCCGTGCTGCGCGAACTTGGTGATTTCGGGCAAGCACGGTCGCACGGTTTGGCCGCTGGTCATAGTGCTGAAGCGCGCGTTCTTCACCACCGAATCGGGAATCTGCTTGCCCTTCTGCTTCGTGAGTTCCGGTTTGTAGTCGAACAGATCGACGTGCGTGGGCGCGCCGTTCTGGAACAGGTATATAACGCGTTTTGCCTTTGGTGCGAAGTGCGGCAGCCCCTTCAGGCCGCCCACCACCTTCGGCGCGGCGCTCGCATCGCGCGCGAGCAGCGACGCGAGCGCGGCGGTACCGATGCCGGTGGCCGTGCGCCCGAAGAAGTGCCGGCGGGAGAGCAGTTGGGCGCGTTCGATCAGCGGGTTCATTGGATTCCCTCGGCGAGCGGCGCGACGTGAGTCCGCCGGTTGTTATCCAAATGAAGAACGCGAGACGCTTCTGAGGTTGCTTTGCTCTACCGGCGGACTCACGTCGCGCCGCTCGCCAACACGCTACTTGTTCAGCGCTTCGTCCAAGTTCAGCATCAACAGGCACACGCTCGCGAGCGCCGCGTGTTCGACCGCGTCCAACTTCTCGTTGCGCGGCGAATCGCCTACCTTCAGCGCCTTCAGCGCGCTCGCTTTGTCGGCCGCGTACACCTTGCGCTGCTTCTCGAGCGCTCCCTGCAACACCTTAGCTTCGGCTTCCGTCGGAGCGCGCGACAGCACGCGCGCGAACGCGAAGCGCAACCGCTCTGCGTCGGTGGAGTGCGCTTCCATCGCGCGCTGCGCGAGCGCGCGCCCGGCTTCGACGAAGGTGGTGTCGTTCAGCGTCGTGAGCGCGTGCAGCGGGGTGTTGGTCGTCGTGCCCTTCACGCTGCACGTTTGGCGGTTCGCGGCGTCGAAGAACATCGTGGGGCCGACGATGCGCCGCCAGAACACATACAGGCTCCGCCGGTACAGCGCTTCGCCCTTGTCCGGTGTGTACCGCTTGTTGCCGAACGTGGCCTCTTCCCAGATGCCCGGGGGCTGGTAAGTGCGGACCGGCGGGCCGCCGATAGTCGGTGTGAGCAAGCCGCTCGCGCCGAGCGCCGCGTCGCGGATCATCCACGAGGGCATACGAGCGCGCGGCCCGCGCGCGAGCAGGCGGTTCTCCGGGTCGCGGTCCAGTAACTCCGGTGTCACTTTCGCGCTTTGGCGGTAGGTCGCGCTCGTCACGATGAGGCGCACGAGGCGCTTCGTGTCCCAATCGCTGGCGTACTCCACCGCGAGCCAATCGAGCAGTTCCGCGTGAACCGGGCGCTCGCCCTGCACGCCGAAATCTTCGCTCGTCTTCACGAGGCCGGTGCCGAAGAACTGCTGCCACAGTCGGTTCACCGCGACGCGGGCCGTCAGCGGATTCTCCTTCGTGACGATCCAGTTGGCGAGGTCGAGGCGATTCTTCGCGGGCGTCGCCGCGCTGCCGAACGTGGGCAGGCCCGGCGTCACCTTCGTGCCCGGCTTGTCGTACGCACCGCGCGTGAGAACGAACGTGTCGCGGGGCTTCGGCAGGTCGGCCATCACCATTACCTTTGCCACGCTCGCGTTCGCGGCGTCGCGCGCACCGCGCGCCTTGCGCAGGTCCCCGAGCAGTTTGACGTAAGCCGGTTCCTTCTCTTTGAAGTGCTTCGTGAGCTCGTCGTAGTTCTGGTCCGCGCGGTCGTTCGGCCCCTTCCGCAGTGCCGATTCGATGAGCGCCGGTAGCGTCGAGGCGTAGTTCCCGTCCTTGTCCTTCGTCGCGGCGGCGTCGCGCAGTTTCTTCTCGATGGGCTGCACCTGCTTAACGAGCGCGTCGTAGGCGGCTTGCGTTTCCTTACGCTTCGCCTCTTGTTCCGGGGTGCCGAAGTCGAGCACGGGGGCAGTTTGGCCGCTGCCGCCGCCGCCGTTCACCGGGGTGCTGTTGAAGAAGGCGTACAGCGAGTAGTAGTCCTTCTGCGAGATCGGATCGAACTTGTGATCGTGGCACCGGGCGCAGCCGACCGTCAGGCCGAGCCACACGGTACCGGTCGTTTCGGTCTGGTCGAACACGTACTCGACGCGGTTCTCTTCGGCGATGCGCCCGCCCTCGCCGTTAATCATGTGATTGCGGTTGAACCCGGTGGCGAGAATCTGCTCGCGGGTTGCGTTCGGAACCAAATCGCCCGCGAGTTGCTCCACCGTGAAGCGGTCGAACGGCAGGTTCGCGTTGTACGCGCGCACGACCCAATCGCGCCACGGCCACATGGTGCGCTCGCCGTCGCCTTGATAGCCGTTGCTGTCGGCGTACCGCGCAGCGTCGAGCCAGTCCCACGCCATGCGCTCGCCGAACCGCGGACTCGCGAGCAACCGGTCCACCACCTTTTCGTAAGCGTTCGGCGACGTGTCCTTCACGAACGTGTCCACTTCCTCCGCGGTCGGCGGTAGCCCGGTCAGGTCGAGTGTGACGCGGCGGAGCAGGCGCGGCTTGTCGGCTTCGGCACCCGGTGCGAGGTTCTCGCGTTCGAGGCGCGCCCGCACGAACGCGTCGATCGCGTTTCGCGTTTCGTGCTTGGTTTTCGGCACATCGGGGCGCTTCGGCGCTGTGAACGCCCAGTGCGTGCCCCACGGCGCGCCCGCGTCGATCCACTTCTTCAGCGTGTCCACTTGCGCCGCGGTCAGCTTCTTGTTGCTCTTCGGCGGCGGCATCACGCTGTCGGCGTCGGTGCTAATCACGCGCGCGATGAGTTCGCTGTCCGCGCTTTTGCCGGGCACCACGGATTGCGCGAGCGCGCCTTCCTTCGTGTCGAGGCGCAGTTTCGCCTTGCGGGTCTTTTCGTCCGGGCCGTGGCAGTTGAAGCAGTTGTCCGACAGGATCGGGAGCACGTCGCGCGCGAAGTCGATCTTCTCTTGGGCGCGGGCGACCGGGGCGACAGTACACGCGGTGAGGAGCGCGAAAACGGTACGTGTCATGTGCAGGGGGGCGGCGGGAGGGAGGGCGGTGTGCGAAGTGAGTATACCGCGGCCCGCGAGCGAAAGGGAAGAATCTCGTATGCGTCGCCCGCCGACCGGGAAATAGTAAGGGTGAGCGGCAGACACCGCCGCGCCCGACTCTGTAGCACCGCGATGGACGAGTTCCTCACCCGCCTGCGCCGCGCACTTCACCTTTCGGACGGCACCGAGCCGACCGACGCCCAGTTGCTCGCGCGCTACGTGGAGCACCGCGAAGACACCGCGTTCGCCGCGCTCGTGCAGCGGCACGGCCAAATGGTGTTCGGGGTGTGTCGCCGCGCGCTCGCGGTGGCGGACGCCGAAGACGCCTTCCAAGCGACGTTCCTCGTGCTCATGCGCCGCGCGGCGTCGGTGATTCCGCGCGAGCAGTTGGCCGCGTGGCTGCACGGTGTCGCGCGCCGAACGGCGCTGAAGGCCCGCGAGCGCGCGCAGCGCCGGTTCGCCCACGAGCGCACGCTGCCGGAACTGCCCGACGTGGGCGCGCCCGCGGAACCTCCGCGCGAGGAAGCACTCGCGGTGATCGACGAGGAGTTGGAGCGGTTGCCGTCGAAGTACCGCGCCCCTGTGGTGCTGTGCGACGTGGAGGGGCTGACGCGTGAGGAAGCGGCGCGCCGGCTGGGGTGGGTGGTGGGAACGCTGTCGTGGCGTCTGTCGGCGGCGCGGAAGCTGCTCGCGGAGCGGCTGACGCGGCGCGGGGTGGGTCTGTCGGTGGCGGCGCTCGCCTCGGCCACGGGCGCGCCGCCCGCGGTGGCGGGCGTTCCGTCGCCGGAAGTGTTGTCGTTGGCCGAACAGGTGCTCTCCGCCATGACCACTACGAAACTCAAGTTTGCCGGCGCGCTGTGCGTCGCGCTGCTCGCGGGCATCGGCACGGTCGCGGTCGCCATCCCGGTCGCGCCCGCTCCGGTGCCGAATTTCGGGTCGCCAGCGTTCGGACGCGCGGAACCGAAGTTACTCGCCGAACTGGAACACGACGCGTTCGTGCACACGGTGGCGTTCAGTCCCGACGGGAAGCTCCTCGCAACGTCCGGCGGGCACAAGGCGCGCCCCATCTTCGGTCTGGAAAAAGTCGTCCCGGTGAACCTGTGGAACCTGCAGGGTCGGTTACTCGGGACGACCGAACTGACCGACTTTCACGCGCTCGACTTGCTCCAGTTCGCTCACAACAGCCACCTGCTCGTCGGGGGGGCAGATCCGCGTTTACTGGACCCGCTGAGCGGAAAAGTGACCGCGCGCTTTCAGTACAAAGTGCCGGAGAAGTTCCGTCGTGGTGTGGAAACTGCGTCGTTCTCCGCGGACGGCAAGGTGCTCGCGACCGTGATGGAGGACGGCGCGGTGTGCCTGTGGGACACGGCGACCGGCAAGCAGCAGTCGCACGTTCCGTGCAAAACGGGTAGCGTCGCGCTCGCGCCGGACGGCAAATCGCTCGTCTTCACGAATGGGAGGCGCGACTCGATCACCGTGTGGGACGTGACCACCGGAAAGGCGCGCACTACCTTCAGTTCCGCGGGGAGCAGCCCGGGTCATCTGGTCGTCAGCCCGAACGGGAAGTTGATCGCGCACACCGCTCATGATACCAGCGAACCGTACACTGGTGACGTCCTATTGTTCCTCACCGACTTCGACGGGATCATCGCGCGCCGATTGCTCTTCAAGCGTGGCAAGAGCCGCGTAGTTGGCGAGGGCGAGGACCGCGTCGCAGCCGTGTTGTTCAGCCCGGACGGCGAGCGGCTCGTGACCATGAGTTACGACTGGGGGGTGCACGTGTGGGACGTGCGCACCGGCGACCAGCTCGCGGCGCTCCGCGAAATGCACGTACTCTCGGTCGCGCTCAGCCCGGACGGCAAAACGCTCGCGGTCGGGGCGAAGCAGTTCGTGAAGCTGTGGGACATTTCCGCTCTGCGGAAGAAGAAGTGATTCGAGCACGCTGTGACCGCGGACAAGACGCCCGCGGTCACAGCGACACCGGTCACGCCATCGCCAGTTCGAGGCTCAGCTTCTTCGCGTCGGTGGCGAGCTTGCGCACGTCTTGCGTGATGCGCATCGAGCAGAACTTCGGCCCGCACATTGAGCAGAACTTCGCGCTCTTGAACACGTCTTGCGGGAGCGTTTCGTCGTGCATCTTGCGGGCCGTTTCCGGGTCGAGGCTCAGCTCGAACTGGCGGTTCCAGTCGAACTCGAAGCGGGCCTTGCTCAGCGCGTCGTCGCGGTTGCGGACCCCCTTGCGCCCGCGGGCGATGTCGCCGGCGTGCGCCGCGATCTTGTACGCGATTACACCCTGCCGCACGTCGTCCTTGTTCGGCAGCCCCAAGTGCTCCTTCGGCGTGACGTAGCACAGCATCGACGCACCGGCTTCGGCCGCGAGCGCCGCGCCGATCGCGCTGGTGATGTGGTCGTACCCCGGTGCGACGTCCGTCACGAGCGGGCCGAGGACGTAGAACGGCGCGTCGTAGCACATCTCGCGCTCTTTCTCGATGTTCATCTTCACGAGGTGCATCGGGATGTGCCCCGGCCCCTCGATCATCACTTGGCAGCCCATGTCCCACGCCTTCTTGGTCAACTCGCCGAGCGTCTTCAGTTCGGCGAACTGCGCCTTGTCGTTCGCGTCCGCGAGGCACCCGGGGCGCATGCCGTCGCCGAGGCTGAACGTCACGTCGTACTTCCGCATGATTTCGCACAGCTCGCCGAAGTGCGTGTACCACGGGTTCTGCTGGTGGTGCGCCACCATCCACGCGGCCATCAGCGACCCGCCGCGGCTCACGATCCCGGTCACGCGGTCGCTCGTGAGCGCCACGTACTCGATCAGCACGCCGGCGTGAATCGTCATATAGTCCACGCCCTGCTTCGCTTGGTGTTCGACCATGTCGAGCAGCATGCGCGGGGTGATGTCGCGCGGGTCCTTCACGTTCTGAATGATCTGGTACGCGGGCACGGTGCCGATGGGCACGGGCGAAGCGTCAATGATGGCTTGGCGGATCTCGTCGATCTTCCCGCCGGTGCTCAGGTCCATCACCGTGTCGGACCCGAGTTCGACCGCGGTGCGCAGTTTCTCGAGTTCGTCCGCGGCGGTGCCGGTGACGGCGCTGTTGCCGATGTTCGCGTTGATCTTGCACTTGGCCGCGATGCCGATGCACATCGGTTGCAGCTTCTTCGTCAGGTGAACGACGTTCGCGGGGATGACCATGCGCCCGCGGGCGACTTCGTCGCGCACGAGTTCGGGGTGCAGGTCTTCGCGCGTGGCGACGAACTCCATCTCGGGCGTGACAATGCCCTTGCGCGCGGCTTCGATTTGCGTCATTGGGATAGCGGGGAACGCGGAGTGCGGAGCGCGAGGCGCTCCCGATGGGTCGCCTTCGTGTGCGGCATGACCCGCGCACGTTCGAAGGGTGTGCTCTCAGCCCGCGCAACCGGCGCGGGCACCCCCGGCGATAGTGTTGTTGTACGCGGGCGCGGCGCGGTGCGTCAACGAGAACGGCCCCGCGGTTGCGAAACCGCGGGGCCGCGCGACCGGCGTCCCCCAACGCCGGCAGCTTTGGTCTCGAACTGGCGCGCTAGTACCGGATGCCGAGCGAGAACTGGATGTCCACGTTGTGGATGTTGCCCTGCATCGGCGGCGTCAGGTTGGTCCAGTCGTGGTGGTACTCGATCCGCGTGCCGCCGAAGAGCACCCACCCGCCCATCGGTACGTCCCACGTCGTGTGCGCACCGACCGCGAGGCCGTGGAACACGTTCTGGCGGCGCGAGTACCCGTCCACTTCGTTCAGCGGGATTTGGTCCACGCTCGCGGTGCCCCAGCGCCCGCCGATCCAACCGCCGACCCGCATATTCGTGCTGTTGGCGCTCGCGGTGTCGCCCGCGCCCATCAGCCACACGTCGCGGCCGAAGTTGTAGTTGAAACTGGTGCGGCGCACCGACCGGACGCGGGTACTGGTCAGCACGTCCGGTTGCTGCACCAAGTTGCCGTTGATGTCTTGGGTCGGCGGTTGGCGCAGGAAGAGGTTCTGCGCCCGCATGTCGGCCCCGTTGTAGATGAAGCCGATGCCGAGGTCGACGGTCCAAGCCGCGGTGTGCGACTGATCGAAGTACAGCGTCTTGATACCGCCGCCGACGTTCCACCCGGCGGTGAGGCGCGCCGCGAGTCCCGGGCCGCCGGGAATACTCACGCCGGTGTAGCTGTACACTTCGTACCCCACGCGCCCGGCCCGCGTGAGCGGATCGCTGCTGCCCGGTCCGTCGGTGTAATACGGGCTGGGGTAGCTGCCCTGCGGCAATGCGTACGAGCCGGTCGGTTGGCCCGTGAGCGCCGCGTACGGCGCCCCGGACTGTGCCGGGAGCGGCGTGCCCATTTCGCCGAGGCTCTCGGCCATCGGCGCGCCGCTGGTGCCGCGCGGCGGCATTACCGGCGTCGGCATCGGTTGCGCGAACGGGCGCGCGGTCGGCGGCGGTTCCTGCGCGCCGACCGGGCGCACCGATGGCACCAAATCGTTGTACCGCGACGGCGCGGACCCGTATTGTGCGGACGCCGGTCCCGCGACCGCAAGCGCCACCACTCCGGGAAGAAGGACTCGCGCGATCGTCATGCGCCCCTCGCCCGGCCCCCTCGCGGCCCAACCCGCGCGACAGCCGAAAACCGTTCGGAGAAATCCCACGTCGCCCCTATCATCGGAGCGCGGCGCGGTAAACTTTAGCGGTTGTGCCGCGCGCGCCGCGCGTACCGCTCCGTACCGAGTTTGGAAACCGCCCGGCGCGGCGATATAAGTAGGTGGGGCGATTTCGGATTCACCCGAGTTTGTCAATGGACGCGATCGAACTGCGCGACCCGGACCTCGCGCGCCGCTTCATCCTCGAAGGGCTTTGGCTCCAACGGGCCGTGAAGCCCACCGCGCGCACGGTGCGCGGGGCGCTCGAGTGGGCGATGGAAGTCGCCTCCGCCGGGCACCCGCTGCCGCCGCTCGGGTTCGTCGCGGACGTGGGGAACGTCGCGGTCGGCGTCGATTCGGCCGACCGCCAGAAGGAACCGCTCCACCTGCCTGGTTGGCCCCCGGCGCTCGGGCGCAGTTACGAAGACCACGTCCTCGGCCGCTTCTACTCCGACTGGACGTTCGAGCGCGCCGGCGACGCGGTGAAGAAGTACCGCGACAAGGACCGGGTGCGCGGCGTCGCCTACATGGTGAACCAGATTCGCGAGCGCGCGGGGTTGCCCGGCGTGTCGCTGCCGCCGGCGATCATTCGCGGGCTGCAAACGAGCAACCCGGACGAAGTGCTGCGCGCCGGCTGGGACGGTCTCGAACAGGCCGGCCCGCTGCCGCTGCTCGTCGATATGTACGAAGCGCTCGTGTCGGCGGGGCGGCGCTGGGCGGAAGTGCTCGCCCAAGAGGACATTCTCGCGCTCGAACAGGGCACCGCGCTCGCGGACATGGGACAGTACGTCGCCCACCGGCAGATTCTGCAAACGACCGCCCGCATCGAGTCGCACTTGCCCGGCCGGCCGGTGAAGCCGCTCGTCGGCCGCAAGGAAGTGCCCACGCGCGTGCTGGACGAAGACCAGTACCCGGTGGGCGGCTACACCTCGATTTCCACGAAAGGGTCCATCGAGAGCCTGCTCCACTCGCAGCTCGCGTACATGGAGCCGCAAAGCCCGGACCTGTTCGACATGAAGTTCGTGCGCGACGAACTGTTCTACTACTCGCGCGACGAGAACCAGTTCTTGCGCCGCCGCCGGGCGTTCGTGTTCGTGCTGTTCCCGGACCTGATCGCGGCCCGGTTCAAAGACACCGAACTGCCGTGCCAGCGCATCGTGATGGTGCAATCGCTTGTGGCGGCGCTCGTGCGCAAGCTGAGCGACTGGCTGAGTACCGACGCCATCCGGTTCGAGGTGCTGTTCGTTCAGGAGGCGGGGAAGAACCCGCTCGTGGAAGAAGCGAAACTGCTCACGCTGCTCTTGCGCGAACCGATCGAGCGCGGCGACGGCGAGGTGCGGGAAGTGCCGAACCGCGACGCGGCCCTGACGCACCTGTCGCGGCTGGCGCGGAACGCGCAGGTTCACAGTTTGGTCGCGTTCGCGAACCGACCGGACGTGCAACTCGAAAACGTGGTGGTGACGGAACTGGGCGTCACCGGGCCGTACCCGGAGATGAGCCGCGACGGGCGCGACGTCGAGGGCTTCGAGAGCGAAGACGCCTTCGACCAGTGGCAAGAAATGGCGCTGCGGGTTCTGGAACTGTGGGTGTGAGCGAACCCGGGTGTCGGTCGCGGTGTCGGTTCTCTTGTCGGCCGGGTTTCGGGCACTAGAATCGTGTTGTCGCGGTACGTGCCGCGCACTGGAGAGGTGGCTGAGTGGTCGAAAGCACCGCTTTGCTAAAGCGGCGTGGGGGTAAAACCTCACCGCGGGTTCGAATCCCGCCCTCTCCGCTT
>Ga0169931_10005119_pt1 | contig 20125 bp, 18 predicted proteins | sample Kivu_15m_20L_FD_129675 | JGI IMG/M metagenome (GOLD analysis project Ga0169931, IMG submission 129675) | Freshwater microbial communities from Lake Kivu, Western Province, Rwanda to study Microbial Dark Matter (Phase II) - Kivu_15m_20L... | ecosystem: Environmental > Aquatic > Freshwater > Lake... | reverse complement strand
CTTCATAACTGCGAACCCGTTCGACGCCGATATGCTTAGGCGAGATTAAGGGCGTGTAGCTCAGTTGGTAGAGCGCCACCTCGACATGGTGGAGGTCCCGGGTTCAAGCCCCGTCGCGCCCACCACCGAATACCGATTTTGTACCCACATTTTTAGGTGCTGAACTGACGGAGAATAAGGCTCGAAGCGAAACCTGTTCGTACGTTTGCTCTGCAGGTCTGAGGATGGCCGAAGTTACAGAGAGGTTCAGGCATAGACGAATAAGCGAGGTGTCGCCATCCTGCTGCCAGACGCGTAAAGCAGCGACGGAGATTTCTTGTCTGACTACTACGACTATAGCTAGGGCGTCGCAAGACTAGGCGCAGCCAAGGCTGTGCTCTCACCCGAATTCGTAATTGATTTTGTTGCCAACGACGATTGCTGAGAATCACTTAATCTCACTTGCGAATCGTGAGTCATTCCTCAGGAGTTCTTGACCCGTGACGCCATTGGACTATGCATATTTGAGCCTGGGATCAGCTGGCGGCTTTATAGTATTTCGGGAACATGTGCGACACTAGCCAGTCAATGCGCGCCAAGTTAGTACACGTCAGCACCATGACCTCAACCGGTTCTCGCTCATGACACAGACGATTCTTGTTCCTTCGTCATGGTCTGATGATCTGAAGGCTTTCACTGCGACTCTTCCTGACAACATTCGTTTGAATTCGCAGTGGTCGTCTCAAACCGAGACCGACAGCGAAGCGCTTGGCCTGTGTTGCGAGTCGGTTCAGGATCTTGAGGCTCTCAAGGGATACAAGAACATTGAAGTCGTCTCATTCACGGGTACCGGAATCAGTGATGTCTTGGAAATGCCGATTGTTCAGGGACGCTCACTCACCCTGTGCAATATTCGCGACTACGCCTCTGTGGATGTGGCAGAACATGCAGTCGCGTTGATGTTCGGGCTAGCCAAGAAACTCGTAGAAGGCGAAAACCTCATTCGGAATGGGAGTTGGTCGACAGGGGATCTCTGGGGCCTCCGCTTGCATGGAAAGAAGTTGGGTCTTCTTGGTTTGGGTTCGATTGGGTCGGAAGTGGCCCGGATGGCAAGGGCCCTTGGAATGCAAGTTCTTTACTGGTCGCGAAATCGTCATGCCGACACAGAGAACCAGCTAGGAATTTCCTATGTGAGTTTCAAGCAAGTTTTTGAGTATTCTGACTTCGTGTCGCTTCATCTCGCGCTCAATGAAGAGACAAAGGGGATCGTTGGTCAAGAAGAGTTTCGAAGCATGAAGCAGGGTTCTTTCTTGATCAATACTGCGAGAGGAGGGCTCGTCGAAATTGAGGCTCTCATTCATTCCCTTCGCTCGGGCCAACTTGCTGGGGCAGGGTTGGACGTATTCGAAGAGGAACCCCTCCCGTCCACCCATGAACTACGAGGGCTTCAAAACGTCTTGCTTTCACCACATGTCGGAGCTGCCACCACCGAGGGTATTCGGCGATCTCGTGAAGAGTGCCTTCTGAATGTCGTCTTGTATTTGAGGGGGAAACCAAGAAATGTCGTTCGAGCGGGCAGTTGAAGGGGCGAATTCTGAAAACAGGCTCAAAGAGACTTCTCATTATCAATGATGAGATCCATCCTGATGGAATGGCGCTATTGCGCAAGAACTTGGAAGTGTTCGTTGACCCTGCTTTGGGAGCAACAAGTGGCGAGATTGAGCTCGCTGATGCTTTGCTGGTGCGTTCAAGTGGCGAGATACGTGCCTCCCTATTGGAGAGGGCAACCAATCTCAAGGTCATTGGCCGTTACGGAGCCGGCGTGGATAACGTTGATGTCGCGTTGTGCTCGAAACGTGGGATCCCAGTCGTCTACGCGCCGGGTGTGAACGCAAAGTCGGTCGCAGAAATGGCGATAGCTCAAGCAATTTCCCTTCGTCGAAACTCCATTATTCAGGATGCAATGGTTCGTCGTGGTGATTGGACTGGTCGTGATCGTCTTGCTGGCGACGACATCCGTGGCTCGACAATCGGATTGATTGGGCTGGGAGTTATTGGGTTGGAAATGACCCGAATCGCTCGAGGTGGTTTTGAAATGAACGTGCTGTACTTCGATCAGGTACGCAATTCAATTGCTGAGGAAGAACTTGGCGCGACCTTTGTTGGGCTCGACGGACTGCTTTCCGAAAGCGACATGGTGAGTCTGCACATTCCGTACACACCAGCCACTCACCATATCATCGGTGTTCGAGAACTCGGACTCATGAAGCAGACCGCTCTCATTCTCAACTTTGCTCGTGGTGGCATCATCGATGAAGTTGCGTTGGCGGATGCGTTGCATTCAGGGCAGATAGCTGGTGCGGCGCTCGACGTGTTTACGAAGGAGCCACCAGCGACAGACTCGCTGCTGTTCCGCGCACCGAACACCTTGTTCTCGATGCATACCGCGGGAATCTCGGCCGGGGCTTCTCGCGACATTTCGATGTCAGTTGCGAGCGACATCCTTGCTGTTCTTTCTGGCCAGGCCCCGAGGCATATGTATACTTTTCCCAGCGCGAACTGATTTCGCTTGAGTTTTGGGGCCAGTGAGGGGGAAAAGTGGGCGATTCACAAAAGTGGTATTCGATTTCGGCGGGTGTTGGCAGAAAGTCAATTGCTCCAAAAGTCGGTCTGAGACTGTGCGGGTCTCTTCGCGACGAACTTTCGACCGCGATCCACAACGAAGTGCTTACCAGCGCGGTGGTATTCGAAAGCAACGGAGAGAAGGTTGTAATCGTCGCGATCGATGCGATCATCTTTTCACTTGATGAGGCGGCGACGATTCGTGGGGCTGTTGCAGAGTCCGTAGGAGTCGGTATCGACCGGGTTTTTCTGAATATCAGCCACACTCATGCCGTTCCAGCCCCGCCCTCTTTCAGTGAATTCGATCCTGAGGACGGCGAACAGTGGTCAGACAACCTTTTGTATTTCACCTCTCTGGTTCAGCAAACCGCGGCAGCCGCTCAAGAAGCATCTGCGAATGTGCAGCCCGTCACGATCGCGACGGACGAAGGTGAAGTTCAGATTGGTGTCAATCGACGCGAAGTACTCCCGGACGGAACCCTTGCTTTAGGGGAAAATCCGAATGGGCCCCGTGATGATCGAGTGGGAGTCGTGAAGATCGCTTCCCTTGCTGGTGAAACGATTGCCACACTCGTTCACTACTCATGTCATCCCGACATCCTTGGTCCAAAGTCAACGCTCGTTTCACCCGATTTCATCGGCCCAATGCGCACATTCGTCGAACAAAGTGTCGGTGGTTGTGCGATATTTATCCAGGGTTGCTGTGCAGATGTGGATCCAGTGGTGGGAATTGTGGTGGGCGATGACGGCGAAAGGGAGACAGACCGACTCGGGCACATGCTCGGAGCGGAGGTTGTAAAGACACTTCTCCGAATCGGTGATCGACGCGTGCGCGATCACCGGGTCTACTGGAAGAGCCAAAACTCCACGGTTACGGGTTGGGCCTACGAAGAGGCAGAATTGGAAGAGGCAATCATCGCCGTTTCCAACTCTTCGATCAATTTGCCACTTCGAGCCTTGCCGCCACTAGAGGAGTGCCTCAGGTTCCACCAACAGGCTGCGAAGAACTGGGCGGCAGCAAAAGATGATACGAACCTTGCGCTTTCCGATCGTCTCGTGGCTCGACGCCGAGCCCTCTGGGCGTCAATCCAGTTGGAAGCCGCCCAATCGGGCAAGGAGTTGCGTATAGATCTCCCTCTTCAAGCATTACGTATCGGCCCCTTTGCACTCGTTGGAATCCCCGCTGAGGTGTTCGTAGAAATTGGTCGACAGATTGAAGAACGAGTATGCAAACTTGCAGCGAAGCGCGGGTGTAGATCGTTCATCAGCGGCTACACCAATGGGATCTACTTCTACGTTCCAACTGCCAAATCATTTCCTGCGGGAGGTTACGAGGTCGACTCGCATCGGAATTATTTGAAGCCAAGCGGTCCTACACCTGAGTGGGAGAGCCTCCTCGTTGAGGCTGGATCGACGCTGCTCGAATCGGCCCTGGGTTCGTAATTCCATGACGCACGCGTGGCACGGCTCCAGACTCGCATTGTCGGGATACTTTTTCAAAGGTCGTAATCTCCACGAATACGCACAAACATGCGTGGGGCTTGGACTCTCTGGAGTTGATTTGTGGCCTTGGAATGTCAACAACTATTCGGCCCAAGAAGCAGCAGCCATTCTTCGGTCGTATTCACTTTCTGTGATGTCGGTGAACATTCCGGGAAACCTCTTTCGACTCGGTCATGAATTCTCTGATCCCGACCTGCAGAGGGAGGCAAAGGCGTTGGTGGATCTTGCACGCGCTTGCGAGACGAAATTTGTTCAGATGTATTGTGCCAGTCCCCAATCCGGAGACATCTCGGGAAGCGCACAACAGCTTGCCAAGGCAATTCGCGAATTCCGAGCGGCGGTTGGATCTGATGTCGGTATCTTGCTTGAGAACAATCTTGATCAGCGGCGTGAAGATTTACTTGGTCTCAATCCTTCCCGCGATGTCAATACCTTGGTGGCAGCTATTCGTGCGTTGGACCAATCAGATGTGCGGATTTGTTTCGACGCCGCAAATGCAGTTGCAGTGGGCCACGATGCAGCTGCACAGTTTCGGGCCGCGCGTGATCTGATCGGGCTGATTCACGTGAAGGATTGTGAGCGCTTCGACCCCACACGACATGTTGGTCGAAAGGAAAGTATTTTCCTTTTGCGGGATTTCCTCAATGGTGACTTTTTGCCCACAGTGATCGGCGCTGGAGCATTGAATTGGGTCGTTCTTGCTGCGGAGATGATGAGTAGCTATTCGGGTGACGAACAGATGTGGGCGGTCATCGATCCGTTCATCGATGTGTCACTGCTGGACTGGTGGTGCGTTCAATCGGTGGCAGCCTGGCGTCAGCTGTCGAAAGTCTGATTGTCTTTGAGCGGTGAACATCGGCGCATCCTGATACTCGGTGGCGGAGGACTCGGGACGGCTTTAGCGGAACGTTTTGTTGCCCAAGGACATGCGGTGGTGATTGCTGATGCCAACGCGTCGGTAATCAATCGATTCGCCGGCACCCTTGTTGATGCTCGAATTCTGGACGTGACCATTGAACGTGATGTGGAAACAGCCGCCAAGCAATGGGGTGAATTCGACGGTGTCTTGCATGCGGTAGGGGTGAACTCTCGTACGGCCATTTTTGACACCGAACTTACTGAGTGGCAGCGAATTATTACCACCAATCTCACGTCGGCCTTCCTGGTCGGTCGGGCATTCGGAAAGTCGATGGCAAGAAAAGGTCGTGGGAGTCTGCTGTTCATTTCTTCCGTTGCAGGAACAATTCCGCACAAGAACCATGGTGCCTATGCAGCCTCCAAGTCGGGACTCAACCAGCTCGTTCGGGTACTTGCCAATGAGTTGGCAGCCACTGGAGTCACGGCAAACTTGCTGGCACCGGGCTACATCGAAACCGATCTGACACGCGAGCACTTGGAGCGCCCGGGCGTGCGCGAAGGCTTGGTGGGACTGGTGCCGATGGGTCGATTAGGAACTCCAGAGGAGTTGACTGGAATTGCATCATTTCTGTTGTCGCCTGATGGTGGCTTTATCACCGGACAGGTGATCCATGTTGATGGTGGACGAACGCTCGTTTAAGGGACGGTGACGATGAAGCAGTTTCTTTCGCCGGAACAAGAGAAGTTGTATCGTCGGATTGTTGATGGTCCGCGTGCGGCAAGCAAGGGAATATCTCCGGTATGCGACCATGAGGGGAATTTGGTCGGACCGTTCAAGTCCTTCATTGTTTCTCCGGAACTTGGATCAATTCTCGAAGAGCTCGGGAGGCACTTGCGATTCAACTCTCCGTTTGAATCGGTTGAGAAGGAGCTGGCCATTCTCCGCGTGGCCCGGCACATGCAAAGCCAATTTGAGTGGGATGCTCATGTGGAGGTTGCTCGTGGCTTTGGAGCTACCGAGAGCCAGATTGAGTCAATTTCCGATCTCGGCCACGAGCCACAGTCTGCATTGGCGCGCAATGTCGATGAGGTTCTTGGCCAGCGATCCCACGAGTTGAGTTTGTCAGGAGATCTCTCGGAGATTCAGCGGATGTACTTAATTTCTCTGGTCGGCTACTATGTACTGATTGCGAATCTCATGCATGAGTTTGGGGTTTGACCAAACACTCAGGCGAAATCTCAGCGATGCTGGAGAGGCCGAGAAGCACCATCGTTCGCTCTGTCTCCTCGATGAGGAGTCGGAGAGCAGTGTCGACGCCGGCTTGACCGCCGGCCATCAGTCCGTACAGATAGGAGCGACCTATTTGTGCGGCATGGGCACCAGATGCGATGGCAGTGATGATGTCTCGACCAGTCTGGATTCCTCCGTCGACGATCGCTGGAATGTCACACTCGCGCTTGATCAACTTCAGAGACTCGAGGCTCGTGATTGACTGATCTAGTTGTCTGCCTCCGTGGTTTGAGACCACGATCGCATCGATACCAATTTCGGCGAGACGTTTGGCGTCGTCTGGTCGTAACACCCCTTTGACAATGAATGGTCCATTCCACTGCGCCCTGAATGTTTCCAGAAGGGGAATATCGAGGTGCTGATTACGCATCAAATTCATTAGTCGTGGAGAAGCCATTCCACCGTCTTGTGCGAAGTAGTCAGATATGTACAGCTTGAGCGGCAACGAAGCGATGGTGTTCATCCACCAACTTGGCTTTCTCGCCATCTCTCCAAAACTGCTCAGCGTCACCCGAGGGGGAAGCGTGAACCCGCTACGAACATCACGCAGTTTGCGGCCACCAATTTGTGTGTCTACGGTCACCACGAGAGCCTCGAATCCAGAATCCTTTGCTCTCCTGATGAGGTCAGCATTGATTGCCTTATCGGTGGTGGGGTAAAGCTGGAACCAATGTCGTCCATTTGGAACGTTTGCGTGCAGGTCTTCTGGAGTCACAGTGCCAACAGTTGACAGGGTGTAGATCAAGCCCTGAGATCTTGCAGCTAGGGCTACGGCAACCTCCCCAGCGCTGTGCAACATGCGGGTGAAGCCAGTTGGCCCGAGGATGAGCGGTGCAGCAGTCGGTGTGCCGAGAACTTCGGCAGTGGTTGAGGCCCTGTGCGTCTGCTGAAGCACTCTTGGAAGAAAGCGCTGGCTTTGAAAGACACTTCGATTGGCCTGCAGCGTTAGCTCGTCTTCCGCACCACCATCTACATAGTTGAACACGGCCCGAGGCACACGGCGCTTGGCAAGAGCACGAAGGTCGGCAATAGTTAGGCATTGACGGAGTGGGCGTGCACGGAGCCGGGCCAGCAATGAATTAGCGTGCTCATCGGTAACTTGAGGCGTCGCGGAGCGAAAGAACACGAGAACATCCCGGAGACGAGGAATTGAACGCTGAGGAAATGTCACACCTGTTCTTTCGTTCGCAAGGGGCTTATTGAGAGACTTCTGCAAGTTGTCCACTCGCAGGAGTCGAACGGCTTACTTTGCCCCATTGTGGCTTTTTGACACATGTGATTTCTAACGCTACTGTTTGGATGCTTGCACCGTCTATAAAGAATGGCGCAGACAATAAGTCAAAATGGCCAGCGGGTTAACACTCACTGGTCACCAACAAATGGGGGTAAGTGTTGATGAGAAAGTTCCGTAATTCTAGAGCGTTCGGTTTCCTCGCCGCCGGACTCGTGGCTCTTACTTCGGTAGGTGTCTCCAGTCCAGTGCAGGCAGCCGAAGATACCTCGAAGACGAGCTTGACGTTTTCGATGTTCCAGGATCCAGGTCGTCTCGACGTCGTGACTCAACCAGCCACGTCGTTGATTCTCTGGCTACCTGGAAACGTGTACGAGCCTCTCGTGTCGTTTGACGCTGAGGACAAGCCATCACCCGCGGTGGCAAAGTCCTGGTCATCCTCGCCAGACGGCAAGGTGTGGAAGTTCAAGATCGACACCGCGAGGAAGTTTTCGGATGGCACGAGCATCAAAGCAAGCGATGTTGTCTATTCGTTGAACCAGTTCCAAAATGGTTCGATCCTCGCCTACAAGGGACCGTTCGCCAACGTGTCCTCGATCAAGGCGACCAAGAAGGACGAAGTAACTGTTACCCTGGCGGCGAAGTCGCGAGGCTTCTTCCGCGGAATGGGAACCATGGCGGGTCTCGTCATGCCAGCTTCTTCCGATGGAAAGCGAAACAACCAGCCGATTGGCTCGGGACCATACAAGGTTGCCGAATACGTTCCAGGTTCACACCTTCAGTTCACCTATAACAACAATTACTCGGGCAAGAAGCCGAGGATCACAAGTGCACGGGTGCGGTTCATCACCGACAGCCCAGCATCGCTCCTCGCGCTGAAGGCTGGTGAAGTGGACGGCTTGCCGATCACGTCAACTGCGATCTGGTCGCGAATCATTTCCGAGGGCTACACCAAGGACTTCAGGCGGACCTTGAAACCCGCCTCTGGTGAGTTGCATTGGTTGATGTTCAATCAGACGCAAGCGCCGTATAACAACCCGGTGTTCCGTACCGCCATCGCTCAGATCGTTGACCGCGACGCCTACGTAGCCGGATTGGGTGCACCAAAAGGTGCGATGGTGCCACAGTGTGGCTGGGGAATCATGACGGCTCGTACGTTTAAGCCTGCGACAAAGGACACATGTGTCATCGATCGTGATGGGAAGAAGGCCATGGCCAGCCTCAAGGCTGCCGGTCTCGACACCTTCCCGATTGAGTTCGTTGGTCTCACCGACGTTCCTGCGCTCCGCCTTGCGGCAGACATCATCACGCAGCAGTTGCGTAACGCAGGTCTGACGGTCAACCGTCGAGACATTCCGTTGGCTCAATATTCATCCACAATCTTCAACGCACGTCCACCGCAGTACGGAATGTCGTTGATGGGTGGTGGTGGAAACCTCGATGACTTCGTGTGTAAAGATCCAGCTAAGTACGGTTATCAGACCTACTGCAGCTCTGCTTACACCAAGTTGATGCAGCAGGCTGATCGCGCAACAACGGACGCCGCCTACCTCAAGGCGATTACGTCGGCGAACGAGTTGCTGCAGAAGGATGCAGTTGTGGTGCCATTGTTGGCCCGAACTGGTCTCGGTCTGTACAACAAGAAGTTGACCGGATGGAAGCCACCGACGATTCGCGTCGAGGTTGCCTTGGCCAATTACTACTGGACGAAGTAATTCGAAGTCGAAGGGTGGGTTCGCCGACTTTGGTCGGCGAACCCACCCTTCGCGATTTCTAGAGCTCCATAGATGATTATCTTTCTTGCCAGACGATTCGGTTTCTTCGTAATTTCGGTATTGGCGACGTCTGGATTGATCTTCCTTCTCGTTCGACTTCTTGGCGGAAGCCCCGCTTCAGTACTGCTCGGTGAGTTCTCGACACCTGAAGACGTCTTGGCTCTCGAAAAGCAACTCGGTCTGCATCGACCCCTCCTCGTTCAATACGGCGAATGGATGGCCGAACTATTGCGTGGCGATTTTGGTGCTTCGTTTTACAGTGGAATCGAACTCACCACGCTGCTCAAGTCAGCGTTGCCTGTAAGTGTCTCGCTCTCAGTTGGTGCCCTCTTGGTGGGCTTGGTCATTGGAATTCCATTCGGGATTGCATCAGCCCTGCGCTCATTCCAAGGCAAAGGTTCATTGGTGGATTTCATCAGCCAGATTGGGATTGCGCTCCCAATCTTCTGGAGCGGTGCCGTGTTGAGCATCATCTTTGGAGTCTCCCTTGGCTGGTTTCCAACGGGTGGGTGGGTCCCGTGGTCAGACGCTCCAGCGACAACGCTCCGCCATCTCGTTCTTCCAAGTGTCACGCTTGGCATTGGCATCGGCTCCGTTCTTGCCCGATTTGTTCGGACAGCAATCGTCGAAGTGATGCGCCAGGACTTCGTCCGAACGGGACGTGCGTTTGGCATGTCCGTACAGCAGTCGCTTTTCGTCGTTGGTCTGCGGAATGCCGCTCTGCCGGTGGTGACAGTGCTGGGCAACATTGTTTCGCATTTGGTGGGTGGCACCGTTCTCACTGAGACCCTCTTCTCGATGCCTGGCCTGAGCCGTATGATTCTTGGAGCCGTTGTCGGACGTGACATCTTCGTGGTGCAGAATCTCGTCGTGCTCCTGGTTTTTTATGTGCTCGTCGTCAATTTGATTGTTGATGTTTCCTATTACCTACTTGATAAGAGGTTACGAATTTGAAGACTCGAGACCTCCCCCTAAACATCTGGCTCGGTGGCACAATCACCGTTTTCTTCCTGCTGTGCAGTGCCACCGCGCTTTTTTGGACCCCGTTTGATCCAAACTTCGTGGATACCACTAAGCTCTCGCTCGGGTTTGGTGAATCTGGGCATTTGCTTGGCACGGATGTGATCGGCCGCGACCTTTTCAGTGGATTGCTTGCAGGTGCGCGGATGTCTGTGTTCTTGGGGTGCGTTACTGCCGCGATATCGGTGGTACTTGGCACGATATTCGCGTTTATCGCAGTGGGGATCTCTCCATGGGTGGACGAAGTAGTTATGCGTCTCCTCGATGTTCTGATGGCCGTACCTGGTGTGATTGTCGCACTTGTCATCGCCACCGTGACTGGTCCAAGCGCCATTTCCACCGTCAGCGTTTTGTCGGTGTTCTTTGCCCCCGTAATCGCTCGAGTCGTGCGCTCAGCAACTTTGCCTATCCTCAACGAGGATTTTGTTCAATCGGCTCGAATGTATGGGCGGGGAACATTCTTCGTGCTGTTTCGACATGTGTTGCCGAACATTCTCTCGATCCTTGTGGTGCAATTCAGTCTGTATACAGCCAATGCGGTACTCGCCGAATCCGGTCTCTCGTATCTGGGAGTCGGTATTAGTCGTCCCCAGATCTCGTGGGGAACATTGCTCAAGGAGGCCCAGGAGACAGCTGGCCCAACCACCGGCCTCATGCTGTGGCCGGCCACGGTGATCTTGATATTTGTGCTCGGCTTAAATCTTCTTGGAGATGGGCTGCGTGATGTCTTGGATCCGCGTTCGATGGGGAGAAGGTCGTAGGCAGCTGATGAAACCGATCTTGCAAGTTCGCGACTTATGGGTCTCTAACGGTCGGTTGACAGCTGTACGCGGAGTTAGTCTCGACGTGTTTCCGGGTCAAAAGTTGGGCCTTGTGGGTGAGTCTGGTGCCGGCAAGTCGATGTTTGGTCTTGCCATCATGGATCTGCTCCCGTTTGGATGGGCGGCGAAGGGTTCAGCGATCCTGGGAGACACCGACCTTGTTGCGATGTCGGAAAAGGAGCATTGCGAGGTGCGCGGCCGACGCGTGGCAATGGTTTTCCAAGATTCCCTCAGCGCGCTGGATCCAATGAAGCGCATCGGCTGGCATTTCCGGAGGATAGTTTCCCGTGCGAGCGCAGATCAGGCAGCGAGATGGCAAGACGTTTCCGTAGAAATTCTCACGCACCTCGGTGTAGAGAACGCGGCTGCGGCGCTTCGCAAGTATCCCCACCAATTGTCAGGAGGTCAGCGCCAGCGAATCTTGATTGGAATGGCAGTGGCAACGAAGTCTGAATTGATAATTGCAGATGAGCCAACCACATCAGTAGATACGGCGATTCAGCGAAATGTGCTCGACACATTGACCGCGGCAACGAAAAAATTAGGGGCGAGTTTGATCCTGGTGACGCACGACCTTGCACTCGTGTCGAACTATTGCGACACCGTTGCGGTCATGTACGGCGGTCACCTAGTGGAGTCGGGGCCAACATCAGAGGTGCTTGGCAAGTCTCGACACCCGTATACGGGGGCATTGATCAATTCAAATATCTCTCTTCCTAGAGTGATGGAGCAGCAAGTGAAGACACTGCCGGTGATCCCGGGAACGATGCCATCCCTGGAGTCGATGCCAACAGGATGCGCTTTTCGACTTCGCTGTGACCGAGCATCCTCTGTCTGTGAGGAAATCCCGCCAGTGACAACGTCAGACGGCAGAACGCTCCGTTGTTGGAACCCGAAGTAGGGGGGTCCTGATGAGCTCGACTTCCTCAACACCAAAGCCGCTGGTGGATTGCCAGAATGTGACTGTTTCATACAAAGCTCCGCGCGCGGGAATCTTCGGTAAGCGCAGCCAGTTTCTTGCACTGAACGATGTAACTCTGCGAATCGAGAGCGGAGAGTCACTTGGCATAGTCGGATCTTCTGGTGCCGGGAAGACGACTTTTGCAAAAGTGATTTCTGGCCAAGTTCGGCCCTCTGCTGGCACTTTTGAGTTTCGGGGAAGCGAACCTTCGCCAAAAGATAAGGAAAAGTACCGCGAATTCCGTCGCTCGGTGCAGTATGTGTTCCAAAACCCGAAGTCATCTTTCGACCCTCGAATCAGGATTGGGCGAGCGCTCATCGAACCGCTTCGATCGTTAAAGATTGAGGGCGACTACGACGAGAAGGTGATGCACTCGCTTGGCACTGTCGGTCTCGATAAGGCTGTATTCGGAAGATATCCTCATGAGTTGTCTGGTGGTCAATTGCAGAGAGCTGCGATCGCTCGGGCACTCGTGGTGAAACCCAAATTATTGATTGCTGACGAACCTGCTTCATCTTTGGACGTGTCCATTCGCGCCCAAATCCTTAATCTCTTCAAAGAACTTGGAGATACTGGCGATCTGACGCTTGTGCTGATTGCACATGACTTGGCAGCAGTTGCCCATACTTCACGGAAGTTGGCCGTTTTCGAGTCCGGTCGTGTGGTGGAAGGCGGACTTGCTTTGGAAATCTTGAAGAATCCGCAAAGTGATGCTGCCAAGCGACTTGTTGAAGCAAACCTTGCGATCGTTTGATTCGCCGTAGCCTCAAGCCACTCTCAGTAGAAGGCAAGCGTTTCCTCGTGGGGCTTGCCTAAAGCTTCCGCAAACTGTCGGCTGTAGCCATTCCGCAGCCAAATTGCATCGCTGCCGATCGAGACCATCGAAAAACCTTGATCTCGGTAGCGTTTGGCGCTCGCTCCACTCGTTGTATGGATGCAGCTCATGAGACCGGCATCACTTGTCGCCAATCTGATTTGTTCGATGATTGAATCAAGTCGATCGTTCTTAGATCCAAGTTCGAACCCGTGCGTTAAAGCAAGGTCTGCAGGACCGATGTAGGCGCCATCAATCCCAGGTACAGCAAGTATTTCCTGCAGATTGCTGACAGCCTCACGAGTCTCGATCTGAACAAGACAGCGAACTTCTCGGTTGGCTACGGATGGGTCGGGACCGACCACAAGCCGCGAACGGATGGGCCCGTAACTCCGAGCCCCGATCGGTGGGTACTTGGCTGAATCAACTGCCCATTTGGCATCATCAACCGTATTGATCATCGGAAAGATCAGATCGAGCGCTCCGGCATCGAGCACTCTTTGAGCCAGGCCAAACTCACCTGTGGCCACTCGCACGACGGTCCGCTTCCCCCGACGTTCTGCGGCTTGAAGGCAGCCAACCAGTTCAGGGTAAGAAATCAAACCATGTTGCATGTCGATTACCACGAAATCAAGGTCGATCATTGAAACGAGTTCGACCGAAAAGGAACTGGGGATTGTGCACCAGGCACCCAAGATCTGATTGTGCCTATTTTCTTTGGTTGTAGCCATTTGCGTTGTCTCCCAATCGAAAGCAATCTTACAGACCGACTCGCTTCGAAGCATTGACGATGAGGTCTGTTAGGGTCATCGCGCATGTATCGCATTGCTGTCGTCGGCAGCGGGTTCATGGCCAGAACTTGGAGTCTCGTTGCTGAGCGAACTCCGGATGCTGAGGCCGTGGCAGTATTCGGAGGTAGTAAGTGCCAGGACTTCGCCGCTCAGCACGGATTGCAGGCATTTGACAGCTTGGACGAGATGTTGAAGTCAAGTGGTGCCGATGTTGTGATCATCACGTCACCGCCCGGCCCTCACTGCGTACAGACACTTGCATCTCTAGACGCAGGAAAGCACGTCCTTGTTGAGAAGCCGATGGCAGTGACTCTGAATGAAGCCAAGCAAATGACTGATCGGGCAGTCAGCAAGGGATGCACGCTTGGAGTGGTTTCGCAGAATCGGTACCGTTTTGCCCCAGCGCTCGCCAAGAACTTGATTTCAGGAGGCGAGCACAGTCTTGGGGATTTAAAGTTGGTACTCGTTAAGGGGCAGGTTGAGCGATGGTGGAGAGGCTCGGCATCAGATTCGTGGAAGGCTGCTGTCGGGAGTTTCGATCCGTGGACAGGTTGGGCAAGTCACGCATGTGATCTGGTCAACTGGTTTGCGGGTGGGGAACCAACGGATGTGTTTGCAGTTGGAATTGAAAAACTGAGTCTGTGGGAAACGATCGTTGCTGGAGTTGGCTATTCAAGTGGAGCTCTCGCTACCTTCATGCTTGATCATGTCGACAAGGTTCCCAAGAACTCTCCAACGATGTTCTTTGAGCTTCGTTTTGAGGATGGTGAAATTCGCTTCGATACGCACGGTTCGCTGGCCCTAGGCAAGCGTGGTCAGTGGACTTCGTTTGGAACCGAACTCGACAGCCAGCAAGGTCAACTCTCGTATACCGATGACGCAGTTGTTACGAATCCAATCCGGCTCAATACCTACGGAGCCCAGTTGAGAGATTTTCTGGATGCGATCCACGCTGGCCGTGATCCCGATGTGGGTATCCGTGCGGGACTGAGGACTCAGGCAGTGATGGATGCAGTGATGACATCTGCGGTGTCGCATGCGGTGGTGCACCTCGGGGCGAAGTAGACCAATCAGTAACTTGTTTCAAAGTTTTACAATTGACTAGGTTTGAGATGTCTGTTGGGGATTTCTCAGACTAGGGGGTTTATAGAGTGAAGAATCTAAGCGGTGCGCACGCAACAATCCAAGTGCTGGAACAGTTTGGCATCGAGGTCTGCTTTGGAATGTGCGGACACACAAACCTCTGGATGTTGAAGGCGATCGAAGAATCCAGTATTCGATTTGTGGGAGTGCGTCACGAGCAGATGGCTACGCATGCTGCGGATGGGTACTTCCGCGCCAAGCGAAAGCCCGCCCTTGTGCTCACCACCATCGGACCGGGAATGACCAATGCGCTGACCGGACTCGGTGACGCGTTGCTCGATGGTGCGGCGATAGTAATGATCGCTGGTGATGCTCCTAACTATTTCTCTGGGCAAGAGGCGTTTCAAGAATTGAGCAACATTGGCGAGGCAGAGCAGATCAGCGCGGCTCGTCCGCTCGTCAAGCGTGCTTGGCGTGTTGCGCATCGTGCGGCGCTCATTCCCAATCTCGTCGAGGCAATTCGTGTTGCCACGACCGGGAACCCAGGCCCCGTGCTGCTGAGCGTGCCTTTGAACTTCTTCTCTGAAATGCGGGAAGAGGAAATTCCCGATGCACGCCAGCAGATGCCGACCGACGTGTTTTCTGCCCCACGAAAGTCGACCGTTGAGGACGCACTCAAACTGCTGAACGGTGCATCCAACCCAGTGATCATTGCTGGTGGTGGAGCAGTGAATGCAGGTGCCCAGAGTGAACTGACCGAGTTCGCTCATGCGCTAGGGATACCGGTGGTTACCACCGTGAGTGGATGTGGAGCGATTTCGCAAGATGATGATCATCATGCGGGCTTTATCTCCACGGTTGGTACGCCAACTGCGCACAAATTGGTCAACGGTGCTGATGTCGCTCTGGTACTCGGCTCAAGGTTGGGCGAGATGGAGACCAGCTCGTGGGACAATCAAATCTCTTTGAGGGGTGGTCAGACAAAGATCATTCAGGTGGATATCGATCCACGTCAAGTAGGCCGCTTTTATCCGGTGCAGTTGGGAATAGTGGCAAACGCGCGTGGGTTTTTGGAGGAAGCGAATGCTGCGTTGCGGGCATCTTCGGCCACTCCATCCAAGGCGCGAAGAGCGCGAATCGCCGAGATCAAGGCTCAGGTTGCAGCATGGAAGAAGGAAATTCGCGAGACGAGCAATTGGGATGCATCTCCGATCGCCGTTGAACGACTGCTTGCAGATATTCGTGCAGTATTGCCGAAGGATGGGATCTTCCTAACAGACGTTGGAATTCGACATATGGTCGCCCAACAGTTTGAGACTTATCACCCATCCCGTATTTACATTGGCTCGGGATGGGGCACGATGGGTGGGGCTGTCGCAGCTGCCATTGGGGCCAAACTCGCCTGTCCGGACGTCGCGGTGATCTCCGAAGTGGGGGACGGTGCGTTTACCTCGATCATGGGAGCGGTAGTGACTGCCGTTGAGCATGAGGTGCCAGTGGTCTGGGTAGTGATGAACAACTATGGATACAGCTCAATCTCGGTGTACCAAGCGAAGCACGGACTTGGTAAGACCGGCACCAGTTTCCGCGAGGGAGGTGGCCCGTCCTACAGCCCCGACTATGCAGCGTTTGCCATTGCCTGCGGTGCCGGCGGTGCGACCGTGCGAGAAGCTGCTGAGTTGCGACCAGCATTGGAAAAGGCCTTGGCTTCAGGCCGGCCGTATGTTCTCGACGTTCAAACTGAATTGGAGCCACGGTTTAGGGCTTCGGGCCGTTGGGATGTAAATGACCTGCTTGCAGGGGTGAAGTCGCCACATTCATGATCAATTTCGTAAAACGGGGGAGGAAGACAGCAATGGATCTCAAACAGGTACAGCATGAAAGTCTGCCGATGGTAAAGACAGAACTTCCTGGTCCTCGTTCGCGAGCGATCAGGGAGCGTGAGCTGAAGCACATTTCACCCGGGCTTTCTGCGGTGTCATTGCTGTCTGGGCTGGCGATGAAGGACGGACTCGGTGCTCTCGTCCGTGATGTTGATGACAACATCTTCATTGATCTCAGCTCAGGCGCTGTTGTGACGGTGACCGGCCACTCGCATCCGCGAGTTGTGGAAGAGATTCAGAACAGCATCGGACGATTCATTCACATCTATGACTACGGTTCTGATGCTCGCGCCGAGTTTCTCGAGTTGCTGGCAGAGGTGACTCCAGAGAGCATAGATTGTTTCCAGATGTTTACGGCTGGCGCCGAAACCGTCGAAGGCGGAATGCGTTTGGCAAAAGCGGCAACCAAGAACCATGAGTTCATTTCTCTTTATCGAGGATTTCATGGCAAGACCGTTGGTGCCTTGTCGGCAATGGGTGGCAACTACAAGAAGGGTTTCGCTCCGCTCGCCGCGGGCGTGTACCAGACACCGAATGCGTACTGCTATCGATGCCCGCTGGGTTTGACCTATCCATCGTGTAACGCTGCTTGTGCTGACTTCATTGAAAACGTATATCAGGAGCAGTCAACTGGCGCAGTAGCAGCAGTGGTCATGGAGGCCATACAAGGCGCGGGAGGCGTGATTATTCCGCCGCCGGAATTCGTGCAGAAGATCTCCAATTTCTGTAAGAAGAACGGAATCCTTTTGTTCATCGACGAGATCCTCACGTCAGCAGGACGGACCGGAAAACTGTGGGCCAGTGAGCACTACAACGCTCAACCCGACATCATGACGATGGGTAAAGGCATTGCATCCGGTTTCCCACTCGGCATCGTTGGTTCACGAAAGGAACTGATGGAGAACTGGCCATGGGACCAGTTCAACGGCGGCACCAGCACGTTCGGTGGCAGCCCCGTATCTGCCGCGGCGGCACTCGCTACGTTGAAGGTCATCGAAGAGGAGAAATTGGTGGAAAAGGGAGCTGAGATCGGCGCCCACATCAAGTCACGCTTAATGGAGATGAAGAACAAGTACAAGGTGCTTGGAGACGTGCGAGGAATCGGCATGTTGATGGCCGTCGAGCTGGTCAAGGATCGCGAAACGAAGGAGCGAATCAGCCAGGAGGATGCCGAGAAGCTGTACCGAATGATTCTCAAGCGTGGCGTGCTTGTAGCGAGCGCAGCACCAATCATGCGTATTACACCGCCACTGGTGCTCTCCAAGGTGCTTGCTGATCGCGCTCTAGATCTCATCGACGAGGCCCTTGCTGAATTTGAAAAGTCCCGTAGGTGATAGAAACAATTAGCGAATAAGGAGGGATTGCTTATGTCGCTCACTTCGGCTGGTTTCTCGCGGACCGATGCGACTCCCGAATGGCCGGTGGAGATGGCCGGATACCCGCCCATCCGCACCAGACCAGATGGACCCCAGGAGCATGCGGTCTACAAGGGTCGTGATGGACTGTCTACTGGCGTCTATTTGCCTGTCTATGTTCGTAGCGCCGTATTGGGTATGGGCGACGATCTCGTGGCGATTGCGGCTTTGGATATTTGCACTGTGTCGATCGAACTCACAGACGCAGTCCGTGCGCGCTTGAAAACGGAAACTGGCGGTGAATGGAACAACCTGTTCCTCAGTGCTTCGCATACCCACTCGGGCCCTGATGTATGTGGGTTGAGTTCGGCACCTGATCCTCGGACTTTTGAGTTCTTCATTGAAAAGATCTCCAATTCGGTACTGGATGCAATGAAGGCACAACGCGATTGTGTGGTCACGTGGTCAAGGCAGCCAGTTGATGGTCTGACAGTGAACCGCCGACATCCTGAGCGCCCGTTGAATTCGGAACTCACTCAAATCGTTTTCACCGACGCGAACTCGAATTCGGTGGAAGGTGTCATTCAGTCGTTTGCATGCCACCCAATTATCGCCGGCGCACACAACAAGCTGTTGTTCGGTGATTATCCAAGCGTGTTGTCGCTGGAGGTGGAGAAGCATCTTGATGAACGTGCAGTGTGTCTCTTCTTGCAGGGGCCGTGTGGGGATGTGAACCCCTTTGGTTATCCGTACGAGGAGAAGACGAACATCACGCTTATGGCTCCATCGGGATCTGACGCAGCATTGAGAATTCGTACGGTCGCCGAGGCTGAGCGATTTGGTGGAATCCTTGCTCGAATAGCAATTGAAATGCTGAATGGTGCGAGCGGTGCGGAATCTGGCACCGTGCTCGGCACCAAGCGTGCCGTCAGCCTGAAGCGGCGCTCGACTGAGGATCTCGACGACTATCTTTTCCAACGCGATCATGACCCTGCTCGGGTGGAAAAGTGGTTGAAGAAGGACCACATCAATTCCGAGTTGGGCACAGTTGTGCTTGGCAATCTGGTAGTCGTCTTCCTCCCTGGTGAGCCGCTGACGGCCGTGGCAAATGAAGTTCGCCAGTTGATTGAAAAGTCCGGGCGACAGGTTCTTATCATTGGCTACAGCAACGATTATCCCGGTTACGTTGTGCATCCAGATGATTACCAGGAAGTGCGGTACGAAAATGCAGCGACCGTACTAGACCGCGACGGAGTGTCGCAGTTAATGTTGGAAGCAGTGGAAGCCGCGTCGGCCAACTAAGCGCGCAAGCGATTGTTCTTCGGATCGAAGAGTGGTTCGCTGCCAACGGTTACCGGCACCAGTTCACCGAAGATCTCGACGATGAGTTTCGTGCCCACTGCCTCGTACTCGGGCTCTATATAGCCGAGCGCCACGCTCTTGTTTAGCGTGAAGCTCCAGCCACCCGATGTGATGATGCCGACACCTTTATCGTCGTGGAGGATGCTGGCGCAGACTGGCGCATCAGCCTCGCCGACTTGATCGAGCGTCATACCAACGAAGCGATCGGTAGAGCCTTTTCCTTCTCTTTGACATGGTGGAGGTCCCTGGTTCGAGTCCGGTCACGCCCACCACCGTCTTTGATTTGGTCAGTTTCACATCGTTAAGGACACGGACAGACATTGTTCGAGGATGCCCCGAAGCAGAGTCCATAACACTGCATCAGAGTTTTGCAGCCAACATTGGTCGGAGGCAGAGGCAGTGATCCGACTCCTGCCTCGACAATAGTGGAGATTGGATCGTCGTCAACGAAGCAGCTAACTCGCTGAATGGTGATCGTGGCTTAGAGGGAGTTACGACCGGCTCGCTTCGCATGTGCTGCCAGTCCGCGGTTTTCTGCCTGTAATTCTGTAAGTGCCGTTGGTCTGAGTAATGTCAGTTGCGTCACCAGTGTTTTGCCACCGGTCTTGGTAGATCGAATCCTCGGCTCGGTCATGGTTGCAATCAGTGTCTTGTTGGCGAGTTCGCGTTTTTGCGGGCGTTATTTTTTGTCGACGATCGCCTGCGAGTCGCGGGCGGCGGCTTTGAAAATGCCTTTGCTCATCAACGAAAGTTCGCTTTTGCGGCGCTGTTCGTAG
>Ga0169931_10005118_pt1 | contig 20128 bp, 11 predicted proteins | sample Kivu_15m_20L_FD_129675 | JGI IMG/M metagenome (GOLD analysis project Ga0169931, IMG submission 129675) | Freshwater microbial communities from Lake Kivu, Western Province, Rwanda to study Microbial Dark Matter (Phase II) - Kivu_15m_20L... | ecosystem: Environmental > Aquatic > Freshwater > Lake... | reverse complement strand
CCAACCCCACTATTTGCTTGGCAAAAATGAATGCATATATTCTTATAATTTTATAAGGGAAGGCATGTCGATAAGCGTGTGCGCCATCACAGGTCAACCTTTGCGTGTCCCTGTCGTTTCTTCCAAGACAGGCCATCTTTACGAAAAAGAAGTCATCGAAAAGCACCTCAACTCGTTTCCTTACTGCCCCATCACCAACCAGCCCATGGAACACTCCAATCTTATCACAGTCACACGTAAGAAGTCAGTTAGCTAGCTTCTTAAGACAGTATGGTCAGGCAAGACCAGTCTCCGATGACTTTCCTCGCTAAACTACAAAACGAGTTCAATATTCTGGGAGTTGACGCATTTAAGCTAAGGAAAAGTCTGAAGTAGACCCAGGGTGAGCTGGTACACGCCCTTTATCAAAACTAAGCAGCGAATAGAGTGATTGCCAAGCTGCTAAAATAAAACGAATAGGCATAGTCTTAGATCCACAAACTTTAAAGTCGTTTAGCAGAACTTAACAAAAACTCATGATAAATCGATTCGTTTAGTCTCAAAATAAAAATTAAATCAAGACTATTTTTATGTATTTTTTTTCTAGCTGTTTTTATCAAAGATTCGGTATATCAAAGAATAATCATGTTTAAATATTAATTACTATGTACAAGCCAGTAAAAGAAGCATTTTAAGTAATTGGCTATCTAGGCACCTACCAGAAGCTTTTGGTTGTGTTTTGGCTACTGATTGCTGCTCAAGTAAACTACTTCATCATGGGACCCACCTTCATCTTCATGAACCCCCTCTTCACATGCACCTTCACCGATCAACTAGTCGACTAATCCATAGCCTGCGCTCGCATCAACTAGTGCCAAATCTGTACTAATGATCTAAGCAAGAAAGCAGTTTCAGCATAGTGGCCGAGGTGGGACTCTATTGCGATCAACAAGACAGTCGAGACATCATCCAAGCCATGAGCCCAGTCGGAGCAGTCCTTGGCATGATCATCGTCAATTCCATAGCTGATAAAAAGGGCAAGAAAATAGCTTTTTTTACATCACAGACTGTCGGCATGTCAGGCGTCATATGTACATGCTTTAGTATATAGTATGGATAGTCGGGGGATACACTCATGCAGTGTGGGTATTGATTTTAGCTCAAGTTTGTGTCGGTTTCAGTGCCTTTTCGCTCTTTATCCTGTGCTACTTGATTCCCGCTGAGTACTGCGATGACAAATTTCGACAAATTCTGATCGTAATAATTAACTACGCTTGGTCGTTAACCTCAGTGCTGATTGGAGTATTATACTTCTACTACAACATGTGGGACGACTTCCTCATCAAAATAGTGCTTCTGCCCATAATAGTAACAACTTGTATTGGCTTTTTCTTCGTTATTTAGGGACCCAACTTTCTATACGGTCAAAAGAGGATACCCTAGTGCATTGAGAGTCTCAGGCTAATTGCTAGCTACAACAACAAACTCAAATAATTCTAAGCTGTTGTTAATAATATCCAGCTCGAGGACTAAAACAATCAGGAAAAGGCTGTTGCGGTCACCTACGGCTAAATTTTTAGGAACAAAAAGTATGTAAAAACTATGCTTATTCTCACCTTGCTGGAACTTGGAGCCAATTTTTACTATTACGGCACCAACTATGCACTAGATCAGATAGGCTACAGCTACGGCACCAACATGATTGCCACTGGACTCATCTAGTTCGTTGCTTTCGTCCTTCTCAGTATTTTGTTATCTAGCTTAGCCTTTATCGTCACTAGGATTCCTAGAAAGTAGGGGCTGCTAGTATTTTTCGGAGTGATGATTGCCCTGGGCATTCCTTTCGTGATACCTTAAATCAGAAACAATCTTTTAGTTTCCTTTATCCTGATCGGGGCGATTCGCTTCGTGATGAGTACTATTTTGTTGATTCAGCTATGTAGTTTGCGATGGTAGTGATGCTTCTAGTCGAATGCTTCCCTATGAGCGTGCAGGGTCTATGCACTGGAGTGATTGAGAGTCTGGCAGTCATCGGCAGTATACTAGCCCCAGTAGTCATCAACATCTGCATTAACGCCCAGATCTATCCCATAATAGTGTTGACCTTTGTGATATTTGTTACCTGTTTCCTGCCTGTTTTATGGCTCGATAAGCCCAAACCATTAGTCAATGAGTAGACATAACCCTAAGTCAAAGAGTAAGCCAAGTAGTCTCTGCTTGACTAATGATACATAAAGCTACTATATCGGTATAAATATTCTAAAATAGTAAATAGTATACAAAAATCTTATAAATCATCTAATTTTAGATCCCTTGCGCTTCGAAGCAGCCTTTATCATTAACTTTTCCTTGCTAGCCTACTTGCTGATGTACTTCTGGTTGAGCTAAGTGACGTTCAGGCCGTACTCGTTGAAGATCGTGCTGTGATTTTTAACATGCAGAATCTTTTCTGAAGCTGGCGTGCATTTGCCAGTCTTGGCCCTCATTATCTCCCCTTCTCTATCCATACTTTTGTCCTGGTGCTTCATTAGGTAGTCTATGGTGCTCTTAAGTACCTTCTTTATGCTGTCCTTCTATGCTTTTCGACTCTTACCTATCTTTGCTGTCTAGTTTTTACTCTTTTAAGGGTTTTAAGGCTTAGAGTTTATGTTTTGTTTATAGTTCTATATGTTTTTATGGTTTTAAATGTGTTTGTTGCTTTAAATTTGTTTGTTTGCTTATTTCTTTTGATTTTCCTTGCTTTACTATACGATATTTTTGCAGAAGTAGACTGTCCACAGATCATCGTTAAAAATATGTTTTTGTTTCATTTGTGCCATTTACTTTCCCTCCCACCTCCACTACCTGATCAATCTATGAGGCTAGTAGTTCCACACTTATAGCTTGAATGTTTGATTGCTCGATAGATCCATTTAAGGCTTGCACTTGAAGTAGTTGTCGATGGTGAGGGCTGCTACTTTGCTAACGAAAACATTTTATGACTATAGTTTAAGGTAGACGTTGGTGTAGTTGTTTCTGCTCTGGTAGACTGCCAGTTCCATAAGCTTGTGTTTAGCCGTTTTGTTCATTCAAATTCAAATACTATTATTAGCACCAGAAGGATTATATATAACTCAACTAAAATACAATATGTTTGTGAAATAAAGACTATAATAATCAGGGTGTCATTTGGTAGAAGAAGAAGTGAGATGATGGCGTTCGATGTAATTGTTGAGTTTATTGCTAATACGGGCAATCAGGTTGCTTGTCCTCGGGTCTTCCTCTTTTCTTACTTATTCGTATTCTCGCACCTGTTTTTACTGCTTCTATTGACGAACTGGAGGCTCTTCAAGGTATACTCGCTTGTGAGGCGAAACATCAGTGTTTCTTTTTGTTTAAGATTGAGTAGTATTGTAACTAAAAAATGTGTTTTTCGTTTAAGTTTTCAAGTTTTACTGTATTTTTGTTATGTTTGTGACTGCTTCTGTTTCAAATTTCTTTTTCAGTCCTGCTAAAATGTGATTCTATCTTTATATATGCTATTGATGTACTGGTAGTTATTTGTGATTTAACCTTTTTGAGATAGGCTGACTCTGCAATCCGTTTGGTTTTGAAATTAATTAATCTTCTTTGATTAAATTTGAATAGTTTTGGTAGTTTTGAGCATTTCTGTATTTAAAGTTTAAGTGCTCAGTGGACTCCTGATGTTTATACGCTGTCTTATCTTTATATTTATAGTTCAAGTGTTCAGCTGATTCTTGATGCTTATATGCTGTTCTATCTATCAATTTATAGTTTTAATGACAAGCCTGCTATTGATGCCTGGATACTGTCTTAAACTATAAGTTATCTTTCTCATAGCTATTTAAAAGTAGGTATTTGTCTCTGATTTAGTAGTACTTCGATTATTTGCTGTCTTAAATATTGTTTGACTATCGAATCAGTCTGTTTCCATATGTACTCTGGTACTCGACTTGACTAGAACGATATGGAACTTGATTGCTTATAGATATCGGCATAAGACTATCGACTTTCGTTTTAATATTCAAGCCTAACGGCTCAGCTGTTTAACTCGTTTTATGATCTAGACTATACCGATATTTTTTGATGAGCTATTCACGATTCTGCTATTTGTATTATTGGTAGTGTTTTGACATTTCCTTGGTGGATTCTTCCTTCAAATATTTGGATATTAGTCTATCCTACTAAAAATTGGCATTTTGTCGATCTTTGAGCACGCTCGATATAACCTTATCGCGTACTATGTTTATAGCCGCAGCTCCCGTATCTCGAAATATGTCATGGGTAAGTTTACTATCTCTGAAGATATCATGAGAAAGCTTATGTCCTAAAACATTAATGTTTATACTGTCCCTATGCCCATTTAAATCAACTTTTTCTGATACTAATAAATCTTTTTTGTCAGTCTTATTTTTATTCTTTTTAATTGAACCTACAAACTTTTCTTTGGGCTGTTCTTCCTTAGACTAGTACAGCGAATTAGACCTGATATCTAAAAAGGGCTGACTGTTTCGATTAGATCTTTATAGTGGCTTTAAATTTTTAACTGCGTTTTGGTGATTAGAGGGTGTATCTTACTATGAAAGGTCATCAATGTTTTCCCTTTCTTTTTGTTGCTTTTTCAGGAAAAATGGAGTCTACTGCTTTTTGTTATTTCTATTTTATTTTCCACAACTTTTTTATGACTTTGTTTTTGTATTAAGGCTCTCCTTTGATTTTTATTGATGATTTTTTGTTGTTTTTATTTAGTTTTGTTTAATTTATTTTATAGAATGACTCTTCCGCGGCTTCTACTGCTGTTTGCTATTCTGTTTGTTTTTAACAAAACTTGCCGAACTTTGATGTCCGAATTTTTTACCTTTTCCATCAGTAAGGGGACGGTTGCTGCGAGCACTATTGCAAATTTTATCCTTTAAAGGCTACTTTGGTATATGTAGGGCTAGTTTAGGTTTGTCAGTTTTGCAGTCTGACACTTTGATGTTGAAAGAGTTGGGAGTAAGCAAAGAGTGGTCTTCCTCGGGAGGGTGTTCCTCTATGCCGCTGACTAGTTTAACAAACCAACTGCTTTAATCTGCATAGTTGTTTTAGTTCTGCAGAGTTTTTACTGTAGAGAAGCCCTCCTTGAGAGGCTAAAGTTCTTATTGGGCTATGATTTTGCTTTTTAGAAGCGATTTGTGGGAGCGAGAGTTAGGTTAGTAGTGGAACCTCCTTTTGGCTTACTGGAAGAGTCCTGAGTTGGTATGGCTTTTGTTTTTGTTCATTATTTTTAACGATATTATAATAATAAGATTGGCAATCATTAGAGATCGTTAGGCTATGATTCTGGCACTTCCTCACTTACAATAGTCTCTTGTTCCTTATTTTATTAATTCCCTGCCTCAGTTTTCTCCATCTGACTCTACTTCTCTTATATTTGTCTACTCTATTACTTTTTCCTTTGTTCTTATGCCTATTGTCGCTGTTTAGCTTGAAATTCTTATAGCTTTTGTTTCTATTTCAATACCTGTTGTTTCTTTTTTTCTTTCAAAGCCTACTGCATTTGCTTTTCCTTGATCTTTTCGATATAACTCTTGCCTTTAGTGTAGTCCGCATAGGTCTTTTAGTAGATGTCTTTGTCTTTCAGGTTGAATTTGAATTTCTACTACAAATACTTGAGACTTTTGGTGGCTCCGATTAGAGCTGACAAGTGAAGCACATTTCGTTTTTAAGCGTTGTAAAGTCGCCTGAGAGTTTATTTAAATCGGGCATGATATAGCAGTTAAAAGAACTAGCAGTTGTCAGACTTAAGCTACTTGACAACTAGATCAAAAAGCATATCCTATGGACATATAACCTAGCAGCCGTGCCTAAGCAGTGTTTGTATTGCTATTTTATCTTTGCGTGCGATTGCATAGAATAGAGCTGAACAGTGATTTTAATCTTTCTTGTTAGGGTCGGCCGTGAACTTGAGTATGTATTTATAAAGATTTTAGTTGCCGGCTTGAACTGTCTTGTGCAGTATATTGTTTCTATCCACTATAGCCTGTATCTGTGAGTCGTAGCTGTACTGTTAAGTCTTTGATATTTTCACTTTCTTGAACAGTTCTTAGAGCATTTAACTCTTTTAGTCGATCACTTGAGTGACCAGCTAGTCCTCTAGTTTATCAAGGAATTCTTCATAGCGATGGGAAGGATAGTACTGTTTGATGGAGTCTTATATGTTTTCCATGAAGCTGAGATGTAGGGCTGAAAATTTGACTCCTGTTTGCTGTTCTGTGAGTTCTCCTCGCATGTTTGTTTGTACTAACCTTTGTATTTATGCTCTGGACAGATTTTTGCTTAGCAGATAGGCTAGTTTGGCTACAGCTGCCTATGAAGTCATGTCTCCTCCGTAGTAGATATGGTAGTTTTATAGATATTCTTTCATCAGTGAGGTTGTGACTCTAAGTACAAGCATTAATACTTTCTGACGGGCTGTCCCACATTAACAAACACTTTCCCCTTGTTTTCAGCTGCTTTTTTGAAAATCTAAAGAATGGCTTCATTCTAGGGTAGACTGGAAGACCCATAGCTTTATATAACGAAGCCGTCGATGGCAGGGTTATTCACTTAATACTATAAAGCCTATAGACTGAGTAATAGATTGAACTTGATGATGCTGACTCGTGTGCTGATATCGGTCCATATCGAAAAAGGTTACTTAGGCTTGGGCAGAAACAAATGCTCTTTTATTTCTAATTCCACATTCACTTACATACTTTGACGTTTAGTTTCACTAGAGCAGGCAGATTGGGCGAGCTGATGGTTTCGAACTGACCTGCATCGCTGCTGATGGATCTGTTAGCCCTGTAGGCATTGTTTTTGCATACGACTATCACATCGTTGAAATCTGTGTTGTTATTTTGTTACTTTAGGCCATGCCTACGATAGTGAAGGACTATATGAGGTTGTTGATGGTGTCGTTGTACATGAACGAAGAAGGAAAATACCCCCCAGTAAAAATTACCTATATATATATGCAATAGTACTAGTCTGGATAGATTTTCTAGCATGAAACTGGTGTGGGTCGAAATGTGACTGATGAGGTCTAGCCCGCAGACGAATATGAAAGCATCGTAGTTGCCGTACTAATGGTTAATGATTTATGCTATCTGTTTAATATCACTGACTGTGAAGTTGGTTGACTGCTGTATTTTGTGGAACTCACTTACCCTATACACTATTCTCATTCCATTTTCTTGGATAGGACTAACTGCATACTTTTACATGTACTTAGCATATCTTTGTTTTAGAGAGACTATAGCATTTAAAAATCACAGAGGTAGGTGTTGCTTTTAATGATTTATTTTAGCGATCCTTTTGAAATTTATAGTTTTTAGTTGGCTCCAGCCGACCCACAAGTGTACACCACCAGCACCCTCTTGCACTTCTACTCGCCTCCAGGTATGGTATTTTTTTAAGTCTATCTGGCCTGTATCACCTGCTTGGATGCCTAGCGAGGGTGCAGTTTGCTATTGGATTTAAAGGCTGAACTATTCGTGACTTTGTTTCGAGGGACTTCCTCCACTACAGGAGCATGTTAATCCTAAGACTAGGCTTAGGGTTTCAGAACAATATTATGCAATAGTTTTTTCTTGGGCTAAGCTGGTTACTCGTTGAATGTTGGAGATTATTCTTATTGCTGTTAATTCTAGGGTTCAGGATGGTAGGAGTGGATGAATTTCATGTGTGGAGAAATGACAGTCTTCTTTTGGGGCAGAATGTATAAACTTAAATCTTCCATGTTGTTGTTTTTGCCAGATTTAGAGTTATTGGGTTTTCCTTTTTTGTCGTTCTTCATCGTATCTTAGTAAAATATATGTACAACTAAATAATTATAAAAAATAGTAAATAAAAATAAATCATAGAATGTTCCTCTGTAAAATGAACAATAGAAGAAATAATATATCAAATATAAATACACTATATAATAAATTGTTAATATCGTTAACAGTATACGCTAAAAAAAAATATAAACTGCTAAAAATAAACTAGAAATATTAAATCAAATAATAAATAAAAAAAAATTTAAATTACAACAATGACTAAAAATTTATCTAAATGAGATAAATATACTTAAACCCGATAAAGAGAATAAAAAAATTAGTAAATTAAATTAAAAAAAAAATTATGTAAAAACAAATCCGATCCTAAAAGTAAAATTTGTTAGTGGGTACCTATTCAAAATATTAGCATTTTATTTTATTGTTAAACAAATCCGATCTATTGTTAGATATCTAAATAAGCTTTTTTCTATTAAAATGACTAAAATCGTATTGATAAGATATTATATTTTTTTTATATTATAATTCTTTTAATACTTATTCAATTTATTTCCAATTTCTACTTGATAATTTTTTGATATTGATATAGTATATTTTTAGGCTAATCATACTTTACGTTCAATATTTTATATATCTTTTAGTTAACCCTTGATGTTTACTAACTATTCACTATTTCATGCCCATATTGATGATGGATGAGTTGATGTTCATGGAACTGTCCATCCACACTCTGCAAAAGGCATTGTTGGGCTATTTTCTATTTGTAAACAGCTTCCTATACAGCTCTTTCTCTTTGCTGTTGTCTGATAAGTTGTTGGCTTTGCTGGAACCTGTGCGCTGATGCACTGCCCTCCGTTCCTTCATCCTCACCATGAACTACTGCTTTTTGTTCTGAGATGCCACGCACAAAAAAGGATATCCTTTCTAGCAAGCCACTATCTTTTCCTGATACTACTGTTTCATGTTGATTTCATTGATTTTTTTGGCCTATATCTATACTTTGTTTAAACCCACCTTTATATCTATTTTTTAAGCAAAATCCATAGTTTTGTGAGCTTGATTAATCTACTATTTTTGCTTGTGTTATTGTACAACTTTTTAGGTAGAGGTTGGGATGGTTTAATCTCTGCTTTAAGGTTATATTGTAAGTCGACTAGGGTGTTAGTAGTTGATTTATGCTTTGTTTCTGGCTATTAGCCGTCTTCTTTCTTTGTTGATAAAGGTGAGTCTATTGACCGATTATAGAAAGGGCATACAGTTGGCTCCCTTACGACTACTGCTTCTGAAAATAGGCAGGTTTTTAAGACTAAATTCAATCTTACTAAGCGCAGGGTGATTGTTACTCTACGTCTTGAATTTGTATGAATTAGCTGTCTTTTCGACACTGACTTTCTATGACAGTCTAGACCTGGGCTTTATCGTTGAGTTCATCAAACTAGAATTCATTTTTCTATTAACTTTAAGAGACACAACTATATTGGGATGCTACTGAACTGTCCTCGATTTCTGCCTCGTTTCTACATTAATTTAATATTATATCTCAGGCGATCCAGCATCACTTCTATCAAGACCCTTAGGATTATCGCTTCTTTTGCTAGAAGACACACTTGCGTGCTTCATTCTCTTTTTTATACTCTTTTATAGCTACTTCGCTATTTTTTGCGGAAATATTTTTTTGATCCTTAGCGAATGCTATATCTAATCGACTTCTGGGTCAGAATCTGAGCAATCAAAGACAAACTCATCTTCTTATTGATTAATAGCTTTTTTCATCATTTCTTATATATTTTAGTGATTTTATGGCTTTTGACTATACTGATGATAGCCCACTAAGATGGCTTTCGCTAGTTCATTCATATCTTAACAACGAAACTGCCGATATTTCTAACTTTTTCTATCATAGTGGCCAAAAGAAGATATTTAAACTGTTATTGTATTTATATTTTTAGTAAGATTATGGATGATTGCTCTTGCCGTCATTTTCTTATCAGCTGCTATCCCAAAGGTGCAGGACGGGTAGCGGAATAAGGGACAAAGCTGACTAAAAATAAATGGCAGTATGCGGCACTACTCAGATTACACGCAGCAATATCCAAATACCCCTAGAGCTTTGCTGTGTGTATGCAGGTCTAGGCACAACTGCACTTTTCCTTACTATTTCAGCTAATGTATTTTTTATTTAATCTAAATGACTTGTGGATGAATGCTAGGATTAGTGTGTTTCCATCTGCGATTAATGTCCTACCCTGCTAGATCGCATCTAAAATTTCCATAAATGACTCCGTCGACGTTTACCATTGGAAATATATGAAAATTGTAGGAATTTAGAAGCTATTGAGTTTACATATCCTAAGCTTATGAAAGTCGATTCATTAGCTATTCGACCAGGAACGACGACCAGTTCTATGCTGCGTGTTGTCTTGCCAAAATAACAATATTTGGCTTGCCTATTTTATCGTTTTTGGCAGTCATTGTAATATAGGGGACCTTGTTGCCAGCCAGACTACGAGAAATACAAGCAATTCGAAAATCAATATCTTTTTCTTGAGCTATCGACTATATTTTTTGTATGTTGTGCATGAGACGCGAGTAGCTGTAAGGAAGATAGGGGCATATCATTATATAATCTTTTTCATATGCAAAAGTAAGCTTAAATTATAGAGTGTAGTATGGTTTCGAGTCAGCTTCTTGGAAGTCAAAACGATAGTAGCTTATATTGTCGCCATCGCAGTACCACCCGCTTTCCTCACGCTCAGCTTTCTTCAAAGAAAATACCATCGGTTGCTGACCTTTGCCAAAAAAAGAGTATGGTTTTTTCTAAATTAACCAGTAGATACGAAATTGACTATTTTGAAAGTGTAGGTAATATTGGGCTGTGGATTGTTGATTGCGAAGTAAAACCATTGTGAGTAGCCGTAGGTATTGGTGTCGTTTTGCATGAAAAGCACATAGCTGTTGGGTTACGAGGTATCTTCGAACGCGCACAAAAGATTGCCACATTCGAACTTCGAATCAAATCCAAAAGACTTATCAGGTTTGCGCCATTCTTTGAGTCCTTGGCTGAGGTCAGGCTTGCCTATCTATACTCTGATTTAGTGCTCTAGATATAATTAACAATACAGAAAGCAGTTCTGTTTGCATTACCGAAGGGCTACTTGAATCTGCTGTAGACTAATCTAAACTGCATATTAAGATAGTAATGCTAGTAGGCAGACCGATATATTGATTTTTTAGTACTTTTTTGAGTCTAATTGGCTATAACTTGACTTAAAGATTTTTATGATTTTTCGTAGCTTACAGAAGTTGTATTCCAAACAAGTGAATGCTCTTTTCTAAATATTATGTACATTACCTGAGGGCGACTGAGTTGGTTATATACTTGGGTTCGAAGCTGGAAGTGGCTTGATAGAAGTCCATCAGGCTGTAGGTGCGTGCTCCTTAGATTTCGACATCATACGAGATGAAGCCTTAATCTTGCGAACTTTAGCTGTTTTCTCCTGACTTCATCTTTATTTTATTATAAAGTTATCATATTAAAACATCATTCGAAGAATATGTCCTGCTACACGGCCCAAGGCTATATGTTGCCCTAGTCCAACTGACGACTCAAACTCATCGCACTCATCAATGCTCTCTGCTATTTTCTCGCCAGTCTCGGCCTCTCCTCAGCCCGCATTCGCACGTGAGACCATATATTCCTGCTTTTTTTGTATTTAGATGGCGGAGAGCCCCCTACGCTTAAATTTATTTTTAGCTCTATATTTTTAGAGTGTTAGATCGAGTTGAAGTTCCTACTATTAAAATTCTCCCTTGAAAAGTGCTGATTAGAGGTCCCTTGCACGTAAATAACTGATTTGGCTCGCTTTTTGGCCGACTAGGCTCGAGGTTTCTCAGGGGAAGGCAAGATTGAAGACTCCTAGAAGTCTTTTCTCAGCTGATTTAGCATATTTTGTTTGACCCTGAACTTGATTTTTTCCTTGATGGAGTGTTTGCGATAACTATCGAGGTGCACTTGAGGCGATTATATCTTGTAGTTCACCAAGGGGATAACCACTATTTTGCTGATTGTTTTTGGTTCTTAGGGGAAGGCAACTTGAAACAGACTCTGATAGCAAACAGACTGCTTGGTAGGGCTAGAGGAGGAACTCTATATATTTTTGGTTTTGAGCAAGGACTTAGTTTTTCTGGGGCTGTATGAGGATGTAACTCTCATATGTGTCAATAATATGTAAGCCTATCATCACTCAGATTAATCTTTGACACTTAAATGTATCATCTTATCACAATATGGGTTACTAAGTGACCGACTCTCCGACCTTATTTTTGCTATTCGTATAGTTATCGATTTGTTACTACATTTTGCTGAGGGCGTTCAACATTCCGATTGAAAGTTTAAGATTTTTGTCTGACTCGTTTTTGACCTTGAGCAGGTCTTGTGATTGGCTGTTGATTTTATTGAAATTGATCATGGGAGTCTTCATTTCTTTGAGTTGTTTCTGCAGCACTTTCATTTGTTTAAGCACTTCTTTCTGCTTACATCCAGACCTACCTGCTGGTTCACTGCCGCGGTCATGTTCTTCACGAACTTCCCGTGCTACTATCTCAGCAACTACTACAGATACTCGAACCTATTTACAGTACTGTTGAAGTTTATCTAACTAATCAGACTGTTGGTGGTCTGAAAAGCTAGAAGAGTTTTTTCGTGCTCGCTTTTGACCGACTAGGGTTTTTATTATGATTTTTTGCTGACGATTACGACTTGTATGTCAGACATGATTATAATATGTCATTAAAAATCAGCATCAGTGAAGCAAGTGTGTCCGCATCCGTGAGGACAGTGAGTCTTTTTTTCCTCGCCAAAATGTTTACGATAGCATGAAACGTGTCCGCCGTGACCGCAGTACTTGCACCAGATTACTATTTTCTACGATAGACTGCCGTTGCATAATACGCATACTAGGTTGCACCTGCACTTGCCCTTAGAAACTGACTCCTTGCACCATCCACATGTTATCTTGTACTGAGTGTTCTTTTATGTAGAATCAGCGATTGTTTTGTTTTTGGTCATGAAAATGGTGGAATTGGCGATGTCGTATAGCTAGAAGTTATGCAACAACTAAATATAGGGTCCAAACATTTTATTAAGAAAATCTTAAGGAACAAGTTATGGATTTTTGTTAATTAAAGCCAGGGCTCCAACTACTGCAGTCTGCAATTAGTTATTGTCCAATAGATCTTGAATGGGAATGAGGGGGCTTATGCGAGTGGATTCCTTAGCCAGCTGATCTTTGTTATATAGAGTCACTCTGTTGTCGACTATCTAGATGTCCAACTATAACTTTTCTTAATAAATGCTTTAAATAGTATGTTCGTCACTTTCTGCAGGAAAAGCTATAATGAACAGTATTTTCCAGAACTAAGAACAAAGTTACTTGCCAACTCTCAAGGCTACGGCACTGTTATGAGCTACTATTTACTAAGAAGTGCCAACTATTCGGTAATTTTTGTAAAAATAAAGCAGTTACTATCGTAATGATGGCAACGCTATTTATCCCTAGCTCCAGTCCAGACCCTCACTTAAGGTAAACATCATCGGATTTAGCTGTTTGCTTTTGCTTTTCTTGCGAATCAGGTGACTCATGCTCTGTTTGGTCTTCTACTATGTGCTCAGACAAAAACCCATGTGATTATTGTTGTCAAAACTTATCGGATAATTGAATTTAGCTTAGTTCGGGTCCAGATAGTTTTCTGCAGTTTGGGCCACTAGTAGGCCAACATTCGTAGCTGCTGTTCCTCCTCTCGCTCTTTACCTGAAATTGGAAGCAGAAAGAATCATGCTTTAATCTCCATTCATTTTCCAGCAGTCGAGGCATCTGTTGTGACCTCCATACATATATGCAACTCTGTTCATGTCCTCGATATCGTATACAAATATATTTTTTTAAGGACTTTCTCCCACTATTCCGAAGTGACCCTCCTTTGTCTTCATCCAGTGGAAGGACTTTATGAGCGAGTAGTGAGAAAGGACAGAAGTAGGCTCATTTTATTTCCTGCCCAGGTCAAAAATGCATATCTTTTTCGATATGGCTGAAGCCAATCGTTCGTGGTTGTTTGGGTCCCACTCTACTCCATTGCCGTTGAGCTAATTATCATTAATTTCATAAGTCCAAAAAGGCAGATCTGGTTTGCGGATGTCGATGATGTCCAGTCTGGTTGAGGACTGAGCTGCCAGGTGTCTTTCGTTGAAGGGGCTGAACTTTATTTATCTAATCTGAGTGCTCTAAGAAAACACATATTTGCCTACAGACTCATTTTTGCTGCGGATATCCCACTGTAAAATGTAGTTATCAAAAGAGCCAGTCACGAATTCTTTCGTTGAATTTGTGTTCCATTTAACGTTATAGATGATGCCTGCTTCATTTTCTGTTTACCTTAGTGTCCTTTGCATTGAAGCACACTGCCCCAAGGCGGATTAGAATCGAATACAAGGACGTAGCCTGAGGTGGTGCCGATAGCGATAAGATCACAACCGTATTTGTTCCAAGCAAGTTGTTTCACAAGTGTTTTAGTGATGTCAGTACCCTTGTACCTGGAGATGTTCTTTGTGCATTGGAACCAAGATTGGCTATCTTGTATTTTGAGCTCAAATATTTTGATGGCTGAGTGAGCTGGTAGTACATTAGTTGCCCCCTGTGACGAGATGCGTGGATTTGCTGTTGAAGTCTATGGAAACGATGTTTCCTTGCACTTTGTAGCCCTGAATGAGTGATGACATCTCAATAGTTTATTTTTTATTAATATAAGTAAAGATTTGCCCAAAAAGATAAAATAAGTACTTAAAGAAATTCTGTAACGAGTTTGATTGTCACAGCATCAGCCCTAAAACAGCTCGTTTTTAATTTCTTCCTGAGCAACTGCGGCTATTTCTCCCTCTTCGTCGTCTTATTCAGATTCATCTTCGTCTTCCTCTGATTCTTACTCATCTTCGTGTTTTCCCAAAAACCACTCCTTGCCAGTGGGTTTGAGCTCCAACTACTTCTTTTTTTTTTACTCTTCGATTTTGTTCTTTGCCTCGAACTCTTTCTTCCAGGCTACGAAGTTTTATACAGTAACTGGAGTGAAGGCTGCGAATTTGGGTCTTTCGAATACTTACTGTTTGGCAGCCAGCTCGACCTAGTCAGTCTGATAAGCTCTGCCTTCGACCAAGTACTAGTGGATCCATGTTCGTGTTTACTCCACGATATCGTACACTACGGGTTTTTGTTCACTGTTGCTGATGATTTAGTCTATTTTGCGGTTTATTGTGTTCAGATTATCGCGAGTGAGTCCAGCCAGTGGCTCTAGCTCGTACTTGATGGGCGTAAAGGGGTACTGCTTGGTGTACTCGAACATGAGATTGAGTTGGTACTCGAACTGGTTGCCGATATAAGGTTTGCAAAGAACGTTGAACTTGTAGGGTGCAGTTTCTTTGACTACATGGAACTACTCTAGGTAGATGTTAGTCAAGGCATTGAACTCGTCGTTTTGTTGCCGGATGTGCTACACTTATGTCATCACCAATACAACACAACAATCAATATACGCCCAATACCCTATTATATATGGCTTTTGTTAGTTAGGCACCCAGAGAATTCCTCAATAAAGACCCTTACTAACATCTAGGTCCAGGCTACTATGAAGGTTCTCAATAAAATTTCAAAAAAAACTCTTGTGCGCCTTTCAACTCCACGCAGAAGCGCAAAGATATGCACTCAACTATCATGCCTGGGCCAGGAGACTACAAGTTGTCAAGACGAATAGGAGACCCAAGCATATCTACTTACCAAAGTCGAAACAGTATTCTCCTTAAAATCCATCACGAAGGCAGCCAGCCGTTTCTATCCAAAGAAGATAGATTTAGTTCTCATTAAAATTCCATTCCTGGACCTGGCGAATGTAAAATATTGAAAAATACAGATACTCCTGAGACTACCTCGCTACATAGCAGTCCAAAAAGAAAAAAACAGGCAAAACTTAAAGGAAACAGGTAAAAAAATGCACCTTCAATCTCTAAGACTATGATTTTGAACAAGAAGGCAGTTGCTAAGCCGAGCTAGCCCTTTTTGAAAGACGACTGGCACAAATTTGAGATGAAAATGAAGGGAACCTTGGCTGGGACTTGGGCTAAAGATAAAATAAAACGTTTTTAAAAGAGAAGCTACACTTAGATAGGTCCAGGATACTACGATGCGATCTAGAGAAAAGGGCTGTCGAAAGCACTCAAACAGAAGTAGTCGGTAAGTTTTGCTTCGAAAGCAGTGCGCACTTACTTCGACACTCTTTTGTACTAAACTGTCAATAAAGACACTATGCTTATCAGATAGTTCAACAAACATAAGTCGATGAGTCCAGGTCCAGCGGATTATAAGGCCAAGCCTAGCTGCTTCGAAATCGATAATGAAGATTCGAAGTATAAAGATAAGAATTTTGGGTCAATCAGAGAAAGATTTCATACTTAGCCGATTTCCGAGTGCGCAGATAGGCCCTTCTATGATACTTCCGTAGCTGCTCCATCTTTTCTCAAAAAGAAAGTACCATTTAATGCGTAAAGTAGAAAGACACCCTAACAAAAAATACTCATGCCAGGTCCAGGGTCCTACGATGTCAAGCCTAAGTAGCCGAAAAGGAGAGGAAAAAACATACAATCTTTCGGGACTCTTAAAAAGAGGGATTTAACTGAATTTACTGAATAAAGTGATTTAGGACCAGGCTACTATTCTTTAGAAAAAGCTAATGACAATCAGACAGACAAAAAATATTTTTTTGCTTCAAAATTATAAAGATTTGGCAAATAAAAGAAAAACTATAATACTGGAAGCTATGATATAGAGACGCATGACATCTCTAGGCGATTAGAGACCACTATGATGTACCGCCACAACCTACAAAATATCAACACTCAACTCCCGGGGTTCAATAAGAGCACTCCGAGGTTCAGTCACTGCTAGCCGAAAATTTAAACAAAAGCTAAGGAAGAAAACAAACAACTGTTTTCTGTTTAGCAAGAAAATGCTAAAATCGACAAAGAAAAACGAAGTATTCTATTATAGCAGGCAAAATAAGAAATTAAGGACTCTAGACCGTGTCCGATGGGTCTGGGTGGTCCTCGATTCGCCTACCCAACAGTTTCTCCTGGAGTAGGCGACTACAACGTTCGCGAGAGGTGGAACAAAAAGAGCTACAATGTTAAGTATAAATTTTGATATTAAACTAAAAGGAATAAATCATATCAGTCATTCCTACTACTCAAAGAAATCTTATAGCTTCGGCTTCCGAGAGTTATAAAAGAATTATTGTTCGAGTTTTATTTGCATGTCGGCTTGAAGCGAGCCAAATTCGTTTTTATATGGTTTCTATTGTTAGGTCAAGGATTGGTCATTCATACTAGTTTTATGGGTTTTATATAAATAGTGGTCGACTAGTGTTTCTTAGTGCTTTTTACTATAAAAGTGCTCAATTTTTACACTTGAGTTCGGCAAAAAAGAACGCTATTCTATCTTAACTGACTTTTATCTCTGCTCCTCGATCTTGACTGACCTTTATTTCTGCTTGAGTTAAGTTGTGAGAAAGCATTCGCAGTCCCACTTGAATAGATCAGCATCTCCGAACAGAGGCCCGAATTACCTTGCTTTTATTTGCAGCACATCCTAACATATTTCAATATTCTGTATAGAAAATACATTACCGGTTATGAGATATACTTTATGCCCACAAATGGAAACTAAACTTTTTGACTCTCCTCACAGTAATTTTGCAAATTTCGTAAAAAAATTATTTACATACTTTTGCGTTTTTTGGTCAACATCTAGTATAAGGCTTTCTTTTTTTAAAGAACCAGGTGCTTTTCCTTGAGCAAGTACTTTACCTATTGAGTCTACTGGTAGCGATCGCGGCCAAAGTTGCTGCCGACACTCGGATCTGCCAATATTTTCCTACCGTCTTTTCTCAGCACGCCTAAAGCAATCAGCACGTTGAGAGCATCATAGACTCGTCTTTTTATGTTTTGCTATTCCTTGACCTAATTTAGTGATTAAATACTTCCTGGTGTGCAGATTCCTCCTAGTTGAACTCTTGAACTAATTTGTTAGCCACTTCCTTGTAAGTAACGTTTCTTAGGATACGCACAATCTAGAATGCCCGTCTTGATAGCGACCTTAAACCTTTTTCTTTAGGCCTGCGCTTTTAAGCCAGCTCAAGCAGTGATTTACGGCCAGTAGTGTGCAGCTCCCCCTAGTGCTCCTATTTAAAAACTGGTTATTTTTTCACTGGAGTAGCAGGCTCGTCTTCTTACTCGCTGAAAAGAAGTTTATCTTATATTTTTTCAGAATGGTCGTGCAGAGGGAATCCACCGAAAAGATTGAGGCTTTCCTCTTTGTGGTTGTCAGCGTGAAGCATCTTAGACCAAGGCGAGAGCTGACCCATACCGTGATGAACTCGGACTGACTCGAGCATTCCGTCGAGGGAATCAGGTTCTTTTTCGTTTTAAGAGGGCACTTAGTCCATGTAGTTGTCCATTCTGTGCTCGCTATAATTGTGGTCACTTTTGTGTTCGAGGGCAAGGCGGGAATGGGGGAGTGGAGAGTCAAACCAAATATCGTTTCTCATGATGGTTATACAAACAAAGGGAGGGATTTATAACGACTAACTGTAATTTCGCGGCAACTAACAAACGTCCATTTCATAAACTCTCATACATTTTTTCACCTAAACTTTTATTTTTCAATTAAACATGCTTGCCTCACTTACATTTTTTTGCGCCTGTATAGCAATAATAATGGCCAAAATGATGATATTTCAGATAGATTTAAGGATGAATAGATGAACAGAATCATTATTTCAAGATTTAGTTTTCTTAAACGATCGTGCTATATAATATTGTCATTTTTCCCATTTCGTCCACTCTCACTCTTGCTAGGGCAAAAGGACCCATCAACCAATACTAAATGAACTACTATTTCATGTATCGAGCTCCCTTTATGTAATCTTTCCAGTTAAGTTCAAAGCGTGCTAGTCCGAATCCTCCTTTGAACGAAAATTCTACTTCTTTCTTGAAAAAGGGGCAGACAACCACTTTTCCTTTGTATTTTTAATTTTGGAATATTTTTATAGATTTGTCTTAGACGCATTCGTAAAGTTCGTCCTCCAAGTCAATTTATTATTCATTTTCGTCAAATATTTTATCACAAAATACATAGTATTCTGACTATGTCTACGAAGGCATGATGAAAAAGAAAACGTTCTAGTTTTCAAAAATTCCGGTGGTAGGGGGTTAAACAGTGAAGTTAAACTGTCGGCTATAAACAAAAAATCTGACTTGAGGCAGCACTTCGTCATTTATTTCAGGAAATAGATTCACTTGCTTGCTAAAAACTGCTTTTTTAAAAATAGGCAAGCCCTATTCTTGCAAGTACTTATATAAGCCTTGTCCATTAGCAAATCTTTTTACTTATTTGTCTTTTATTTTTTGTTGAGCAATTTACATGAGCTCTTCATTGTAGCTTATGAACTAGTTTTATTAACCGAAGTCAAGACCTGACGTGCTCTATGATGCAAAAAGATGAACAACGCTCATCAAGCAAGTATAATCCTCTTAATTGTTACATTTCATATTTTTCCTGGAAAGTTTGTATGATTTTTACTAAATCATATTAGAGCGTAGAGGACTTTTGATTTATCCCTAATAAAACAAACTGCTCTTTATGAGAGTACGATGATTTTCATCCAGAAGTGTTTTATGATTAAGATAGATTAAGAAATCAGTCGGATCATTTTTGAATATGTTTTTTAAAAGATTTGCTAATAAAATTTGATTCAAATTCTGTTGAGTTTTAATGGGGAAGTCGACAAAGAGTATAAGAATAGTACGATAGGTCTTAGTGATTTGTGGATGGAAAATGCAATAAGCACCTATGCTGCCTTAAAACCACATTCCCATAAACATCAAATGCCTGTTCTTAAAGTAGTTAGTGTTTATATAATTTTAAAGAATGTCGCTTTTAGATGGACTATGTTGTTTCAGCTGCGATAAAAATTACTATTGACTATAAGATTTGTATAGTAAAACGCATTTCCTTTCAAAAAAAGTTGGCTATTATTATTTAGATCTGTTCTTTGGAGTAATCTATGAATATGAACTCTAAAATGGAACGTCTTACTAACTTTACTACTCAGAACTAATATTTGCATTCACTTTTTGAATGGATTACACCTCATTTTTAGTTGTAGATGGTAAAATATTTTTATCTAAAGGATTTTTTTAAAAAAGTGAAATTTATTTAGGCTGTTGCTGAACCCTCTGAGCTTGTTCT
>Ga0169931_10005117_pt1 | contig 20129 bp, 4 predicted proteins | sample Kivu_15m_20L_FD_129675 | JGI IMG/M metagenome (GOLD analysis project Ga0169931, IMG submission 129675) | Freshwater microbial communities from Lake Kivu, Western Province, Rwanda to study Microbial Dark Matter (Phase II) - Kivu_15m_20L... | ecosystem: Environmental > Aquatic > Freshwater > Lake ... | reverse complement strand
GGAGTAGCTGCCCCTAAGAAAGTATGCGAAGGTGGAGTGAATCATAACAATTTCGCTGTATTTTGCTAATTTTTATTGGCTAACGATCTATAATTAAACTGTATGGGAAACTGCTAAAGCTGTAAAGATGTCCAGCTAGAACACGCCAACACTATTATCGTGGGTGCACATGCGGCAGAACAGCTCGAGCCTGCCGATTTCTATAACTTAACAACCCGCGAAGTTGCATTAAGGTTGGGGCCGTTTAAATATGATGACGATAGTAGTGGGTCTTTTGTCTGCAAGGGACCTATTAAAATGTAGAATGGATGTAGGTATATTGGTCAGTTCAGCAATGGAACTCGTAATGGCAGGGGCAAACAAGTTGCAGAAGATTACACACTCTACGAAGGTTACTGGGTTGATGATTGCATCTAGGGACGGGGCAGAACCATCTATGCAAATGGAGAGGTCTACGAAGGCGAGTGGAAAGACGGGAAAAGAGATGGGAAGGGAGTCTACACTAAGAGTGATGGCGCTTCGTATACCGGAGAATGGTTCTAAGATTCGCAGCATGGATTTGGGATATAGCGATGGGCTGATAATTCCTCATACTAAGGTGATTACTTCCACGGGGACAAACATGGTCGAGGCATTTTCAGATGGCCAGACGGCTCTTACTACTAAGGAAATTTCTAGAAAAACACCCGAAGCGGACAAGGAAAATTGCACATGGCGGATGGTAAGAACTACTAGGGTGCATGGAGAGACAACGCGATGCATGGAGTAGGAACGCTAAGATGGCCCAACGATTAAAAGATCTATGAGGGACATTTTGAGATGAACAAACGAGAAGGAGAGGGCACCCTCAAATGGGCAGATGGAAGAGTTTTTAAAGGATAATTTAGTAACGGATTGCAGCATGGATTAGGAAGATAGAAGTAAGGTGACGGGGCCTGGACTCCAGGAAGATGGTAGTACGGCAAAAAGATATAGGCTTGATAGCATTAATTTGTTAATTAGCTATATTCTTAGCATAATGTCATAGATCATGAACGTTGTGGAGTGGCTGAATGGTGGGAAACGAAGATATCTCCAAATGACTACGGACTGGTCTGGTCGAGTTTGTAATCCATATGAAGCAGTTGGTAGAAAAGTACGCCTTTGACTTGCTTGCGAATACCCTTGTCGTGGCAAAAAGTCAACAAAGAAACAGAGTTGTTACTCCATAGCTCATTATCGATGGCTTACTTGATGGCCTGCTGAATTCTCTGATTGGCGGCTGGGTCTTAGCTCTAGTTGACCTCAAAAAGTTATCTCTTGGGTGAAAGATCAACCATCCGCATGCCAGTCATCCCAAACAAATCATCAGAATGTTGCGTCCCAAAAGGACTATTATGTCCTAGGAACCTGTTCTTTTCGGGCAAATCAGGCAAACTATCTAAGAGTTTGTCAAGTTCCAGCAAGGATGGATGAAGGGCGTTTATTTGTTCTTAAAATTATTGTTAAACGAAGTATCTATGTGATTTGCTGTGCTTTATTTTAGTAGTAAGCTTTTCGATGTCATCAAGAGAGCCGAGGCCTTGGCTGACATCGATGTTATTGTCAAGAGGTGCCTTCGAAGCACGGACTTTCTTTTTTAAAGTAGAATTTCTCTTTTTTTGGGCATCTCTCACGATCTAGCCAACTCCTATATCCAAAAATACCTTATATTTATCGAGTAGAGGTTCCCATATTGACAAGTTCAAAGATTTGGTTTAGCTCATAACTTCGTTGGGTATTTGCAACATATCCATGTCTTGAGCATTGAAGGGAGGCACTGTTACCTGAACCTAATTGTCTGGAATGACAGGCTATCTGACAGGAGTCTTCTGGAAGCTGTCATCAGCAACGAGGTCCCTTGAGTTATGACTGACCATAAACTAGACCTGGTCCAAAGTCAGATTGTTGATTCCTTGCTTATTCACAGTCAGATTATTGTCCCCTTACTTCTTTATAGCCACTCTCCTCTTTTTGCCGCTAGTCTAGCCCACCGTCCTCCCAGCTCTTTTCTTCCTGTCAATCAGAGGTTATAAACAGACCTCGAACTTGAGTTTTTCCAGTCTAGCCAGCCAACCCTTGGTGCTGGTTTTGAGTAAGTTGACAACTACCGCCATATGGCTGCTGTTCTGATAGAGACTGAACTAGCCCATATGTTGAACAACCTTGACCAGCAACGCATACACATCCTTAATAGCGATGTTCTTTTCCTTAATAAGTTTTTGTATGCTGATTGCCACTTCTGCCATCTTTCCCGAGTATTTTTATATAATCGTTAGTGCTGGCTTATAATGAGTAAGTTTGCTGCTGTCAATCAGTCAGAAATATAGATCAAATGATAAATATTAAAATGACGATACAAGAGTATGAACTTTAAAAGGGTGACAAAAAGAGCTTATTAATATGATAGGATAATATGACGCTATTTTATATGGAAGATAGTTAGAGCTATAATTATTTTTAATCAGTAGCCACTAATGTAAGCCAAACCCGAAAAGCTTAAGTTCGGATACGTGATCTATCCTGGCAACAATCCAGGCGTGATTTAAAATGCCCTCAAAAAGAGGAATGTTTGGGTATCATTATCAGCCGAAAAGTAGCTGCTTTCTGCTTGTTTTGTGTGGAAACAGCTCAACCTTAACGCCAAAACATACGACGATTTCTAATAAGTGATGCGATGCTTCCCCAGCAGACATGTATTCACTCACACATTCAGATCCTTCTCAACCATTTCGAAGCCAATAACGTGATAACTACCAAATCAGGGCTGATTCGCACTCTCAAATACTACTACAGTCACTAGTTGGCGCTTTCGACTCGTTTCATCCACGTGCATGATGTCATCCCAACTGCCTATATGTAACCACTCAAAGATAAAGCGTACATGCTAATAAAAATGACACTGAATATAAAGATTTCGTCTAGCGTTTCCAGCAAATTTAAAAAAAGAACTACCAGAAAGAAAAATTAGGTGATAAACACTGCGAAAAGAATCTGTGGTTTATTAAACCAGAGGCTGATAACCAGGGCAAAGGGATCATTGTTTCAGGCAATTTTAAAGAAATAGAGGCTTTTATTGTATCAAAACCTGTTAATAGCGGATGGTAAATGTTTGGTAAGCTAGGATAGTCCAGAAAGCCATCGAGAGGCCACTGCTTTACAAGGGGAGGAAATTTGATATACGAGTATGGGTGCTGGTGACTCCTCAACTAGATGTATACTACTACAACTCACCCTATATAAGGACTTCTTCCTCCATATACTCAACTGATATCACCAACTCAGAAGTACACTTGACGAACAATTGTCAGCAGAAACACTTCAGCGACTACTCCAAGTACTAGGAAGGCAACACTATCCCCATGAAAGAGTCGCTGCTCAGCTATCTAGAGGAACTGCCAGAAGCACAAGGTAGAAGCCAGGAGTTGGTCGACTAGTTCATTTCCAAGTTTAAACTCATTATTGTAGACACTATTTTGAGTGCTAGGGTACTTTCAAGCACATGTAGAAATACTTTTCAAAGGGTATGAAAAAGAAGTAGTTCTAGCTGTTTGGTTACGACTTCATCATAGACGAAGACTTCAAAGTATGGCTGCTATAAGTAAACAACAATCCCTACTTGGGCGTGCCTAACAAATTCATAGCTGATCTGCTTCCCAAGATGATCGATTAAATGTTCTAGATAGTCTTGGATCCTCTCTTTCCGCCCTAGGAATACAAACCTGTATAGTAAAAGAGGTATGAATTGATATACAAGGAGCCTTCTATTTTCAGAATATCACCCATAAGAGTGTCATCTAATTCTAACTAGACTAAGTACTATAAGAAATAAAAAAGCCTTTCGCATGCTAAGCCAGTAACAAGTGATAAACTTATAGCTAAAAGCGAGCTCTACGGACTTAAGGATTAAAAATCATCTAAACCGATCTATTCTACTCCAGTTTAGACCCTTAAATACTTGCTAGAAAACTATTGTTTTAATGATCTTGATCCATTCTTCGTGCCCACTACTCTCATCCTCAGCTCGCCTTCCCTAGCCGAGGACTAGTTTTTGTAGTCCTCGCTTAAAAAACTGAAATTCATAACATAAACTAGGATCTCAAGGATACTGCTTGAGCCTAAAATATACGAGTTGGCCTGCAATGTGATCGGCCAGGACAAGTACAACCAACAAATAAAAGCAGCATTGATAGATGGATTCACTAACGCATGCAAGCAATTCAAGGCCAAAATATTCATCATTCGCAACCTGATGCCACTGCTTTGTGAGAACATCCGCAGTTATAAAACCTAGGCTGAGTAGTGCTTCATCGCTGCGGTTATCAAACTAGCTATAGCAACTGGAGGTAATTTTAATAGGTCGGTGTTTATTCCAGGTCAGAGCAGAGAAAACTAGTTCATAAGGTAGCTATTTATCAAGTCGAATACGCTCAAATTGCTGCTTTACTTGAAAAAAAAATACTTCAATATAGCCAGCTAGTAAGTATCAGCTTTTCTCTAAAATCTTTCATAAAAAGATTGGTAGATTTTTTATGAGTCGAGTGGGAACAAAGCCAAACGAGCCTATAGTCCCAAAGTCAACACCGTACCTTAAAGCTAGGAGTAAATGATCATCATCAACTCCAATGTTCTTCACGATGATAGGCCCAAGGTACTGTCGGTAAGGCAGAACACATAGATAAAAAACTTCAGGATGCGGAGACACTCAGGGGCAGCCCAGCTTAGAAAAGAATGATAACATTTTTAGCGGTCTTACGATCGATTAATAATCTAATCTTTAGTTTATGATTAATAATCTATTTCTTTGTTTATGATTAGCTATCTATTTTTTAGGTGTGTGATAGAAAAGAGTAAATAATCACAGGGTCAGCAGTTTCTGAATCGATGCGTCTTGGCATCGAAATTCTACTCGTATTACTTTAACTTTTTGTAGAGTAGACTGTCCCATTTTTATTGCATTTTGAAGTTGAGACGATGCTATGTTTCAGCGTCGTATTGGCGTTACATTTACAAAAAAAACTGAAGCGTCTGGTTGAAAATATTCTGCAAAACATCATCGTAATTCTGCTTGGGCTTTTTCACTACTTTATCAGACCTGCGCAGAAACTAAAGAGCACAAAGTCCAGCTATGAGATAGTGCCCTTGCTCGTGACAGAGCAAATGCTCGCTTTTTTTCTCAGGGCGCACCCAGGAAGATTTTCTGATGATAAGGTTGACTTCAATCTTCATTTTTTAGTAGTCAAGGACTCGATAGTCTATGTGCCAGTATATATGTGCAGACCACTACATGTTTTCATTGACTTTACCGGGAAAGTCAGCCCATGTCAGGGGTCTTAAGGTCAGTCGATGTCCAAACTTAGTTTTGACTGGATTACCTTGATGGGTAGCAGATTTGAGGGACGATACATAGTCTCACTTGCAAACAAATATAAAGAAATTCTTTATTAATCTTTTAATTAAGACAATAAGACTTTTGATTAAGCAAAAAAATGTTCATTTACCTATTATTGAAGAAAAAAGTCTTTAGAATACTATTTAAGAAAGATTAATTAATTTCTTTTATAATAGTAATTGTCAACAATGGGCAAGCGAGCAGGCCGCTTCAAACATCACAAGCAAGGCAATAAAAAAGTCAAGACAGAATGGTCCAAAGCCGACATTCCAGCCTAAAATTAACTTTTCAAGTCATACTACCAACTCCAACTACAACTCCCTCAGGAATAATTCTAAGTATTCTGGGCCATTATGAAATAAAAACTGCCTGTAGTGTTTAGAGTGAACCCCAGCTGCCCCCACTACTCTGCCTTTAGAGATAAATTGCAAGATCCTGCTTTTCTGCAATCCATGATCGACTAGCAAGAAGCTATGAGTTAAGAAAAAAATTAATTCTAGCCAAAATAGATGCCTAAACTATAGATTCTACCTTGGTATCCAGGTAATATCTTGCACCAAATCAGCACCAATAAGCAATAATTCAAAAAAAGTAAAGTCCTCAGCAATCTGCATAAATATCTTCAAAAAGCCTTCGATGCTGGATTGATTGCCAGGCAGTAACTAGTATCAATGCTTCCTCCTCTGTTCCTCGACATTCACGAAGACGACATTGTCCTCGACATGTGCGCTGCCCCTGGGTCCAAGACTTCTCAACTTCTCTAGATGATCTATGGGTAAGGCAGGTCACTAAAGAAAGGGTGCGTGATTGCAAACGATGCGGACTATAGTCGAGCCCAGATGTTGATCCATCAGATCAATCGATCAGGAACAGCCGGCATGGCAGTAATCAATCATCCAGGACAGTTCATGCCATAGCTTTACTCTTCCAAAATCAATCACATCAAACAAAAATTTCAGTTTGACAAGATATTGTGTGATGTGCCATGCTCCGGTGATGGAGCTACTCGCAAGATTCCGATGAAATGGGCGAACTGGCTGCCTAGAGATGGATTTTCTTTGCATCCTCTCCAGCTGTCCATACTGATGAAATCAATCAATCTTCTTAAAAGGGGAGGGTTGATTGTATACTCCACTTGTTCGTTAAACCCCATATAAGATGAAGCTGTTCTTTCTGCTCTATTCGACAAAGTACAGCAAGGCCTGGAGCTCATCGATATAAACGATTCTTTTGCGATTAAAACAAGACGAGGGATGTTTCACTGGTAGATCTGTGCAACGGAAACAGTGACCTAAAAGACAATAGTAGACGGAAAATAGGTTTAAGAGAAGAAAAAAGCGATAAAAGTGTTTAAAAGTCCTGAAGATTTAACCCATCAGCACCAGATAAAACCTTTTATGTTTCCACCTTCTTAGTAGGTCGCCAAAAAGATATGTCTTCATCATTCGATGCGAATTCTACCCCACGATCAGAACAGTGGAGGATTCTTCGTGGCTTTACTCAAAAAACACTAGAATTTCGAATGGAAGTACGCACCCGAAAAAACAGGCAAGCAGAATGTTTCAAAGACATAAGAAGAAAAAGCAAAAGAACAGTAATAACGGGATTAATAGTTTTTACGCAACAACCTGCCTGAAGTTGAAAATGTCGTTGCTAACTAGGATGCAGATAAACAATAAGATAGGAACGAATAGGAAGATGAAGAGGAATAGAAACCTGAAAAAGTAGAAGCTAACCAAGGTTAAATGGAATAATAAGAAATCGTTTAAGAGAAAGTACAAAAGACTATAAAAAAATAAGAATCTGGATAGAATCAAAGATAAAACTTCAGAAAAAAAGGTAAGGAATCTCTCAAATATGAAAATTTTTAGCCTATCGACTAAAAATAATTCAAAGATATACAATAATTTTTTGGGCTTGACGATTCTCTAAAAAAATTATTGTACGTTCGATATGTTGGCAACTCTGTACAAAAAAAAGTGCTACTGGTGTCCGAAGGAGTGCAGAAATTTTTATAAGCTGATAAGTAAAAGAAGATAAAGCTAGTGAATATGGGCTGTGTGGCTTTCCAGAAAGGCAAGTAATCTTTTTCAGGCAACGAATGCCTTTACCGTCTCAGTCAGTAGGGTATTCATTTCATTTTGCCAAGAATGAACAAACGCAAGATAAAAGTAAGACTTTAATTTTTCAAATGGATGATTTCGATCCATTCTCTCACCCATGATAAGATTGAAGATTAGGAGGTAAGGAAACAAATATAGGCGATTAGTCAAGGTTCTTTTTGTCTATATATCGATGAGGTGATTAATGGGCATCGAGTGGTTGATGCTATGGTGGGTCAGAATTTTAGGAATTCGTTGCATTTGATGGTAGGCAAGTAAGAAGTGGCTTCGTTCAATTTACGATATTTATGATGCAATTAGATTATGATGAATTTAAAGATGAATATGAGTTTAGTTTATTTATCAATAACAATTAGATTATGATGATGTGATGGATTAATATGAGTTATAATTTATATATCAACAATGCTGTACGCAGTCGGCTCTCCCTACTATAGACAGTTCCTCTCCTCCACCATAAACAGGTACCCCATCTCCCACTTAGAAAATACCAGAAGAATCTGGAGAAGCAGCAAAACGCCAACAACGCCAATACCCAGCCAGCTGTTGAGAACAAACCAGCCACCTAGTCTTGATCTACATAGTTCAATATCTGTTCAAATTAATAGCAAATCTATAAACCAAACATTTCATTTTAAACTTACAGTCAACTTATGCTAATCTTTATTTAATCTTATCCTATTCATATTTAAAAATAGCTATAATGGACAAGAGCAAGGATAAAAGGAAAGATAAAAAGAAGTATACAGGGTATGATAGGGTTTATCAAGATGGCCTGGAGATTGCTCGTAATAGCAATTGATTGCTTTGGAATAGTTTAGAGGCATAGTTGCTAAAAAGAACGGAGGGGAGCTTAGGAAGTAGTGGGATTAGTACTATCTTCTTCGATACCTGCGGGCGAGAAAATTCAATATGGAATAGACTTAGAAAATGTGGGTCAATTTCATAGAATGGAGGCAAAAAAATAATGTGGATTCTCTTAAGGTAATATTTTAAACATGTAGACTAGCTACTACTTTCCAGAGCTGATTGAGTTGAGAAAGAAGTATCCTCACGGCTATCATAAGCACGATAGAAAAGTACAAAAACACTTATAAAGTATCGACCTATTTACATTTAAAGACTTGGTTTTGCAAACGCAGACTAAATATTTAAATTCACTACTCCGGATCGACTACTCAGTTACTACACTATGCTCTATTAGACGCTGCTGACTACAATATTTGATGCTTGTACTCGACAAAAGCAGCTCTAGACGGGTGATAAGGAAAGAGTCATACAAACTTGCACTATTCTTGATTTGTAGGATATAAGTTTGGGGAATGCCAGTGCTGCTTATAAGTTTGTGAAGCCTGCTTCTCAGATGGCCCAAGACAACTACCCTGAAATACTGGGCACGTAGTTTATAATTAATATAGTATGTTTATTATCAATGCGCCGATGTTGTTTACTGTGATTTGGGCTGTAGTCAAGGTGTGGATCGACTAGAAAACCAAAGAAAAGATAAAGATCATGGGCAGTAGTTATAAATAATAGTTATTGAAATATATTGACCCTGAAAATCTGCCTTCTTTTATTGATGGAGGCACTTGCAAGTGCAAAGGAGGAGACTGTCTGTCTATAAACGTTGGTCCATGGAACCAATAAGGCAAATAATTCTTCCCAGTTTGCCTCTCGTAAACCCAACCAGCTTAAAACGATAGGGAATATCAGTCTTTGCGGCCTTAGTTGGAGCCATTGAAATTCAAATAATTTAAATGACATAATTTTTGTACTAATTATTGTATCTATGGACTTTACTTTACAGCTAAGAATAAATATATTTTTGTGTTTTATATTGTCTTTAAATTATTAAAGTATTACATTCTCTTTAATTTTTTATGATTTATGTTGCGCCTTATAGGATTATGAGTAATTATGCGTATAAACATTATGAACCAATATTTTAGCGCCATTTAAGTCCATCTATAAGAAAAATGTCTGCTGGATTGCTCCGAATAATGCCTTACTGTCGCCACTATGGGCGTAGACAACATGCTCAATACCTTCAACGTCGACAGTGGCGAACAAAACAGATACACACTCGACCATCCCAATAATTTCTAAGCCATGGCCTTGTCTCCTCGAGCTGACCACGCTATCATCGGAGGCAGAGACGGACAAGTTCTTCACTTCGATTTCATCGACAATACTGCTAACAAAATACTCGATACTGTGGGCTTCGTCACTGATATAAAATACGCGCCTTCAGGCAGATACATCGCAGTTGGTTCTTAATAAGGAAAAACACTTATTTATCAACCCTAGAACCAGTAGAAATCTAAATGCCGACCTGGGCATAGTGGAGCCATCTGCCATTTGTTTTTGAGTAAAGACGAACAATTCTTAGCATCAACTGGGCAAGATAAATACTTACTGATATACGATCTGGCTCAAATAGATCAACCTCAATAAGTAGCTAGGTATACTGTAACTAAACTTGATCAATGTTGGTCTTTGATTGGATCATTCCATTGGCATAATCGATTGGTGTATGCTCCTGGGATGCCCTAGCTGCAGAAAATATAGTTGATTCAAGGCAAGTGGGAGTATTCTAGGTCAAATATGATCAAGCATCGCAGCTAGATTTTGATGACTCAGACTGTCAAAAAGAACACTCTTGTGACAAGCAGTCGATAGTAGGTATGCATATGGAACATATTGCAGTAATAAAAATTATTCTAGATTGAATAGTTCAATCTCAGTCTGGCTGTGCCTTTGGCTGGCAAGTTTTTTGGGGTGCGAGACGATGGTAAGCTGTACAAGTACATGCGTGAGCTTCGATAGGAGTAGCCCATGTAGATCTAACATGACAGCTAGTAGTCTAAGCTTGAGTTCGAGGTCAACTAAGAGTAGCCCTAGCCCAAACCCCAATAATAGTAGTAATAGATCTAGCTCTAATTCCACAAGAAATCAAAAGCCTAGAAAATAATAACATGTTTCCCGCAAGGCATGGTGAGTACCGCAACATCATACTTCTAAAGCAACAGATTTTTATTTGTAAATGGTTATGGATGTGTGATCGAACGGCAATAAGGATAATAGTAGACGATCTTAGAGGTGTAATTTTCATCTAATAATAATAAAACATACAAGATTAGTAATAAAAATTATAAGATGTTTGATATTAATCGACAGTTTGTGGTGTTTGCTAGTGATATGAGGTTTGGTTTGATGACTAATAGAGATTCTTTGGTGTCGAATTGGGAGTTAGAGTGGAAGGATATACAGGCTATAGCTATGGGGGTGGGATGGATTGCAGTTGCCAATGATTAACTCATTAAAGTGTTCGATATGTTTGGTCATTAAGTCAAGAGCATTGCTTTTGATAGGCAGATAGTTGCTATGAAAGCATATGAGAATATGTTGGCGATAGTGTTTCACTAGGGAGTGCCTATGTGGGGGTCACAGCAACTAGCCCTCCAGCTCTACTTCATCGACTCACAACAACACTACTCTAATTTAATAGCAACTATAGCAGTTCCGATCAAGCCTGGCTGTCAGTTGAGATGGATCGATTTCTCGCAAGAGGGCATGCTATTTGGTCAAGATACAGTGGGAAATATCCGCAGTCTGAGTCTATAGACCAATCAGTGGACCAAACTGACAGTAGACGGGGTTGAATAAAACACTCAGCATAAGATATGGCTGATAGCTTTCTCTAAATATAGGGTTCACTATTGGAAAACTAGCTAATAAGATCCATAGCCTACTGTTTCTCCTAGATTTAATATAAAAAATGCTGATCTATGCGTACAAACTATTGGCGTTTTTCCTTAGAACACTCAATCTTCATACTAAAGATTGCTGTGGAACAGGTATTGTTTAGATCATGAGAAGGCTAGAAGTAGGATGTGGGGTAGATTAAAACTGGCCCGACCTGCGGATAATCCTTTCTATTACTTGACCTAGTCCATCATGACATAAAGATAGACAACCAACCAACATAGAACACTTGACGAACAGTACTATCCTATCGTATAGAACTATATTAAAGCCAACTAAAGTTTCAAGGCTCTACACTTGGCCAAGAGTTGTATCCGTTCGATCTAGAGCTTACGCAGTTTGTCTGATCTGTTTGATTACTACAAGCAAAGAAACATGGCGATTCAGTTATAGAACTATTGTGAGTAATTGCAGAAATAGTTATAATACGAACAGATGCAGACTTTTCAGTTCATCAGATTGCGAGAATAGGCAGAAAGAACTATCCAGCCTAGAAATTTCGATCCTATGCGTAGAGTATCAAAAAAGAATGTTGAGTCCTTGCCTTCTTTCTCACAAAGCGTATAGTAAAAATTATTTAGATGAACGGATCGCAGGTTAGCTAATCTCGTTAGTCTTTCGAGAATAGAAATGTAAGGAGCTCTAACCATTCTCAAGTTTCAGCTAAATCACAAGTATCTAACAATTCTGAGGTTTAAGGCTAGAAAATAGAGTAGAATCCTTTCCAGAAGAAAAAATCAAACCACGAGTCTTTGTAAGCAAAGAAGAAAGAGATAATAGATAACGTGGAGAAATTCGGGATAAAGAAAAAAGTTGATGAGAGGATGAAAAAAGGACGTTGATTGTTTAGATATATCTCATTAATATTAATATCATTATAAATATATGTAAAGATGTATTATAGTATATTTAGTAAAGCTGATTTTAAATAATAGCAGATAGTTCTATCATGATCCACAGGCTAAACATTCTTCGTCATCGTTAGCACCTTTTCTTCTCAAAGGGCACACCTTAGGCGCCTCTTAAGGATCCACCTTCACTCTCTTCCTGGGCTAGCCGTTTTATTCCCCAACTATCTCATTCTCAGTTCTTTCCTTCATCACGTCATTCGCTTCTTCTTTTATTATCTCTCCGGCCTACTTCAGCAAGGCCTCCACATCGACTGTGAATTTGATGGGGTCTGCTGCAGGTCGACTCCTCAGGTAGTACATGCCTGTCTTGAGTCCACACTTCCAAGCCCAGAAGTGAACCGAACACATCTTTGAATAGGTAGGCTCAGCGATGAAGATGTTGAGAGACTGGGACTGATCGATGAAAGGACTTCTTCCTACGGCTAAGTTGATGATTTCTTTCTGACTTATTTCCCAAACTGTCTTGAAGATATCTCGACCTTCCTGAGGAATCTAACTGATGCTCTGGATAGATCCGTTCTAAGCGATCAATTTATTTCTGATCTCGGGTGTCCAAAGATTCTAAATATTATAAAACTTACACGTTCGATGAGATATTATACTAAATTTTTGTTGATGCAAACGAACTAGCCTGCTAGGACTCTGCGAGTGTAGACGTTGGTCGTATATGGTTCGAATGTCTAGTTGTTGCCGAGGATCTGACTTGTGCTGGCAGTTGGCATCGGAGCAACCAACAAACTGTTTCGCATACCGTATTGAGCCAGGTTGGTCTTGACTGTCGACCAGTCATAACCACATAGATGAGGAGTATAGTCCCATAAATCGTATTGAAGTTTGCCCTTGGATGCTGGTGAACCTGGGAATGTAGGGTAAGCTCCTTCAACTTTGGCCAGCTCGATGGATTCGGTAACTGACCCATAGTAGATGGTTTAGAATATTTTTTCATTAAGTTAAGCAGCTTATTTGCTTTAGAAAGTCATTTCTAGCATTTGGAAGACATCAGCAAGACCCTGTATACCTATTCCTATCGGTCTATGTCTTAAGTTTGAATTTCTGGCCTCTTCTATGGGATAGAAATTCCTATCGATGATCTTATTGAGGTTTTTAGTGCAAACTCTCGATATCTAGATGAGTGAATTGAAGTCAAAAGATTTGGTTTGTCGATTGACAAAAGCGGGAAGTGAGATTGAAGCCAGGTTGCAAACAGCAACTTCATCAGGTGAAGTATACTAGATGATCTCAGTGCAAAGGTTGCTTGATTTAATCGTACCCAAATGTTGTTGGTTTGATTTTCTGTTGCAAGCATCTTTGAACAGCATGTAAGGAGTGCCGGTCTAGACCTGAGAATCGATGATAGCTTGCCAGACTTATCTAGCTTTTATGGTCTTGCGTCCTCGTTTCTGAGACTCGAATGATAAATAAAGGTTTTGGAACTATTCTCCCCAGTGGTCGGTAAGACCAGGACACTAGTTAGGGCACATAAGGGTCCACTCTTGATCGTTGATGACTCTCTCCATAAACAGGTCAGGAATCCATAGTCCATAGAAAAGATCTCTGGCTCTGTTTTCCTCTTTGCCTGTATTTTTTCTTAGGTCCAAGAACTCGAAGATGTCTGCGTGCCAGGGCTAGAGATAGACTGCGAATGAGCCCTTTCTTTTGCCTCCTCCTTGATCTACGTAGCGAGCAGTGTCGTTGAAGACTCTCAGCATGGGCACGATTCCATTAGAGCTACCGTTAGTTCCCCGGATGTAAGAGTCTCTGGCTCTGATGTTCGAAATCGATATTCCGATGCCTCCTGCAGACTTGGATATTTTCGCACACTGGGTCAACGTATCGTATATTCCAGTGATCGAGTCATCTTTCATTTGAAGCAAGAAGCAACTTGACATCTGAGGATGGGGAGTTCCTGAGTTGAAAAGAGTAGGTGTGGCGTGAGTGAAAAACTTTCGACTCATCAAGTCGTAAGTCCTTATGGCTGAATCGATGTCATCTCCGTGGATACCCACTGAAACCCGCATAAGCATATGCTGAGGTCTTTCGGCTATTTTGCCATCGACCTTAAGCAAGTAGGCCCTTTCTAGAGTCTTGAACCCGAAGAAATCATAGTTAAAGTCCCTTTTAAAATCGATGGCCTGATCGAGGATCGTATAGTTTTTTTGAATAATTTCGTATGTTTGAGCATCGAGAAGCGGTGCGGGTCTGTTGCACTTGTCCTTGCAGTTAAACAACAAATCAGAGACATCTTTGATTGATGTTTTGGTCTGTTTCCTAAGGTTATCGATGGCGACTCTGGCTGCTAAAATGCTATAATGAGGATGGACTATATTCTAAGTGAAGGCAAAGCTACCATATAGGCGCAAGTTTCAGCTGCTAAACTGTCCAGTTCGTAAGTGGTGATGCGATCGTGTACTCCCAGTTCGACCTTATGCACCACGATGTCCAGATTGACGTAGTCGGGGTTGAGTTCAAAGGAAAGACTCTAGAGGCGTTTCCTGACGATGGAGATGTCAAGAAGCTATAGGGTGCCATCCCTGGTGATGACATGAAGCTCCTTTTTGCTGTTTTGGCTCATTAATGATTATTTAGTGCCTGTAATTTGACTTGCTTTAAAAGGACATACACCCGCCAAATTGGAATTCGAGAAGAACTTATGCTTTCCAACACACTCAACATCAAATACACAAAATCGACAAAAAAAATCATAGTAATCACTCCAAAAGAGTTCCCTGCAATTTTTGTTGACAGTTTATTTTATGATTGATTGTTCTTTGAATCTTCTTTATAATAACTTGAATGTGATGGTAACATTTAAAATATTGTTGGATTCGAAGGCCAGAATTAACTCAAATGAATTGAGATGTTGATTGCTGTTAGACTATCGTCAGACATTTGGCAGCGCTGTAATAATCAATAAACCACCATAATCTATGTAAAACAACCCTGACAACTCCAGTTTTTCACAAATCGTCTGTTTTTACTTCAGAAACAGCAGCAGAAAAGCCAAAGTGATGACCCTCAGAACGCCAATCAACAGCCATCATCTTATCAAAGAAGCTTCTCTTAAATTCAATATCCCCTAGGAGAGAATCGTGCTCTTCTATAACGGTCTTCGCGTGGATAACTACGACGGTCAGCTCAATCTAGTATAAAAAAGCATCTGCCATGTCATAGACATGGATAAAGTGAATGCTGTATAGTTGCTCGTAAACTTTGCACCGAGCTGGAACATGCCGCCGTGCAAGCTGGCTTTCATACCTGAGACCAGCATCGAATAAATAGTAGCAAACTAGCTGGTGACTCGTTATTAGATTTCTTTAGAAAAAATGTTTTTGGTATATGCTGGTAAACGACTTAATTATTCGAAAACTTGGCGTTAGGAATTAGTCGAGGATGGAAGCGAAATTACAATAATGCAGCATTTAGATTTACGATAAACTATGTTCCGTGAAACATACCTGAACGCTTCTGATATGGTCAATAAGATCATCCCATCGATAAGGTACCACTCTATCGTCAAGGATCAAAATACCAACAAATAAGGCAAACTCACCCCTATTAATAATCAGAACAATCAAAGCAACATACAATATCTTAACGCACCGCTTCAGAATAATCTCAACAATACTTCATTCATCAGCGGGCATCTTTCAGCCCAATCCAAAAAACCTTCAGTTTCGCCCTAAGAGTAAGATCACTAAAAGTCTGATGTCAAGAAGTACATAGCTCGTGATGTTTCTGCTAATTCTGATGTATAGAGCAGAACAAAAAATCCTTAGCCTCCCAGTCCATTACTCAAATATCATTAGGATATTAATCCAAACAAGTTAATTTTGTTTTTGTAATCCAAAAATAGATTTTTTCCAGCCTAGAAGGCCATACATTAGTAAGCTGATAAAAGCGGAACAGTGGAGGATTAAATATATGGTCATAATATTATTTTAGAACAAAAATGATGATTTTAACTATCATAATGCTATCAGATATCATAATGCTATCACTCATCTTATATGTCATCACTTATCATCATATATCTTCCTTTATTACAATATGCCATTAGCTATCGTTATATGTAAACTAACTATTGTAATATTCTATCAAGGATAATCATTGTGATTTGTCAGGTTTGTCTGCTCTTGGACGTCTATTCATTACTGCGATTTGCGGACTTTCCGGCAAAGCCACTGCTAGCTCATAAGCCTGCTTTAGGATTTCTTTAGTCCAAGGCAGTCTTTTAACCTTCTCAATACTTTAGAACTATCCCTTCTTGAGCGCTTACTCAACCAGCTCAGTCAGATACTTGATTTTCTTGACATTATCCTCCAGAACAATATCTCTGAACTCACCTGAATTAGGATTTAGGTACCGAGGAAGCGTCGGTAGTCTTCTGAAAACTGCTGGCAACTGAACACTTTTTTGAGAAAGGCGCCATTCATGGTTTTTTCGGTTGCGTTTTTCCTACTTGTCTTTCAGCTTACTTGAATGGTATGGTGAATCCTCCTTCCTTCTTATTAGAGAAGTATTCATCCATATATTATTCTAGATCCTGAGTATTGGTGCGATTGTGATGACTTAGTTATGATATGTGCTTGAATGCTTTCCGCATACAGTACTTTGTTATTTCCTATTTGGTCTTGTGTAATTTTTTGAATTTGCGGGCTAGAACCACGAAGACTCTACGCATGCACTAGTCGCCGTCGCTGAAGTGCAGACTCTACACGTCCAGCATCTATTATTTGAGCTGCGAGTGCTCCACCAAAAACTAAATCATCGATCTATATTGGGCCATAAATACCCTACTTTAGACTCGCCCTGGGCCTAGCCACTCAGTAGCATGAAGGGAGGCTGGTACTCGGCGTGCACCTATACGAATTTGGTAGAAGCGATCTCACATCTTATGGGAGATCTTGCCTCTTCCTTCTACTATTCTTACCATTTGCTCATATGAGTAGCCGGTGGTAGGATAAATATCTATTTGCTGGGTTCCTAAACCGGCTCGAGGATGTCTCGAGGAGAAAAAGGATCTTCTTAAAGCTGGAAGTTGGCCAGGTCCTAGAAGCCCTCGTCAGATTCCTTGCGGAAGGCAGTCGGAAAAGGACTAAGATAGGGACTGGGTTAAGGCTGTTCGTGCAGCAGAGGGGAGGCAAAAAAATTTTACGAAGCAAGATAGTTTTTATTCATAATATTACAAACTTTATGCAGAAAAATGGCATGTCCAAGCCAGTCTGATTAAATACCCTGGCAATCCTCAAAAGATATGATTATCTGACAAATTTTAATATAATCTATGAAAACTATCATAATAGTTCTGCTGGCACTCTCAGTCATAGCCCTGGCTTCGAACATCACGCAGACCGTATAACTAAAGCTCCTTGCCAGCAAGAACAAGACCCTGGCGTAGTAGGACTAGGACTAGGATGAGTTATATGACGATGAGTAGTAAAAATAATAAAAGGATGTAGAGTTGGACTGGTAGAGTTACTTCAGCTGGTAGAATATTCAAGCTATGAGCATAAGTGAACAGGTCGGATGGGGGGCGGTTGCACTCATGGTAATAACTTATTTTTGTGGTTGCATTAACACACTGTGTAATGAAATTTGTCGTAGGCGAGCCAGAAAGGCTAATCAAACAAGTTAAAAATTTGAAAATATGTAATCAGTCTAAGACATTGATGACTACTTGGGCGAGGAAACCATGCAGAAAGATTAGACTCTTTAGACGGAGAACAAGAACAGAGATGACCTCTAGATGTTGAAATCAAGCGAAGTGTAGTGATAAACTGTTGACTATATGTATAGACAGGTGTAAATTTAGAGTATTAATCGTATCATATTCTCCGTTGCTAAGTATTGACGTTAGGAGTAGTATCATACCCTAACCATTATTTGAAACCTACTCCAAAAAGATCGTAAAACCAGCCTTGTCGGTCTGGTCTTTTTCTTCTCCTAAAAGAAGGCATATTGCTGACCTCCATATCTAGTCTTGCCTTATCCTATTCGCTCTCGTACCTAGGTTTTAATATCTGAGCGTATTGATCGTATATTTTTTCGCATTAGTCCAGGCATTCTTGCTTTTATTATAAGGGTTGTATCTTACATGGCTCGATGCACTGCTGGTACTGTTAGCTGAGTTAGAAGTAGACCTTCATGCGCTATTGGCGTTCGGATGAGTATACTGTTTTGATATCAGCGCGATGGAGCACCTCCTTCTTTATCATAATTAGAATTATTTGTTATCCTATATATATAAGGCTAAGAGGTATTATGTGTGTATGTTGTTGATATTAGTTTGTAATATTTATGATAAAACAACAAGGGATTTAAGCCCAAAGTAGCATGTAAATACACAATTAGAGTGCTCTGCAGATTTAAGCCCAAAGTAGCATGTAAATACACAATTAGAGTGCTCTGCAAAGTGCTAGTTGGAAGGCTGAGATAGACAACTAATTCAACAAGCTAGTTTCTTAGGAAAAAATCTAATAAGATTCAACTAACTTACCTTTAAATCCGGTTTTAAAAAGAGCAGTCAAATATATAGCCTTAATCTCGATACCAATTATCTTAATTATGATATTATGGATACTCGAAAACCAAATTGTCGAGTTAATTAAAATCTCACTAAAGCTATTCAACTATAGAATTCGCTTTTGGATGGATGTATCATCAATATAAGCACAAAGATAAGATAAACGGTATTGATCTTGACCAGTGCTCCTATCATGAGTTCGATGGCAGTTGGGTGAAGTAAGACCCACATCCCTTTTGATTCAAAAAAATTATTAATCAGCTTATAACATCAAATATCGATAAACTACAAAAGATAATTCTTTGATAAATAATACTTATCAACAACCAATAAATATGAAGTCCTCATAACCTTCTCTAAACAAATGGCAGATCAAAACAACACCCTAAGAAAACAACCAGACAGTCACTTTCGCCTAAATCAACCAGCACTATAACTTTAAGTTCAATGTTTGCTAGAGAGGAATATACTATCCTTACAACCACTAAATTAAAGACTTCAGGTGGGGTTGTGCATGGCGAGCCATCCAGTCTTTGCTAAGCTGCCATAATATTCATCTCAAGTTTATAGACTTATTCTAACAATTTGGACATAGACACCAACTTATGTTATAGGCTAGAAAAACATATCCCATATAAATAATTGAGGCTTTATAGAAGAATAAGTGGGTGCCAGCATAGCTTTAAAATAATTGGGCTTAGCCTTTCATTGCCTCTCTAGTCTTAAACTACCATAATATAGATAACTAGTTATTGCTTTTAAACGGGATGCCTTCTGCCTATGCTCCTCAGACCGTATTCTCCAAAACAATTAATTTTAAATAGCTAATACAATTGATCATAAACAATATCACCCATACTAGTTTTATGATCGACAACGGCTTAATAGCTCTCTCCATCATAGGCTTAAGATAGCATGATAACCATGTGTAACTATTGTTTGGAGATCCACATATAAAAAGCAACCAGAAATACAAAGAAGTAGGCTTATACTCAAAGACATTCACACTAGATGGTGTGGGGGTGGGAAATAATCAAAATGCCATCCAGAAAGAATAAGCTTTTGCTGAGGTTAGTGATAGACTGTAGTTCGGTTAGTGATAGACTGTAGTTCGGTTGCAACTCTTGGATGATTTGTTTGAGTAAAGAAAAGAAATGATAATAAAATAAATAATAGTTTTAGTTATAGGTATAAACATTACTAAGAAGCTTCATTTGGATATTTGATAGTATATATCTAAAAATAACTAACTATAAAAATATAATATCTATTTTTTATCAAGGTAACTTTTAAATATTTACCCCTTATTAAACATTTATTAATACATTTGATCTTAGCACATTTCAATGCTATAAAATAGCAAATAATATTTTAAGACATAAATATTTTTAGTTCTT
>Ga0169931_10005116_pt1 | contig 20130 bp, 15 predicted proteins | sample Kivu_15m_20L_FD_129675 | JGI IMG/M metagenome (GOLD analysis project Ga0169931, IMG submission 129675) | Freshwater microbial communities from Lake Kivu, Western Province, Rwanda to study Microbial Dark Matter (Phase II) - Kivu_15m_20L... | ecosystem: Environmental > Aquatic > Freshwater > Lake... | reverse complement strand
CCCGGCCAGAGCGTCACCGCCACCTGGCGCCTGAGCTTCGCCGACGGCAGCGGCGGGCCCGGCGCCACCGCCACGCAGGACATCCAGATCACGCTGACCGGCGCCAACGACGCGCCGGTCATCGACAGCGCCGACACCGGAGGCGAGGTCACCGAGGACGCCACCAGCGGCACGCCCCCGCGCCTGCGCGACAGCGGCACCGTCGTCTTCAGCGACGCCGACGCCGGGCAGGGCGTCAGGGCCGAGCTGACGTGGCTGGGGGCCGAGGGGCTGGGCGCCTCCGCGCTGGACGCCGACCTCGACGCCGCGCTGCAGCAGGCGCTGAGCCTGTCCGGCGACGGCGCGGACGGTACCGCCGCCGCCGCAGGCTCGCTGCGCACGGTGCAATGGAACTTCGCCCTCGACAACCCGCTGGCGCAGCACCTGGCGGCCGGCCAGGCCGTCGTCGCGCGCTGGAGCCTGACGCTGCGCGACGATGCCAGCCCCGAGCCGGCCACGACCACGCGCCAGATCGCCGTCACCGTGCACGGGGTCAACGACGCGCCGCTGGCGCTGGACGACACTCTCGTGCCGGCCCTGGGCGGCACGGCGCAGGGCGCGCTGATCGCCGGCAGCGACAGCGACGTCGAGGGCGAGCCGATGCGCATCGTGCGCGTGGGCGGTGTCGACTTCGCCGATCTGGCGCCGAGCACCGACCCCACGCATCCGGTCGCTGCCGGCTGGCGCGAGCTCGCCCTGCAGCACGGCACGCTGTACCTGCGCGAGGACGGCACCAGCGCCTACACGCACGGCGGGCGCACCCTCGTCGTCGAGCCGCTGGACGCCACCGGCGTGCTCGAGCAGCGCCTGGCCGACGGCCGTTGGCAGGCGCTCGCAGGTCCTGTGGTCATGACGCTGCAGGCCCTGCAGGCCGGCGCGCTGCGCTACACGCCGGGGCCGGACGAGGTCGGCGCGCCGCAGGTCGTGCCCGCCCGCCTGACCGAGCAGGACTGGCGCAGCGAGAGCGTGAGCTACGTCGTCTCTGACGGCCAGGCCGAATCGACCGCCTGGCTGGACGTGAGCGTGGGCAGCGGCGCGGGCGACTTCGGCGCCGGCCTTCAGCCCGGCATCGACGCCGACGTCGACGGCATCCCGAGCGCGGTCGAGGCCGCGCTCGCCAGCCGCATCACCGGCGAAGCCCAGGGCCTGCGTGCCCAGAGCTACACGCTCGGCCTGGCCTACCTCGGGGCCGCCGGCGCCGGCGAGCCCATGCTGCTGACGCTGAAGGCCACGCAGCAGGGCGACCTCAGCGGCGACGGCACGGCCGACGCGCTGCAGAACGCCGTGGCCACCTTCGCGTGGATCGACCACGTGCAGTTCGCGCTCGGCAACACCGCGCCGGACAAGCTGGCCTCGGACCAGCCCATCGTCACGCTGGTCGCGCAGTCGGCACTCACCGGCAGCGGCCCGGCCCACGCCGCGGCGCAGCTCGGCGGCGTGCAGGTGCAGGCCATGAGCGCGGAGCAGGCCGCCGGCTTCGAGACGCGCTTCAATTTCAGCTCGCGCTGGAGCCCGCTGGCCTTCGACGCCGCGCCGCTGGCGGGCGGCGCCGGGGCCGGCACCATCGACGTGGACCCGGCCCGCGCGGGCGCGCAGTGGCGCTTCACGATCGACCTCAGCCGCAGCGGCGAGACCCTGGCCGGCTACCTCGGCTTCGTCAAGTGGATCGACCCGGCGACGATCGAGCGCTACCGCGACGCCGGGCTGCAGTTGCTGGACCTCGACGGCCGGGCGATCACCGCGCCCGGCTGGGTCGACTTCAGCCAGCGCGCTGGCGGCGGCGACGGCGCGCTGCTGCGCTCCGACGGGGCCGGGCGCCTTTGGCTGGACATCGTCGTCACCGACAACCGCTTCGGCGACAGCGACACCACTGTCGGCCGCATCACCGACCCCGGTGTGCCGGTCTTCGTCAACGAGGGCGACGACCGCCGCCCGCTCACGCTGAGCCAGCCGGTGGTCAACGAGGGCTCGCCCTGGGCGCAGTTCGAGATCCAGGGCGCCGCGCGGCAGCTCGTCACGCTGCGTCTGGAGGCCGGCAGCGCCACAGGCGGCGGCGTCGATTTCGGCAGCAGCGACGCGCGCAATCTCATGGTCTCGGCCGATGGCGGCGCCACCTGGACGGCCTACACCAGCGGCACCGTCCGCCTGTCGGACACCGGCGCCCTCCTGGTGCGCACCCCGGTGGTCGACGATGCCCTGTACGAGGTCAGCGAGACCTTCCGCCTCGTCGCGCGCACCACGGGCGGACGCGAGACCACGGGGCTCGCGACGCTGCGCGACGACGGTGTCGGCACGGTCTTCCGTGACGACGGCAGCATCGACTCCGCAGCGGTGCGCGACAGCGACCGGCCGGTGTACGTGCCGCCCGTCTCGGCGTTCACGGCCACGGCCGCTGGCGCCATGGGCCCGGACGCCACGCGCTCCGGCAGCGCCGCGGCCGCGGAGCCCCTGCCGTCCATCGCCCCCTTCAACTCGGCCCTCATGCTCAGCGGCCCGGCGGCGCTGGCGCTACCCGAGAGGCCGGCGCTGGGCGACGTCCTGACCAGCCCCGCCGGCTTCCGGGTCGTCGTGCTCGAGTCGGGCCGCCCCGGCCTGTCGCTGTTCCGGCCGGTGGCCGACCAGTTCTTCCCGAGCAACCGCACCGTCAGTTTCACGATCCCGGCAGACACCTTCGCGCACACCATGGCCAATGCGGCGCTGCGCCTGGAGGCGCGCCTGGCCGACGGCCGGGAGCTGCCCGGCTGGGTGCGCTTCGACCCCCGCACCGGCACCTTCGTCGTCACCCCGCCCGCGGGCCTGGTGGGCGACCTGGACGTGCGCATCACCGCGCGCGACCAGGACGGCCGGCAGGTGACCGCACAGTTCAAGATCAAGGTCACGTCGGGCGTCATGGTCAACCCGGGCCGGCCGGGCCTGAGCGAGCAGCTCGGGGCCGTACCCGAGCCCCAGCGCCCCCCGGCGCCACCGGCCCGACCCGCCGGCGAGCCGGCGTCCGAGCGGCCCCAGGCCGGCAAGGCCCGGCCCGAGCCGGGCAAACGGGCCGTCGCCGGGCCCACGCGCGTGGCCGACCGCCCCGGCCCCGCCGAGCGCGGCGAGGTGGCAGGCAAGAAGCGGCCGGTTCGCTGACCCCCTGCCCCCGCTGCGATGGACGCCCACGCCGACCCGCTGGTCACCCTGCTCGAGCTGTGCCGGCGCGCGCGCGCCGCCCGCAGCGAGGCCGAGCTGGGCTTCCTGCTCGTCAACGACAGCGTCGCACTCACGCCCTACCGGCAGGCCGCGCTGTGGTGGGCCGACGGCGGCGTGAAGACCTTGTCGGGCCTGGTGCAGCCCGACCTGAACGCGCCCTACGCGCAGTGGCTGCAGGCACTCGCGCGCGAGTGCCGCCAGGCGCATCCGGGCGCCGCGGCCTTGACGGCAGGCGACCTGCCGCCCGAGCTGGCCGCCGCCTGGGCCGACTGGTGGCCTGCGTACGCGCTGTGGCTGCCGCTGCCGCCGGCACCCGAGCGCGGAGCCGACGGGTCCGCGTCCGCGCCGGCGCCGGCCGCGGGCGGGCTGCTGCTGGCCCGCGACGAGCCCTTCACGCCGCACGAGCTGGGGCTGTGGCAGGAGTGGGCCGACGCCTGGTGGCACGCGCTGCAGGCGCTGCGCCGCGCGTCGGCGCGCCGGTCCTGGTGGCCCTGGGGGCGCGAGACGGCCGGCGCCCTGCCGCGCCGCCGCCTGGGCTGGCGCCACCCCGGCGTGTGGGCGGCCGTCGGCCTGGGGGTGGCCGCGCTGTGGCCGGTGCACCTGTCGGTGCTGGCGCCGGGCGAGCTGGTGCCGCGCCAGCCCACCGTCGTGCGCGCGCCGATGGACGGCGTCATCGACGTCTTCCACGTGCAGCCCAACCAGCTCGTGCGCAAGGGCGCGCCGCTGTTCGGCTTCGACGAGGCGGTGATCCAGAGCCGGCTGGAAGTGGCGCAGCAGAGCCTCGCCACCGCGACCACCGAGCTGCGCCAGACCACGCAGCAGGCGCTCGGCGACCCGCGCGCGCGGGCCCAGCTTTCGCTGCTGGGCGGCCGCATCGAGGAGCGACGCACCGAGGTCGCCGCACTGCGCCGGCAACTCGAGCGCTCGCGCGTGCTCGCGCCGCAGGACGGCGTGGTGCTGCTGGACGACCCGACCGAGTGGATCGGCCGCCCCATCGCGCTGGGCGAGCGCGTGCTGCGCATCGCGCGCACCGACGACGTCGAGGTCGAGGCCTGGCTGCCGCTGGCCGACGCGATCGTGCTGCCGCCCGGCGCGCCGGTGCTGCTGTACCTGAACGCGAGCCCGCTCGCGCCGGTGGCCGCGCGCCTGCGCCTGGTGGCGCACGAGGCGGTGGCGCGCCCGGACGGCAGCCACGCCTACCGCGTGCGCGCCACGCTGGACGGCACGACGGCGCACCGCGTGGGCCTGAAGGGCACGGTCAAGCTCCAGGGCGAGCGCGTGCCCGCGATCTACTGGGTGCTGCGCCGGCCGCTGGCGACGCTGCGCGCCGCGCTCGGTGTCTGAGAGCATGAGAGCCTGAGAGACTGCCCCATGGCCTGGCCGACCCTTGGCACTCGAGACCCTGGCGCCGCCGCATGACGGCCGCCACGCTGCCCCCGCTGCGCGATGAGCTCGATCTGCTGCCCGGGCCGGTGCTGCCCGACGGCCAGCCCAGCTGGACCCTGCACGACCCCGCGCGCAACCAGTTCTTCCGCATCGACTGGCCGACCTTCGAAGTCTTGCGGCGCTGGCGCCTGGGCCAGGCGCAGGCCATCGCCGACGCGGTGGCGCAGGCGACGACGCTGGAACTCGAGGCCGAGGACGTGCATGCGGTCGCGGACTTCCTCGTCCAGCACCAGTTGCTGCAGGCCGCTGGCGCCGGCCAGGCCGCGAAGCTGGCCGAGCGCCTGGCGCGGCTGCAGGGCACGCCGTGGAAATGGCTGCTGCACCACTACCTGTTCTTCCGCGTGCCGCTGGTGCGGCCCGACGCCTGGCTCGGGCGCTGGCAGGGCGTGGCCGGCTGGTTTGCCACGCCAGCCTTCGCCGCGGCCACGCTGCTGGCGCTGGGCTTCGGGCTGCTGCAGGTGGCGCGGCAGTGGGACGGTTTCGTCGCGCAGCTCGTGGACACCTTCAGCCTCGAGGGCCTGGCCGCCTACGCGCTGGCGCTGGTGGGCGTGAAGGTGCTGCACGAGCTGGGCCACGCCTTTACCGCCAAGCGCCTGGGCTGCCGCGTGCCGACCATGGGGGTGGCCTTCCTCGTGCTGTGGCCCATGGCCTACACCGACACCAACGAAAGCTGGCGCTTGCCCGACGCGCGCCAGCGCCTGCGCGTGGCCAGCGCCGGGATCGTGACCGAGTTGGCGCTGGCCGCCAGGGCCACCGCGGCCTGGGCGCTGCTGCCCGACGGGCCGGCGCGCTCGGCCGCCTTCGTGCTGGCCACGACGAGCTGGGTGGCGACCCTGGCCATCAACGCCAGCCCCTTCATGCGCTTCGACGGTTACTTCATCATGTCGGACCTGCTCGACATGCCCAACCTGCACGAGCGCTGCTTCGCTCTCGGGCGCTGGCAGCTGAGGGAGGGGCTGTTCTCGCTCGGCGAGGAGCCGCCCGAGCTCGTGCCGCCACGGCAGGCGCGCTGGATGATCGCCTTCGCCTACGCCACCTGGACCTACCGGCTGGTGCTGTTCATCGGCATCGCGCTGCTGGTCTACCACCTGTTCTTCAAGCTGCTGGGCGTGTTCCTGTTCGCGGTGGAGATCGCCTGGTTCATCTGGCGGCCGGTGCGCGGGGAACTGCAAGCCTGGGGCCAGCGCCGGCGCCGCATCGCGCAGCGGGGCCGCACCTGGGTCAGCCTGCTGGTGGCCATGGCGGCGGTCGGCCTGCTGTTCGTGCCCTGGCCGGGGCGGGTGGGGGCGAGCGCGCTGCTGCGCCCGGCCGAGGCCTGGCCGGTGCATGCCCCCGCGGGCGCCAGGCTGGACGCGCTGGCCTTCGGCGAGGGCCAGCGCGTGCCCAAGGGCGCCGTGATCGCGCGCCTGTACGTGCCGGACCTCGACACGCGGCGCCAGACCCTGAGCGCGCGCGCGCTGCAACTGCGCCAGCAGACGGCTACCTCGGGCTTCGACGCGCAGGGACGTTCGCGCCTGCGGGTGACGCGCGAGACCCTGGCCACCGTGCAGGCCGAGCTGGCCAGCGTGGACACCGAGCTGTCGAGCTACGCCCCGCGCGCGCCCTTCGACGGCCGCCTGCGCGACCTGCCGCCGGACCTGCGCCCGGGCCAATGGCTGGCGCCGCGCGAGCGCATCGCGCTGCTGGTGCGCGAAGGCACGCCCTGGCGGGTGGAGACCTGGCTGGACGAGGACGCCGTGCGCCGCATCGCCGTGGGCGACGACGCGACCTTCGTCACCGACAGCGGCGCCGGCCCGCTGCTGCGGCTGCGCGTGCGCGACATCGACCGTGACGCGACCCGCGCCCTGCCCCAGCCCGAGCTGGCCGCCCCTGCGGGCGGGCACATCCCGGTGCGCGAGAAAGCCGGCCAACTGGTGCCCGAGCGCGCCATCTACCGCGTGACCTTCGAGCTCGCCGACACCGGCGGCACCGTGCCCGCGGCCTTGTCGGACCGCGCCTGGCGCGGCACCGTCACCGTCCACGCCCGCGCCGAAGCCCCCGCCTGGCGCTACCTGCGGCAGGCCGGGGCGGTGATCGTGCGCGAGCTGGGGTTCTGAGACACCGAGCCTCGCGAAGCCGCGTGACCTTGGGCCTGCGACCTCATCCACACCGCCTTCGGGCGCCCCACCGAAAGGACACCTCACCATGATCACCCGTGAACTCGGCTGCACCGGCCTGCGCGTCGCGCCGCTGGCCTTCGGTGGCAACGTCTTCGGCTGGACGGCCGATGAGGCCACGTCGTTCAGCCTGCTCGACGCCTTCGTCGACGCGGGCTTCAACCTCGTCGACACGGCCGACGTGTACTCGGCCTGGGTACCCGGCCACGCAGGCGGGGAATCCGAGACCTTGATCGGCCGCTGGCTGAAGAAGAGCGGTCGGCGCGACCGCATCGTGCTCGCCACCAAGGTGGGCATGAAGCTGGGCGAGGGGCGCAGCGGCCTGACGCGGCGCTGGATCCGGCAGGCGGTGGAAGATTCGCTTCGCCGCCTGCAGACCGACCGCATCGACCTGTACCAGGCGCACCAGGACGATGCCGGCACGCCGCTGGAAGAGACGCTGTCGGCCTTTGCCGAGCTCATACGCGAGGGCAAGGTGCGCGCCATCGGCGCCTCCAACCACAGCGCCGCCCGGCTGGCCGAGGCCCTGGCGACGAGCCGGCGCCTGGGCCTGCCGCGCTACGAGACCCTGCAGCCGCACTACAACCTCGTCGAGCGCGCGCTCTACGAGGCCGAACTCGAGCCGCTGTGCCGCGCCGAGGGCCTGGGCGTCATCAACTACTTCGGCCTGGCGCGCGGCTTCCTCACCGGCAAGTACCGCAGCGAAGCCGACCTTGCCAAGAGCGTGCGCGGCGCCGGCATCAAGCCTTACCTGGACGAGCGCGGCCTGGGCATCCTGGCCGCGCTGGACGCCGCGGCGCTGCGCCTGGGCGCGACGCCGGCCCAGGTGGCGCTGGCCTGGCAGATCGCGCGACCGGGCATCACGGCCCCCATCGTCAGCGCCACCCACGTCGCCCAGTGGCAGGAGATCGCCGCCGCGGCGACGCTCGTCCTGGATGCCGCCACGGTGTCCGGGCTCGACCGCGCCAGCGCCTGGGCACCCGGGATGCAGGCCGGCCAGGCAAGCTGAAGCCCCGGGCGGGCCCGCAGCCTCGTTTGCCGCGCCCGGCGACAATCTTCGGCACCATGGACCCCACCCAACTGGCCCACCTGCCCGCCCTCGAACACGCCCTGGCGCAGCGCGGTGCCCGTGCCGTGCATGCGGCGCAGCTGCTGCGCGCCTGGGCGCAGCACCGGCCGACGGCCCCGCGCGGGCAGGAGGCGGCGCGCTTCCTGCCACGCGCGCTGCATGCCGCCTGGCCCGCGATCGCCGCGGCGCTGGACGCTCTGGCGGCGCTGCAGTCGCGCCACCCGGGCGAGGACGGCTCGGAGCGCCTGCTCGTGCGCCTGGCCGACGGGCAGACGGTGGAATCGGTGCTGCTGCCGCGCGGCGGGCTGTGCGTGTCCACGCAGGCCGGCTGCGCCGTGGGTTGCGTCTTCTGCATGACCGGCCGCGACGGCCTGCTGCGCCAGCTCGGCAGCGCCGAGATCGTGGCCCAGGTGGTGCTGGCGCGCCGCTTGCGCGCCGTCGGCAAGGTCGTCTTCATGGGCATGGGCGAGCCGGCGCACAACCTCGACGCGGTGCTGGAAGCGATCGAGTTCCTCGGCACGCACGGCGGCATCGCGCACAAGTCGCTCGTGTTCTCCACCGTCGGCGACGCCCGCGCCTTCGAGCGCCTGCCGCTCGGGCGGGTCAAGCCCGCGCTCGCGCTGTCGCTGCACACCACCCGGCCCGAGCTGCGCGCGCAACTGCTGCCGCGCGCGCCGCGCATCGAGCCGGCCGCACTGGTGCAGGCCGCCTGCGACTACGCCGAGTCCACCGGCCACCCGCTGCAGTTGCAGTGGGCGCTGCTGGACGGCGTCAACGACGGCGAGGACGAGGCCGCCACCCTGGCCACCTGGCTGCGCGGCCGGCGCGCGATGGTCAATCTCATCCCCTGGAACCGCATCGACGGCATGCCCTGGCGGCGGCCCGAACTCGAGCGCACCCTCGCAATGGCGCGCGCGCTCAAGCGCGGCGGCGTGCTGACGCGGCTGCGCTGGTCCGCCGGGCAGGACGTGAACGGCGGCTGCGGGCAGTTGCGGGTGCGGGCGCTCGGCGCGGCGGCCGGCGACGCAGCCGGCGACTCGGCGGACCCGCGCCCGTCAGCGGCCGTCCCGGCGGCGGCGCGGGCCCCGGGCCGCCCGGTGCGCATCCCCGTCGTCACCCCCGCCGTCACCCCGGCTCGAGCAGCCTGAAAGACCGAGACCCCGCCGTGGCCCTGAAATCCACCGTCTACAAGGCCCAGTTGCAGATCGCCGACATGGACCGGCAGCTCTACGCCGACCACGCGCTGACGCTGGCGCTGCACCCCTCGGAGACCGAGGAACGCCTGCTCGTGCGCCTGCTCGCCTTTGCGCTGCAGGTGCCGCGCGACGACGCGCGCGGCGCGCTGCAGTTCGCGCGCGGGCTGTCGGACACCGACGAGCCCGACCTCTGGCAGCACGACCTCTCGGGCCAGCTCGTGCACTGGCTCGAGGTCGGCCAGCCCGACGAACGCCGCCTCGCCCGCGCCTGCGGCCGCGCCGAACGGGTCACCCTCTACGCCTACGCGCCCGGCGCGGGCGTGTGGTGGTCGGGGCTGGCGGGCAAGGTGGCGCGCCTGTCCAACCTGGCGGTCTGGCAGATCCCCGCGCCGCAGTCGCAGGCCCTGGCGGCCCTGGCCACGCGCTCCATGGCCTGGCAGGTCACGGTGCAGGACGGCCTGGCCTGGGTGGGCGACGGACGCGAGTCGGTAGAGATCGCGCCGCAGTGCCTGAAGGCGGCGCGGGCATGAGCTCGCGCCCCGCCGTCCCTTCGGCCCCATCGGCCCCCTCGTCCACGCCGCCCGGGAGCACGCCATGACCCCGCCCTCACCCGCTGACGCCACGGCCCTCGAGATCGTCCACGACGCCGAGGGTGAGCGCTTCGTCGCCGTCGTCGACGGGCGCGAGTGCGAGTGCGTCTACCGCCTCGCCGACGGCGTGGCCCGCCTCGTCCACACCGAGGTGCCGCGCGCCCTCGAAGGCCGCGGCATCGCCGCCGCCCTGGTGCGCCACACCCTGGACTGGGCCCGCGCCGAGGGCTTGAAGGTGCGCCCGGTGTGCGGCTACGTGGCGAGCTACATGCGCCGCCACCCGCAGACGCAGGACCTGCTGGCGGGCTGAGAGGCGCGCCGCCCCGTCTACAACACCACCGGCTCGAGCTCCAGCCGGATGCAGAAGCGGCCGTAGACGCTTTCCTGGATGGCGCGGGCGAGCGTGACGACCTCGCCGCCGCTGGCGCCGCCGCGGTTGACGAGCACCAGGGCCTGCCGCTCGTGCACGCCGGCGCCGCCCACCGTCTTGCCCTTCCAGCCGCAGCAGTCGATCAGCCAGCCGGCGGCGAGCTTGACGCTGCCGTCGGGCAGCGGGTAGTGCACGACCTCGGGGTCGCGGTCGATGATGTCGCGGCACTGCTCGGCGCTGACCACCGGGTTCTTGAAGAAGCTGCCGGCATTGCCCAGCACGGCCGGGTCCGGCAGCTTGGCGCGGCGGATGGCGCAGACCCAGTCGAACAGGGTCGTCGGGTCGGGGCGGGTGAGGCCGGTCTCGGCCACCTTGCGCTCCAGGTCGAGGTAGCCGAGCACCGGCTGCCAGGGCCGCGGCAGGCGCAGGCGCACGCGCGTGATCAGGCTCTTGCCGGCCAGGTGCTGCTTGAAGACGCTGTCGCGGTAGCCGAAGCGGCAGGCTGCGGCGTCGAGCACGACGCTGCGGCCAGTGACCAGGTCCACCGTCTCGAGGGACTCGAAGCGGTCCTTCAGCTCCACCCCGTAGGCGCCGATGTTCTGCACCGGCGCCGCGCCCACGGTGCCCGGGATCAGCGCCAGGTTCTCGAGGCCGGGCCAGCCCTGGGCCAGCGTCCACTGCACGACATCGTGCCAGTTCTCGCCGGCGCCGACCTCGACGACCCAGGCCGACCCGGTGGCTTCGACCAGGCGCCGGCCCATGATCTCGACCTTGACGACGAGCGGCTCGACGTCGCGCGTGAAGACGATGTTGCTGCCGCCGCCGAGGATGAACTTGCGCGCCCGGCCCCAGGCCGGGTCATCGACGAGGCGGCGCACGTCGGCGGCCGAGCGCACGCGCACGAGGTGCTGCGCCACGGCGGGCAGGCCGAAGGTGTTGAGCTCGCGCAGGCCGACGCGGTGCTCCACCAGCAAGGCGGTGCCGGGGGGCGGGGCGTCGGGGGGGAGCGGCGGTGCGCGCATGGCAGAATTTTCGGCTGTCGCGGTGGCCTGCCGCGGCCCCGCATCGTCGTTTGTGCGCAACGCCTTCTGCGCTCCACCTGGACAGCCATTGCCATGCCGAGCTTCGACGTCGTCCTCGAACCGAATCTGGTGGAACTGAAGAACGCCGTCGACCAGGCGGGCAAGGAGATCGGCACGCGCTTCGACTTCAAGGGCTCGAGCGCGCGCGTGGAGCTCACCGAGAAGGGCGCCACGCGCGAGTTGATGCTCTACGGCGACACCGACTTCCAGGTCGGACAGGTGCGCGACGTGCTGCTTGCCAAGCTGACCAAGCGCGGGGTCGACGTCCGCTTCCTCGACCTCTCGGCGCGCATCGAGAAGATCGGCGGCGACAAGGTGCGCCAGCCGGTGGCCGTGCGCAACGGCATCGCGAGCGAGGACGCGAAGAAGATCCAGGCCCAGGTCAAGCAGAGCAAGCTCAAGGTGCAGGCCCAGATCCAGGGTGACGTGGTGCGCGTGTCGGGCACCAAGCGCGACGACCTGCAGGCCGCGATCCAGCACCTGAAGGCGGCCGTGAGCGACCTGCCGCTGTCCTACACGAACTTCCGCGATTGAGCCCCTGCGCGCGCCGCCCCCGGGAGCGGCGCCACGCGCTGCGCCTGGCGCTGGCTGCGCTGCTGGCGCCGCCGGGCCCGGCGGCCGGTGCCGCGGCGGCCGAGCTCGTGCTGCGCGCCGATGCCGGCGGTCTCTTCCACACCCGCGGCCGGATCAACGGGCGCACGGTGGACTTCCTGCTCGACACCGGCGCGAGCGCCGTCACGCTGGGCCAGGCCCAGGCCGAGGCGCTGGGCCTGGCCTGGCGCGACGCGCCGCGGGCGCTGGCGCACACCGCGCTCGGCAGCGTGGAGGCGCGCCTGCTCGAGCTCGACGAGGTGCAGCTCGGCCCGCTGCGGGCCCAGCGCGTGGGCGCCGCGGTGCTGCCTGCGGCCCTGCCGCAGGTGCTGCTGGGCAACAGCTTCCTCGGGCGCTTCGACTGGCGGCGCGAAGGGGCTGTGCTGACGCTGCGCGCGCGTCGCTGAAATCCCGCCCGGCCCCGGCGCCGACCCCGCTGCGGCGCGGTGCCCGCGCCCGGTGCGAACGGTCGTGCTAAAAACCAGCCCTGCGCCGCAGACCGCGCACCAATGCGGGACGGCGCGCGCCCAGGGAGGAGGCATAGACCGATGGACCTGAACTTCACCGCCGAGGAACTCGAGTTCCGCGCCCATGTCCGGCAATGGGTGGCTGCCCACCTGCCGGCCGACATCAGCCACAAGGTGCACCACGCCCTGCACCTGACGCGCGAGGACCACCAGCGCTGGGCGCGCATCCTCGGCCGCCAGGGCTGGCTGGGCTGGGGCTGGCCCAAGGAGTTCGGCGGCCCGGGCTGGAATGCCGTGCAGCGCCACCTGTTCGAGGAGGAGTGCGCGCTCGCCGGCGCGCCGCGCGTCATCCCCTTCGGCCCGGTGATGGTGGCGCCGGTCATCATGGCCTTCGGCAGCCGTGAACAGCAGCAGCGTTTCCTGCCGGGCATCGCCAGCGGCGAGGTCTGGTGGAGCCAGGGCTACAGCGAGCCGGGCTCGGGCTCGGACCTGGCCTCGCTGAAGACCCGCGCCGACCGCAAGGGCGACGTCTACGTCGTCAACGGCCAGAAGACCTGGACGACGCTCGGCCAGTACGGCGAATGGATCTTCTGCCTGGTGCGCACCAGCCACGAGGGCAAGCCGCAGACGGGCATCAGCTTCCTGCTGATCGACATGAAGAGCCCGGGCATCACGGTGCGGCCCATCATCACGCTGGACGGGGCGCACGAGGTCAACGAGGTCTGGTTCGACAACGTCGAGGTGCCGGCGGAGAACCTGGTGGGCCAGGAGAACCAGGGCTGGACCTACGCCAAGTACCTGCTGTCGCACGAGCGCACCAACATCGCCGATGTCAACCGCGCCAAGCGCGAGCTCGAGCGCCTGAAGCGCGTCGCGCGCGCCGAGGGGCTGTGGGACGACGCCCGCTTCCGTGACCAGGTCGCGCTGCTGGAGGTGGACGTCGTGGCGCTGGAGATGATGGTGCTGCGCGTGCTCTCGGCCGAGAAGAGCGGCCGCCAGAGCCTGGACGTGGCGGGCCTGCTGAAGATCCGCGGCAGCGAGATCCAGCAGCGCTACACCGAGCTCATGATGCTGGCCGCCGGCCCCTACGCCGTGCCCTTCGTGCGCGAGGCGATGGAGGCCGGCTGGCAGGGCGACCAGGCCCTCGGCGGGCCCTGGCCCGGCGGCGCCGCGCACTGCGCCCCGCTGGCCGCGACCTACTTCAACTACCGCAAGACGACGATCTACGGCGGCTCCAACGAGGTCCAGCGCAACATCGTCGCGCAGACCGTGCTCGGCTGACCGCACCCGGAGGAGCCTGCGATGGACTTCGATTTCACCGAAGAGCAGAACGCGCTGCGCGACGCCGTGACGCGCTGGGTCGGCCGCGACTTCCCCTTCGAGCGCCGGCATGCGCTGGCGCGCGCCGGCGGCGCGAGCCGCGCCGTGCACGAGGAGCTTGCCGCGCTCGGCCTCACGGGCCTGGCCGTGCCCGAGGCCCACGGCGGCCTGGGCTACGGGCCGGTGGAGGCCATGGTCGTGATGGAGGAGCTGGGCCGCGGGCTGGTGCACGCGCCCTACGCCAGCGCCGCGCTCGTCGCCCCGGCCCTGCTGGCGGCCGCGCCCGAGGCGCTGCAGGCGCAGTGGCTGCCGCGCATCGCCGGCGGCGAGGCGCTGGTGGTGCTGGCGCACCAGGAGCGCGCGGCGCGCTACCGGCTGCAGCACGTCACCACCCGCGCCGTCGCCACGGGCGACGGCTGGGCGCTGACCGGGCGCAAGAGCGTGGTGCCGGCAGGCGACGAAGCGGACGCCTGGATCGTGCCGGCACGCACCGGCGGCGCAGACGACGACGAGGCCGGCATCGGCCTCTTCCTGGTGGAGCGAGGCGCCGCGGGGGTGACGGTCGGGGGCCACCCGACGCAGGACGGCGCGCGCGCCGCCGAGCTGAACCTGGCAGCAGCGCCGGCCGCGCTGATTACCGCCGAGGGCGGGGAGCGCTTGGAACTCGGCGCCGACATCGCCATCGCCGCAGCCTGCGCCGAGGCCACCGGGTTGATGGAGAGGCTGCTGGCCATCACGGCCGACTACTTGAACACACGCAAGCAGTTCGGCGTGCCGATCGCGAGCTTCCAGGCGCTGCGCCACCGCTTGGCCGACGTGAAGATGGCGCTCGAGCTCGCGCGCTCGATGAGCTACTACGCCACGCTGCGCCTGGGCAGCCCGCGCGCCGTGCGCCAGCGCGCCGTCTCCCAGGCGCGGGTGCAGCTCGGTCGCAGCATGCGCTTGGTCGGGCAGGAGTGCATCCAGCTCCACGGCGGCATCGGCGTCACCGACGAGTACGTGGCGAGCCACTACTTCAAGCGCCTGACCGTGCTCGAGCTGCAGTTCGGCGACACCTTGCACCACCTGGGTGAGGTCAGCGCGCGCATGCAGGACACGGCCGGGGTCTTCGCGTGAACATCCCGGCGGCGGTCCTGCCGCCGGGCGCCATCGACGAGCGTGTCCGGCTGGCCCTGTTCGGCCAGTTGTTCGCGGCCACGCCGCAGGCCGTGGCCGGCGGCATCCTGTTCGCCGGGGTGGTCGCGCTGGTGGTCGCCGGGCACGCGCCAGCGGCCTGGGCCTGGGGCTGGTTCCTGGTCAAGGCCGGCATCGGCGTCGCGCGCATCGTCCACGAGCGCCGCTTCCTGGCCGCGCCGGTGGCGGCACCGGCCGTCGGCGCCTGGGTGCGCGTCTACATGCTCTGGATCGCACTGGACGTGCTGTCCTGGGCCGCGATGCTGCCGCTGTTCGGAGCCAGCGCGGACACCCGGTCACTGACGCTTCTGGTCTGTGGCCTGCTGGGCGTGGCCTCGCTCGGCGTGTTCACCACCGTCTCGCACTGGCCACTCTGCGTGCTCTACAGCAGCGTGTGCATGGGCACCATCGGCGCCTGGTTCGCGCTGCGCGGGATGAGCGGTGACTGGGCCGTGGCCCTGGGCAGCCTGATCTACCTCGCCTTGCTGATCCTGGAGTCGCGCCGCGGCAACGCTCATCTGGTGGAGATGATCCGCCTGCGCTACGCGAACGCCGCGCTGGCCGAGGAGCGGGCAGCGGCCCTGGCCGCGGCGCAATCGTCCGACGCGGCCAAGAGCCGCTTCCTGGCCATGGTCAGCCACGAGATGCGCACGCCCCTGAACGGCATCATGGGCATGGCCCAGGTGCTGCGCGCCGAGATCGTCGAGCCGGCGCGGGCGCGCTCGCTCGAGCTGCTGGAGAACTCGGCGCGGCTCCTGGCCCGCATCATCGGCGACCTGCTCGACCTGGCGCGCATGGAGGCAGGTGCCATCGACATCCATCGCGAGCGCGTCAACCTGCGGCAGACCATCGACCAGGTGGTGGCGCTGCTGCAGCCGCTGGCCCGACAGCGCGGCCTGGCCTTGCAGGCCCACTGGCCCGGGAACGCGCCGGAGCTCGTACTGAGCGACAGCACGCGCGTGGGCCAGGTGCTGCACAACCTGGTGGGCAACGCACTCAAGTTCACGGAGAATGGACGCATCGACGTGCGCACGGCGTACGTCTCCCCTGGATCCTGGCGCATCGACGTCGTCGACACGGGCCCCGGCATCACGGCGGCAGACCAGCAGCGCATCTTCGAGGCTTTCGAGCGCGTGGGCGACGTCGGTCTCGTGCAGGGCACCGGCCTGGGCCTGACGATCGCGCGCCGGCTGGCCCGGGCCCTGGGGGGCGACGTGAGCTGCGATTCCGAGCCCGGCCGCGGCAGCACGTTCACCTTCGCCTTGGCCGCGCCGGCGGTTGACGCGGCCCCCGCAGGAAGCGCAGACATGCCCCCTCCATCGTCAGACTCCCCTCTCCCGAGCGACGGTGCCTCCGGCGGGACAGGCCCGGCAGGCGAGGGCGGCGCCGTTCCGGCGGGCGTGGTGCTCGTGGTCGACGACAACGAGGTCAACACCCTGGTCGCGGCCGCCCTGCTCGAGCAGCTCGGCTGGCGCCACGAGGCCGTGGGCGACGGTCAGCAGGCCCTGGCCGCGATGGCGGTCACGCGCTACGCGGCGGTGCTGATGGACTGTCACATGCCGGTGCTCGACGGCTGGGAGGCCACGCGGCGCTGGCGCCGCGAAGAGCGCGACGGGCGGCTGCCCATCATCGGCATCACCGCCAACGCCGCCGCCGAGGATCGCCAGTCCTGCCTGGACGCCGGGATGGACGATCACCTGCCCAAGCCCTTCGACATGGACGACCTGGGCCTGACCCTGCAGCGCCTGGTCGGGCCGGCGCGTCGATGACCCGCGCGTCCACCGCGCCCGGCGCAGGCGCCGGCTCGCTGCACGACGTGGGCGGGCTGCGCGTGGGCCACCACACCGACCCGCGGCGCCCGACGGGCTGCACCGTCGTGCTGTGCGAGGCGGGGGCGGTCTGCGGCGTGGACGTGCGCGGCGGCGCCCCCGGCACGCGCGAGACCGACCTGCTGCGCCCCGAGAACACGGTGGATCGCGTCCACGCCGTGCTGCTGACCGGCGGCAGCGCCTTCGGGCTGGACGCCGCCGGCGGCGTGATGCGCTGGCTGGACGAGCACGGGCACGGCCTGAGCGTGGGCCCGGCGCGGGTGCCCATCGTGCCCGCGGCGGTGCTGTTCGACCTGTGGGTGGGCGACGCCACCATCCGCCCCGACAGCGCCGCGGGCTACGCGGCCTGCGTCGCGGCCAGCGCAGTGGCGCCGGGCCGGGCGCCGGCCGAGGGCAGCGTGGGCGCGGGCGCCGGCGCCGTGGTCGGCAAGATGCTCGGGCTGGCGCGGGCCATGAAGGGCGGCGTCGGCAACGCCGCGCTGCGCGCCGGCGGCGTGACGGTGGCGGCACTGGTGGCGGTCAACGCGGTGGGCGACGTCGTCGCCGAGGACGGCTCGGTGCTCGCCGGCGCGCGAAGCGCCGACGGCCGCACGCCCACCGGCGCGAAGGCGGCCCTGCTGGCCGGCGAGCGCCCGATCCGCCCCACGCCCGGCAGCGCGACGACGATCGGCGTCGTTGCCACCGACGCCGTGCTCAGCAAGGCGCAGGCGGCCAAGCTCGCCAGCCTGGCCCACCACGGCCTGTCGCGCGCCATCGACCCGGTGACGGCCCACGACGGCGACACGCTGTTCGCGCTGGCCACCGGCCGCAGCGGCGTCCCCGGGGACCTCACGGTGCTGGGCGTGCTCGCCGCCGAGGCGGTGGCGCTGGCGATCCGACGCGCAGTGCGCGCGGCGCAAGGCCTGCCGCAGTTCGGACTGCCGGCGCTGCGCGACCTCGACTGAGAGCCTGAGAGTCTTTCCCCCCATGCCCCGCCTCATCCTTCGTGACCCTGCAGCAGCCTTGCCGGCCACTGCGCCCGAACGCCCCCGGGACACGCCCGCTGCATCGTCCGCCGCGACGGTGGACGCCTCAGGCACGCGCCACCGTCGGCCTGCCGCCACCACGCGTGCGCCGGGCACGCTGGATCTGGCCAGCGTGCTGTTCAGCCAGGGCTTCGGCACGCGGCGCGAGTGCGCGGCGCGGGTGCGCGCCGGCACGGTGCGCATCGCCGGCCGCGCCTGCACCGACCCGGACGAGCCCGTGGCCACCGCGGGCCTGGTCTTCAACGTCGACGGCCGCGACTGGCCCCATCACGAGCGGGCGCTGCTGATGTTGCACAAGCCCGCCGGCTACGAGTGCTCCATCCGGCCGCGCCACCACCCGGGCGTGCTCGCCCTGCTGCCGCCGCCACTGCGCCAGCGCGGCGTGCAGCCGGTGGGGCGGCTGGATGCCGACACCACCGGCCTGCTGCTGCTGACCGATGACGGCTCGCTACTGCACCGGCTCACCTCACCGCGGCACCACGTGCCCAAGGTCTACGAAGTGGGCACCCGGCACCCGGTGACGCCCGCCCAGCTCCAGTCTCTGCGCGAGGGCGTGGTGCTGGACGACGACCCGCGCCCGGCGCGCGCCGCCGCGGCCGAGGCCACCGGTGAACGCACGCTGCGCCTGACGCTCACCGAAGGCCGCTACCACCAGGTCAAACGCATGATGGCGGCCGTGGGCAACCGGGTGGAGACGCTGCACCGCAGCGCGGTGGGCGCCCTGCGCCTGCCCGCGGACCTGGCGCCCGGGCAGTGGCGCTGGGTCGCGCCCGCGGAGCTGGAGCCGTCAGCCTCGCCATAATCCCGCCGATGCAGGTGTTCCGAGGGCTTTCGCCGGCCGACGAGCGGCCCGCGTGCGCGCTGACGATCGGCAACTTCGACGGCGTGCACCGCGGCCACCAGGCCATGCTCGCAATGCTGGCGCACGAGGCGCGCCAGCGCGGCCTGCCGTGCTGCGTGCTCACTTTCGAGCCACACCCGCGCGACTTCTTCGCCCGCCGATCCGACCGGCCCGAGCTGGCGCCGGCGCGCATCTCGACGCTGCGCGACACCGTGCAGGCGCTGCGCGGCTGCGGCGTCGACCGCCTGGTGGTGCTGCGCTTCGACGAGCGCCTGGCCGCGCTGCCGGCCGAGACCTTCGTCGACCGCATCCTGGTGGAGGGCCTGCAGGCGCGCCTGGTGCGCGTGGGCGACGACTTCCGCTTCGGCGTGCGCCGCAGCGGCGACTACGCGCTGCTGGACGCGATGGGCGCGCAGCGCGGCTTCGACGTCGCACGCATGATGAGCTACGAGGTGCACGGCCTGCGGGTCTCGAGCTCTGCCGTGCGCGAGGCCCTGGCCCAGGGCGACCTGGGCCGCGCGGCGCAGTTGCTCGGCCGGCCCTACGCCATCAGCGGGCGCGCGGTGCACGGGCGCAAGCTCGGGCGCGAGCTGGGCTTTCGCACGCTGAACCTGCGCTTCCCGCACGCCCGGCCGGCGGCCATGGGGATCTTCGTCGTCCAGGTGCACGGCCTGGGTCCCGGGCCGCTGCCCGGCGTGGCGAGCCTGGGCGTGCGCCCCACGGTCGAGGACGCCGGGCGCGTGCTGCTCGAGGTGCACTGCCTGGAGTGGCCGGCGGCGCTGGGCAGCGAGGGCGGCTACGGCCGCTGCCTGCAGGTCGACCTGCTGCACAAGCTGCACGACGAGCTGCGCTACGACTCGCTGGAGGCGCTGCGCGCGGGGATCGCGCGCGACGTCGACGACGCGCGTGCCTGGTTCGCGCAGCGCGGGCCGGCCTCCCGCGCCGATAAAATCGCTTGATGCAAGGCCCGACCCCCTCGATGGCGACGCGCTGCCGCAGCGCGCGCGACCGAATTCGCCGCCCGGTCTGACCCCCCGGGCCGTGTGCCGGCGCAGCCGCGCCTCCACGGCACCGGCCCTGCACGGCCTGCCGTGCGCCCTGCGATTCCCCAGCGACGCCCAGCCCACGCCGGGCCGCCCCGAGGCCATGAACCCGAACACGCCCGCCCCCGCAGCCGCCGCCGGCACCGACTACCGCGCGACGCTGAACCTGCCAGACACCCCCTTTCCCATGCGTGGCGACCTGCCCTGGCGCGAGCCGGGCTGGGTCCAGGCCTGGCAGGAGGCCGGCACCTACCAGCGCCTGCGCGAGGCGCGGCGCGGCGCGCCGCTGTTCGTGCTGCACGACGGGCCGCCCTACGCCAACGGCAAGCTGCACATCGGCCACGCGCTGAACAAGGTGCTCAAGGACATGATCGTCAAGTCGCGCCAGTTGGCGGGCTATGACGCGCGCTACGTGCCGGGCTGGGACTGCCACGGCCTGCCGATCGAGAACGCGATCGAGAAGCTGCACGGCCGCGGCCTGCCGCGCGACCAGGTGCAGGCCAAGAGCCGCGCCTTCGCCACCGAGCAGATCGAGCAGCAGCGCAAGGACTTCCGCCGCCTGGGCGTGCTCGGCGACTGGGAGCATCCCTACCGGACGATGGACTTCGGCAACGAGGCCGGCGAGATCCGGGTGCTCAAGCGCCTGATGGAGCGCGGCTTCGTCTACCGCGGCAGCAAGCCGGTGTACTGGTGCTTCGACTGCGGCT
>Ga0169931_10005115_pt1 | contig 20134 bp, 16 predicted proteins | sample Kivu_15m_20L_FD_129675 | JGI IMG/M metagenome (GOLD analysis project Ga0169931, IMG submission 129675) | Freshwater microbial communities from Lake Kivu, Western Province, Rwanda to study Microbial Dark Matter (Phase II) - Kivu_15m_20L... | ecosystem: Environmental > Aquatic > Freshwater > Lake... | reverse complement strand
GCTCGTAATCCCTTCCATTCCATCAGCACCTCTTGTAACTACAACTAACTCAGGGCCAAGCGCAAGAACTTCTTCACCACCGCTATAGCCTAAGAAATGCAGATCCTCTTCAGACATCTTCACTATCTTCGAAATGAAAGCCCAACTCTCAAAGATTTCCCTATATTTCCCAGCATCACTTAGAACGCTACTTCTAACATTTGGATCGAAAACAATTAATAAATCCAATCCCTTTGCCCACGAATAGAGCTCACTCGCTCCAGGTTCAACGAGAGTTGCAAGAGTTCCAATATGTAGAACGTCTGGCGAACCATTGGGCAACCACGAAGTGTGGAAATCAAACGTTGCAGTTCCCTCTAAAGTAAATTTATAACTTGCCGAACCGCTTGAATCTAAACTCACCTCAGCAAGCGCAGTGGGCAATTCGCTTTCTAGTGCGAGACTCAGATCAACCGCATGCAGTTCTTCTCTAATCGCAGCGCCATAACTATCACTTGAAATTCCACCGATAAAACTGACATCACAACGTAATTTCGCAAGCGCTTTAGCTGTATTTGCAGGACCACCACCAACAATTGCCTTTACTTCGCCATTAAGAGGCACTAAATCAATTAGCGCCTCACCAGCAACCCAAATCTTCTTTAAAGGACCCTCATTCATCCCTGCGGAGATGTCATCCTCTTTTCAATCACCCCGGCAACCTGTAGCCAACGAGCAGTCTCAGCATCTGAAAAGCCTTCCCCACCATTTCTCACAACGTAGACACCCACAAACAAGTCACCATTAAATTGGTAAAACCCTAAGAGGCTTCTCGCATCCAACCCAGAGCCAATAACAAGTCGCACGAAAACTTTCTTTGTCGCACCAGTTGTAGTTGAAAGTCCTTGCGGAAATTCACTAAAGGAGTGCGTTGTGAATTGTCCGCTACCGTCAATTCCGCCTTTGTTCTTCTTACACTTCTCTACATTGGATACCAATTCTTCTAGGGCACTCCTTGCCGCTGTGGCGCTCTGATAACGCACAGTCTCGCTTGAAAGAAAAAGATAAGGCGAAGCGTCCTTGAAGACCATTACCTGTCGTCGCTCGGCTCGGCCGCCCTCAGATTGATACTTATCTGCACAAAGGTCAAGACTTGGATCAAGTAGCGTCGTACCTCTTGCCATAGGAAGAACGTTCCAAGGGCGAACAAAGTCTTCTCGCATAAATCCAAACTTAGATAGCGTAACTTGCTTCGCATCAGAAAGACTTGGATCATCAATCTGCTCATCTCGATATATCTCTTTCTCAGCGCTAAAACTGCTTGCCAAGATAGTCACACCATAGAGTGTGAAGTCTTTGCCACTTAGTCGAAGTACTTGTGACTTCTTGCCAATCTCTTGTGCTCCTACAATTCTTGGACTTTGACTACTTGCCGAAGGAACTTGGGCTACCTTCTTGCCCCCAAGCAAAATATCAGGGCTTCCTGATCCGAGAATCAATCCGTATGAATCCTTCACTGTAATAGAGGCAGTGCATCGACCTCTACAAGTCATCGGAGTTAATCCTTCTTGCGCTTGACCAACACTCCACTTGCCAGTCTTTCGAATCTTCTCAGCAGTAACGAAACTAGATTTAACAGCTATATCAACCTGTTTACCGTTGCCCAGGCAATCAAAGATCTGAGTGGACAAAAGGTTCTGACCGCTTCTTGGCACTTCAAATCTTGGGTTGGACTTCCTCGTATCTCTCTGGATAACAAATCCCTCTTCATTTACAACTCTTGATTCGCATAACCCAGCACCATCATCACGCGTTCCCTGCCAGGTGCCTTTAATTCCCTCAGAAGTTAACTCAGATGGTATGAAGCTGGTTGAGGAGGTTGGAAAGCTTCTGTCGATAAATACTTCTTTACTATCGCTCCATGAACTTGCATTTCCCCATTTATCAAAAGCTCGAACTGAGAGCGAGTAGGACCCCTCAGGTAGATCCTTAACAAGTACATTCGCAGGTGGCGTTAATGGATTTAGGTAAGTGGGCATCCACCCAGCTGAATTTCTAGTCTCAACTCGAGTTGTTGTGCTTCCTGCTCTAACTTCAAAATAATCTATTTCAGTTTCGGCATCCGTGTAGGGGGGTCTAATGATTGATGCATTAGGGGCGCCAAACTCACGCTCATTGATTAGAACCGGCTTCGGTGGAGGAGTTACATCGGGCTTCCGTGTGATGTTCAGATTCGCAATGCTCGCATCGCTGTTTAGCGTTGCAGTTACGCTCAAATTTCCACTGAAATTGATAAAGGTCTTTCCTGGCTGCAGAGTCATCGAACCTGAAATACGTCCATTTACATACCTGTAGTCATCAAGGTTAAGCATCCACATATCTGTTGTTACGGCCGTTCCAACAAAACCGTTTCTAGCATCATCAGGATTCGGGCTAACAATCGAACTAGATGGTGGTGGATCAGTCCTATAGATAACTAAACCAGGTCTATAGCCGTTTGAAGAACCGGCTCTTCTAAACTCAATCCAATATGTAGCATTTCCATCACGCAAAAATAGGGCTCGTGTTCCGGTCTTTGCTTCAGTCGAATTGAGCGAAACGCTTTCACTTTTCCACGATTGAAAAACATCTTTACCCGAGAGCAAACCAATTCGCCATTGGTGATAAGTAGAGAGTGGATCTGAATTCTCTACATTAGACATCAAATCAATAACTCCACCATATTCAACCGCGCTACAACCACTACCCCATTGCCCATCGACTCGACCACCGCTGCATTGCATTAGATTCGAATGACCTAGCCCAAGTGCGTGGCCAAGTTCATGGGCTATTACAAAGGCATTCGCAGTGTCCTGCAGAATAAGAACTCCGCCATCATTCACATCATTGGCAATTAGGCTTATACCTTCCCAAATACATCCAGACCTTGGAGCAATTGCAATCAAATAACGACCCTTACCGTCACCCAAGCTTTGAAGCTGGTAGAAACTTTTTCTAATAGAGTTCAGCTGTGAAGTGACCTGCGAACCCGTGCAGGCTAACCTTGATGCCGAACTTATCTGTTCATTCTTTACGATACCGACTTGGAAATTTATGTTCTGCTTCCTCCACAAAGGGATTACTTCACTTGAAACCGAATTAGCTATTTCTAAAACTGATTTACTAGATTGCGCTCCTGCCAGGTTCAAAGAAACAATATCTACTAAGCGCGTCCCCTCCACAGAAGCATGGGCATATGAATTGAAACCGAGAAGTCCAAAAACAATGAGTACTCTCAAAAACAAAGTAAATCTAAGCAAAAGCATCCTTCTCTCTGAATTACTTTTCAGTTAAACACACATATATGGCATGATTATATGCAAAACAAGGAAGTCCCGTGCAAGAAGTGGAGCTCTGAAGACATTGACGATCGTCGTATTGGGTAGTCGCGGTCTGGCTGGCTCAGCAATATGTCGAGAGCTTGAATCAACTGGACAATCTTTCATCGCAGCAACTCGCGAAATGATTGATGTTACAAATCCGAATCAAGTTGATGCCTTCTTTGAGAAAACTCGACCCAGCTTACTTTTCATGGCTGCGGCAAAAGTTGGTGGTCTAATGGCTAACTTTCGAAACCCTGTCCAGTTTTTGTCAGAAAATATTCTCGCTCAAACTTATGTAATTAATGCCGCCCACAAATTTGATGTTAAACGCTTAGTCTTTCTTGGATCATCTTGCATCTACCCACGAGATGCTTCCCAGCCTATTAGTGAAGCTTCCTTGTTAACCGGACCGCTTGAACCAACTAATGAAGCTTATGCGATTGCGAAAATTTCGGGTGTAAAACTTATTCAATCTTACAGACGTCAATACGGACGTTCTTGGATTTCCGTAATGCCAACGAATTTGTTTGGAGTAAATGACAACTTTGACTTAGAGAATAGTCACGCCCTTGCAGCCATAATGCGCAAACTACATGATGCAAAAATCACCGGGACAAATTCGGTGAAACTTTGGGGTACGGGATCGCCACGGAGAGAATTTATGTTTTCCGATCACTTTGCAAGAGCGTTGTTATTTGTCGCAGAAAAATACGATGAGGATGAGCCGATAAATATTGGAACTGGTGAAGATATAACAATTAGGGAACTTGCCCATACAATCAAGACAATTGTAGGTTACGAGGGAGAAATATTTTGGAACGATTCAGTTCCTGATGGAACTCCACGCAAGCAACTTAATATTAGAAAATTGATAGATTTGGGATGGGAGACTAAAGGAGACTTTGTAAGCGGGCTTACAGAAACCTATAAATGGTTTCGAGAGAATTACGCTAAAAGCCGGCTTCAAGTCCCAATCTGAGGTTTTTCCATCGCTCTTCTAATTAATTCACCACATCTCTGCCACTGCTTATCAGGATTCCAGTAATCGAGCGAATCGTCACCAGTAAGCTTGAAGAACTCAACGATTGCCTCTCTCTTTTCAGCGAGTTCCTTGATATCAAGTTTGAGGATTCGGTCCACTATTTTTTTGGCATTTGGTTCAACTGGTATGACGCATTTGTTTAGATATGGAAATTCCTTCGAGAGATCCGGACCAACATAAACCGGAACCGCGCCAGCTACAACAGAATCAAAAACTTTTTCCGTAACAAAATCTGATTGATTTTCAATTACTAACGATAACTGGGACTTTGAAAGTGTGCTCATTTTATCTGCGACTTCACCTAGATGCTCAGGGTAGGCGTAAAACAAATTGGAAGTTAGTTCTTTGAGGCTCACTTTTTCCATGGCCCGAATGGAGTTTCTCAATGCCGTAACACGTTTTTGAATTTCTTCGTGCTTTTTCATTTGCCAATTTGGCCCGTATAACTCATACTTCACTCCAGATTCATAAAGTTTCCGCGAGACCAATCTCCTTAATCCATAATTGCTTTGCTTACTCGCACTAAATTTTGGTGCATTAATCATTACAACTACTGTTTCACGAGTAGTAAAGGGAGAAACAATAGATCTTGTTCTAAGGTATGGATGATGGCAATATAAATCTAAATCTAAGTTCTTCGCTCTCCAGGAACTCATTGGCAGAACAAATTCGAACCGCTCAAGGTTTTTCTTCTTGTATTGCCATGGCATCACGGTCGCCGGTTCCCAAAGAATGAGCACTTTGAAGTCTTCGGTCGGCATGGGCCACTTTGGATCTTGGTTGAAGGAAATACTTACCGATTCAATTCCCTTTGCTTGTATTCCATTCAGTTCCCTGCTGATTAATTGCTCCGCATCGAGGTCATGAAATCCATAGAAATTAACCTTCATATATTGCTAGTTAGTTGGTAAAAGCAGTTTTGGATCATTCGGAAGTGGAAGGAGGAATCCCTCCACTTTTTGGTTTTGCGCTAGCACGGAACTTAAAACACTATTCCGGAAATGCCAAGGCAAAACCAAGGCAATCTTGGGAGTTTCACCATGAAAAGCATCGCGCTCGCTGACGATTGGGATTCTTGTTCCAGGCGTTACTCTTCCAAACTTCTTTGGATTAATCTCTCCTATTTTACTGATAACTCTGGAATCAAGATGGCAGTACTGGAGTAAAACGTTTCCTTTAGTGCTAGCGCCAAGTCCAATGACTTGTTTACCTTCATCTACTAACCCCAGTATCAATTGGCTAAGAGAGGTTCTAAATAATTCAACGTTTGTCCTAAAAGCTGAGTACAAAACTTCCCAATGCAGATCCAACGCTCTTTCCACGGAAATCAGCCAGTCAACACTGCTCTCGCGAGATTTAGGTCCATTTTTTTTCTGTACATAAATTTGAATACTCCCTCCATTCACTTCATTACGATTCACGCGAAAAACTTCAAGTCCACACTTATCGAGTAAGCCCTCAATATCTATCAGCCTTAAATATAAGAGGTGTTCGTGACATATCATGTCAAATCCTAAAGTGTTCAACATGTCCCAAAAGTAACTTTGTTCTAGTACCCAAATACCTTCATCGTCCAGTAACTTTGAAATACTTTGAACAAAGTCCAGCGGATTGTCCAAATCGTAGAAGACTGAAAAACTCGTAATAATCTTCGCTTTGATGCCATTCAATTCGTCTGCGACTTTGCTACCAAAAAAACCTTCTATCTTCCTCGTATTTTCAGGATAGAAATCATTAAGAGAGTTTACGAGTGGGTCGATTCCAATTTTAGTGGCATCGTTACTCATATAGCCACTAAGTAATGTCCCATCGTTACTAGCTATGTCGATGACAATATCTCTCTTTCCTACACCTTGAAAGACTTCAAGATTACGTGCCGCGCTCTTGAGATGATTACGCATCGAAGAATTAAGGTGGGATTCATATCCATAACCTGGACCGTAAAGGTCACTTATAGGCAACTGGTGATGCAATTGGGATAGTCCACAAGTAGAGCATCTTGAAAGAGTCAAAGGTTGCGAGGGAACATCTTCATGCATAAACGGGAAGTGACCAGTAAGAGCTAGATTTCCCAAATCTAGATAAATCTCAAGAGTGGAAGTTTTGCAAACTCTACATTTTGACAAGGAAATTTGAAGACTCCAATTCGCTCATAGTTTCATGAGAGCTAAGTAGAAACGCTATCATGATAACTTTCACCCACGAGTACAGTAATAGTCTATTGGTTATGAGAGGTCATTATGGTTAAGCGAGCGCTTATCACTGGAATCACAGGTCAGGATGGCTCATACTTAACTGAGTTTCTTTTGGAAAAAGGCTATGAGGTACACGGAGTTATTCGTCGTTCTAGCAATTTCAACACCCAGCGAATCGATCACCTTTACCTCGATCCGCATGAATCAAATCGCAAGCTGTTTTTGCATTATGGAGATCTTACCGACGGTGTACTCCTGACTAATCTTGTTAGAGAAATTGAACCTCATGAGGTATACAACCTCGGCGCTCAGTCGCACGTTATGGTTTCGTTTTCTGTTCCTGAATACACGGCACAGGTAGATGCTGTTGGAACTATAAGACTTTTGGAAGCTATACGATCTAGCAAATTGGATTGCCGTTATTACCAAGCCAGCACTAGCGAGTTATTTGGTTCTACTCCTCCGCCCCAAAACGAGAGTAGTAGTTTCCAGCCACAAAGTCCCTACGCGGCTGCAAAATTATATTCATATTGGGTAACAAGGAATTATCGTGACGGTTATGGCATCCATGCAACTAATGGAATCCTATTCAATCATGAATCTCCAAGGCGAGGTGAAACATTTGTCACCAGGAAGATTAGTAAGGCTGTTGCTCGAATTAAGCTAGGTAAACAGAAGAAACTATTTCTTGGAAATCTTAGTGCGGTGCGCGACTGGGGCTACGCACCTGAATATGTTGAAAGCATGTGGATGATGTTGCAGCAGAGCGAACCATTAGATTACGTGATTGCGACCGGAATTGGGGCAACCGTACAAGATTTCGCAAAAACAGCATTCGCTCACGTTGATCTAGATTGGGAATCTTACGTCGAATTGGATCCACGGTATAACCGTCCCACAGAGGTCGATGCATTGATTGGTGACGCATCACTTGCAAACACAAGACTTGGCTGGAAGGCAAGAACAAACTGGGAAAAGCTGGCTCGTATCATGGTTGATGCAGATTTAGCTTTCGAAAGTTAGAATCATCTCAAACGAAAATCAGAGAGTTTCTCGAAAAAAGTACGTCCGATCTTGGAAACTACCCTCTCCAATAAGACTGTGACATCCAGTCGGCCTAACTTCCAAAAGTAACCTCTCTTACGACCTACATCTCTTTGAATTAGTCGCCTGAGTTTACTAAGGCTCTTTGGAACTCTTTTGGAATGTAAATGTATGTTCACGAGCGTGCCCACAGTTTGGCCGTCCGATACTTGCAAGACGGGAATGCCCCGGGTGATATCCGCATGAAAACGGAATTCTTCAGGATTGACTTCCAAATTTCGACTATCAACAAAACCGCGTCCAGAAAAAGGAATTCTGCAATTCCTAGCATCCCGTCCAAACAAAAATCTTCCATAAATCTGGGGATCATAAATGAAGCCAAAGGAAGGATGGCTAGGAAGGACTAGAACATCTTTTCTTGTCGAAAATTCACCAAGTAGTCTCATGTCATCTTGATCAGGAAGATCCCATTTAGATTGTACAAATTGATTGAAACTCGACAGGGTGCTTAGCTTTCTTACGAGCAGTATAGAGGCACAACCGATTTCGGGCGCTTGCATCGGAAAGCCAAGTCCCCAGTCTGATTTCAAAAATGCTTTACATATCTCAGGCATATTCACTACGACACAGTCCGATTCGAGGTGAATCACCTCTGCACATCCTGACAATTTCATGTAACACTCAAGAGCGAAGAACCGGGAAGTAGTATTCACCCAAAATTCATATTGCCCAGTCATTCTTTTTAGATTATTTTTGAGAAAAGCTAGTTGATTAACAAAATCTTCGTTCAAGTCCATTCTGACTATTTTTAACTCTCCAAGGCCACCAAAGTTATATTCTTGATCTGTAAGTAAAATCTGCCTGCAACTAGGAAACATTTCCGTGTGGAGTTTGATATTCTTTATCAGGTGTCGAGGAAGTTTGCGACCTAGTTCTATCCATACAATAGCGGGATTCATTTGGCCTCTATTTTTTGAAATACCTTACGAGAGAGCTCGAGTAACTCACTTCTCGATAGAACTAAATCTCTGTATTTTTGATCAAGCTCTTCTCGACTAAAGGAAAGAGCCTCGTTCCAGTCAGCGACTATCCAAATTGGCCAACCATTAAGGGCAGCGAATGCGTGGTCCTTATGAACAATGGGAACAGCCCCTAAGTAAAGGCACTCCCAAATCCGATGAGTGTCTAACCCGTTGCCCGGCGGGCATGGAAGAAAAAGTGATTTTCTAACCAACCGATGAAAAGTTTGATGAGTAAGACGCTTTGAAGAATAAAAGCTGAAAGGGGAGGACTTAAAGGCACTTAGGGCAGCTTCCCTTGCCCCGAGATTTGTCTCTGAATTCCACGAAACCAAAAATGTGATAGCTCTTTTCCTAGGTGAATTGGTTGGAGTTCTTTTGAAGTCGCGCAGTGAACCCCCGCTTCGATAGCTAGGGCTCTCTAAGCCTAAAGGAATTGAAGAAACTATCTCTGACTCATTTACTAGATTGGTTGCAAAAATATTTTTAGCATAGGGGAAAAGTGATTCAAGTAAACCTGGCTCCACGCATCTATCATCATCGCCAAGTACGATTGTTTTTGGTTTTTCCTCAAAATCAATAAGTAAACTGGCAGCTGTTTCAGCAATCTCAAAAGGTATATAGACGCTACTAGAATTAGTAGATTTAGAGTTAGCTAAAGTACTACTTGAAAAATCTTCAAATCTGAATAGTGATTTTGAAATCCTGATTGCATAGGCATCTGACGATAAAAATGGATAAGTTTGGATCCGCTTTCCAAGTTGTCTTGGATTAATCCAATCAAATACACGGTTCCAAAGACGAAACCAAGCATTATGCAACTTGATTCTCCTTGTGAACACCCTAAGATAATACAACGGAAGGATAAATCATGGGCCATAGTCTGACTTTAGGCGTACTTACGTTCAATCAAGCTATATACGTCGAAAAGATGATCGCTTCAATTGCAGGGCAAACGAATTCAGACTTTTCAATTGTAATTCTGGACAACGCCTCAGCGGATAGTTGCTTTGACGTAATTTGTGAGTCAATCGCAAAGTTCGGCTTAACTGATAGAACCCGTATTTATAGGAATCTTGAGAATTCAGGTTCTGCGGCGGGATTACTAAGAATTCTGGAAGAGTCAAAAAGTGATTTTTTGGCAGTTGGTCATGGAGATGATGAGCTTCACCCCGACTACATAAGGGCTATAAAGATGGGATTAAATAGATTTCCCGACGCAACCGCTTTAAATGTCAATCTTCAGGGTTTTTCTAGCGATGAAACTGGCGAGAGGCTAAACGTCCGTCTCTATCGACCCTTATGGACCAAGTCTAATTTCCTTAACTCATGGCTCGTATCAGGTTTGAATCCGGGTCTTATGCCGGGCGCAGTTCTTAAAGTTGATTTCGTCCTAAAACACCAGTTGCTGGCCTTTTCTGAACCTATAAATGGGGTAGAGGACGCACTCCTTTGGATGCGCATCCTTAGGAAAGGGGGCTCTATCCGCACCATTTCCTCGCCTGTCTACATGTATAGACTTCATGAAGGTCAATTTTCAAGTAATTTGATAAAAAATGCCTACTTCTTCGGACTTGCACGGAGAGTGAATATTGAAGAATCTCCAAGCTTGATTCATTCCTTGATAGCTCGAAGTGAGATTAACTATGAGTTACAACTTTTTGGTATGAACAGCGAATACAAAAAGGGTTTGGGTGATTGGTTGAATCAAAACAAAGTGTGGAATTTTTTGAGATTTAAGAATGTCATGCTTCGGAGACTCATAATTTCCTTGCGCTTAAATATTCATAAATAGTCCCAATTTTTAACGTAAAGCCCTGAACTTAAGGTATCCAAGTTTTGAGTGTACTTTTTAGGAAAAACAATTGCGCCTTTTGTATTTGCGTAAGCAGCCCACCAGGAAAACGTTGAGTTTGAAGCAATCAAAGTTGATGCGCAAGACATAAGGGCGAGAGTCTGGGCGCTTGAGAGATTCAATTCTGAAGACACATCAACTTCAATCGGAACATTTTTTCCTAACACCTCTTTTGCATGTTCAGGAGTGTCACTGAAGAGCCATATACCTTTACCCTTTGCGCCAATTTTATCTAGCGCCGATCTAAAGTACTCACTTGTAAGTACTCCATAAACCTCTGGAAAGTTGTGGTAATCACCACCACGAACATGTAATGCTACGCAATTGCTTCTTGAGATTTCCGCTAATGCGCTTGAGTAATCCTCGCTCTTACCTATTAGTTCCGATACTAGTAATTCTCTAGCACGGTCCCTTGAGGGTAAGTAATTTGTATCAATCCAATGGCCAAAAGTAGAAACAGATCTTCTTCCGGAAAACTCTTTGCTTGATAACTCGTGAACATTTCCTACAGCCAACGCGACTTTTCTTGGCAAAGATTTTATTACTCTCTCAAATCTTGGCGAAGTAAAGAATAGATTTGATTCAGAGACTGTAATACGGTTTAAAAACTCATACTCGTCAAGTTCAAACTTTCTCGAGTCCAATAGACCGTTTCGGTGAAATTCTCCTCGGTACCAGGACTTATCTAGGACTAAGTCCCTATTTTGCAATTTTGCAATTTCTATCCCAGCAAAGCACTGAAAGAGTTGATTCCCTAGTCCTCCGCGAAGTCTCAGAGTCAAAGTTTTCATTTGAGGTTCTTCGCTACGTCAAGACTTAACTTAGTAAGCACTTCTATATTCTGAATCTGCCTGTATCTATCGGTAGCCAAGAAATCTTTACCTGCCGCCAAGATTCGCTTTGATGTACGTCTATCATTTCTTAATAATTGAAATGCATTAATTACAGAAGATGTTGTTGGTGGGATAGAAAGTGCAATGCCCTCCGGGAATCCGAATTCTCTCAGATTAGGGCCAATGTAAATGGGAACCGTTCCCGCAAGTAGTGCATCAATTAGCTTCTCAGAAACATATTGCAATGAGTTTTCACATACAACCGTATACTTATACTGTCGTAATGTATCAAGTTTTTCTTTAACGGCACCTATATAATTCGGGAATTGGAATCCAATATTTTTTATATCCGTTACATCTACTCTGGAAAATGGAAAATTTACGATAAAGTTTTTTACCACTTTTTTTGAATCATAAGTAAAGCCTCGATTCCAATCACGGCCATAGATGTCCAACTCAAATTCCATTTTTCTTGCTAGCTCACGTCGAAAAGCATATAGATTTCCATAATTCAAATTCCACCGGTTGCCTTGGATCATGCAACACTTATCCGATCTCAATAGCCAATTATGAGAGAGATCTGTTGCTGAAGAACCTTGTGGCCAATCAAAAGAGTACCCGCCGAATTCTTTACTCCAATACGGCGATGGGAAAAAGCGGTTATCGAACTTTGCAAGGTTTCTCCGTTTATACATTGATGGCAAATTAGAAGGAGGTTCCCAAGCTATAAGGACCCTTCTGCCGCGGGGAACTCTTGCACCAAACTTCTTGAAAAGCTTATAGCTATAGTTATTAAAGATTATGGCATCCGGATTTGCATCTAAGGAGACAATTAGATGCCCTAATCTCTCCAACTCAAACCCAAAACTTCCCCAAGGCCCACCTTGAGTAAAGTCAAAATCTCTTGCACCATCTTGTGAAGTAACAGCTACTCTCATCGATTTAGCAACACCTCTTTACTTCCACGAATGATGCCACGAGCGCTTCTGAAGTTTCTATCAATTACAAGTTTCTTTAGTAGAAAACACAAGTTAACGAGCCAATACTTTCTTGAATCAAATTTATCTGGCGCAATAAACTTTAATCTATACCTATTTCGTGTCCATTGCTCAAAAAAAGACTCGCTGTTTGGGCGACCTTCCGATTCAAGATGGTGCTCAATTTTAACGCTAGGCACAACAAATAAGAGCCCTCTCCTTGAGGCCTCAACTGAAAAGAGTACATCTTCAAATATTGAGGCCCCCATAAAATCATTCTGGAATCTCAGATCTTTGATGACGTCGAATCTCCAAATGCTACAGCCAATCAGCCAATCTGCTGGAGAGATTTTATCAACCTCTCGAACAGGAACATTTATTGCAGCTGTCGTTAGTTTTCCGGGCGGTCCGCTCAAGCCCAATTTGCGAAACAGAACTGTATTTGGAATAAATTTTTCCCCGCTTCCAATTGCAATTCCCGATACACCCGCTGCATTTAAAGCTATGAGATGCGCAATCAAGCTTCGTAAATAATCACTTGGTAGTGAGACATCATCGTCCACAAATGCAACGAAATCTACGGCTACCCCAGAATTTACCAGGCTCTCTAATCCCTGATTTCTCTGTCTAGCCGCAGAACGTTTACTTCCGGCAATAACATTCAAATCTAGATTTGTATACTCGTTTTTGAATGGGATTGCGGACGAGTCAATAACTATTATTTGGCTTGGCTTGAGAGTCTGACTTTGAATATCGTGGAGTAAATTATTAAGTTTCTCTTGCCGGTCTACAGTGGGTATTACAATTGCAACCGCACAATCTTCAACTTTCTCCACTTCCAAAGCATAGTAACTTGGAGGCAATGTCAGGAAAGTGCTCTACTATCTCCATGTGAAAACTTTGGTTCTTGAGCGTTTTCCCAGTCTTCGGCTTACTTGGCTTTGCCTGACTCTGCTTAGTGTACGGGACAGATTTCTACTTCTTGGGTCAGCGATTATCCAAATTTTACTTGTTCTACTTGATCTGATTGGAATTCTGCTAATTGGTGCGATTGTCGCGATATCGACTAGCGCTGTTCAAGGCACGGCTTATCCGACTCAAGTTGCAAAACTTATAGAAGTAGTAGGACTAGAGAATAGAACTTCCCAAGAAATTGCAACAGTATTTGGCTTATCAGCTGCATTCTTTCTTGTTTCGAAAAGTACGCTCTCGCTTTACTTCACGCTAAGAAACACTAAATTCTTAGCTATTAGAGAAGCCCGAATGTCAATCGCCATTTTTGACCAGATTTTTAAACAGCCGATTGCTCGTTTACAGAAATATGGCACACCCGAATACCAACATGTTTTGACGACGGGAGTTACCTCGGCTTTTTCTGGCATTCTAGGGGGGGGTATCGCTTTACTTTCCGAGGTCTTTCTACAAATCGTTATGGCTTCAACTCTATTTATCTTCTCCCCAGGATTACTGATAATTTTTTTCGGCTATTTCGGCCTGCTTTTCTTGATTCTTGATCACGTTTTGGGAAATAAAGCTCGGGCTTGGTCAGAACGGATGAGTAAGGTCTCTATTGGAATCTCGCGATCAGTTCTGGACTTTATAGGTAGCTATAGGGAGATTGTTGTTAGCGGTAGACAAAACTACTTTTCAAATGTATTCCAAAATTCAAGGTTGGCCGTAAGTGAATTTAGCGTTAAGAACTCAATGCTGGGTCAGTTTAGCAAATATGCTTTTGAGATAAGTCTTGTAATCGGAGGTGTTGCTTTTGCTGCATATGCTTTTACTACAAAGCCTGCAATTGAAGCCGCCAGTCTTCTTGCTGTTTTCATCGCAGCCGGAAGCCGAATTGCTCCTTCCATTCTCCGATTTCAGTTGGGACTTCTCCTCATAAAGGGCGCGTTTGGATCGGCTACCGTCTTCTTTGAAATTTACAAGCATGTCCGCTCTTCAAATGATTCTATTGAGGAGCAAAGTCAGATTAGTACGCAAATTGACTACTCAAAAGGTATTGAACTCAAAGATGTCTCCTTCACTTATCTAGAATCAGTAGTACCTGCTCTTGACTCTGTTAGCGCACAATTTCAAATTGGAAAACTCACCGCGATTGTGGGGCCCTCTGGTGGTGGTAAGTCAACGTTAGTGGATACATTGTTAGGGGTTCTTAACCCCGACAAAGGTGACGTTCGAATCTTCGGAGTGCCACCAAGAAGCATTAGAGATTTCGGTATCACCGTTGGATACGTCCCTCAGACTGTATACATCTCAAACTGCACTGTGCTGGAGAATGTTTGCTTTGGTATCGACGAGAAAGAAATAGACTTGGAGAAAGCGTTGTCGGTCCTCAAAAAAGTAATGCTTAGTGAATGGGTGGAAAGTCTTCCCGAAGGCGTAAGAACTCTCTTAGGAGAGAGAGGCTCGAAGATGTCGGGTGGGCAAAGACAGAGACTTGGTATAGCCAGGGCTCTGTACGCAGACCCAAGTCTCTTGGTTCTAGATGAGGCAACTAGTGCACTTGACTCTATTTCCGAACACGAGATAACGGAAACAATTGCTAGACTTGGCGAAGAAATGACCATGATTGTAATTGCCCATCGACTTTCCACCGTGCAGAAAGCAGCAAAAATTCTTTACTTGCGTCAAGGCAAAGTAGTTAGTGAAGGAACTTTCTCTGAGCTAAGGGAACGGATACCAGATTTTGATAGGCAAGCTGAGTTAATGGGGATTGAAAGATGAAGGTACTGGTTACAGGAGCGGCCGGATTTTTAGGTTCTCATTTATCGGAGAGATTATTGGAATCCGGATATGAGGTTATTGGGGTGGATAACTTCTTCACTGGAACAAAAAAGAATGTTAGTCATCTATTAAAGAATCCTTCTTTTGAATTGATTCGCCATGACATTACATTTCCTTTGTATCTTGAATGTGATCTCATTTTGAATTTTGCATGTCCGGCTTCGCCGGTCCACTATCAGCGCTATCCGGTACAAACTATGAAAACGAATGTGCATGGTGCGATAAATATGCTTGGGTTAGCTAAAAGAACTGGTGCTTTGATTCTCCAAGCCTCTACAAGTGAGGTTTACGGAGATCCTGAAGTTCATCCCCAAAGTGAGAATTACCTTGGGCATGTAAATTCTCTTGGCCCGCGTGCTTGTTATGACGAAGGTAAGCGTGCCGCGGAGACTCTATTCATGGATTATCAGCGACAGTACGAGCTTAATGTAAGGATCGTAAGAATATTTAATACATATGGACCTCGAATGGCGATTGATGATGGCCGAGTCGTAAGCAACTTCATAGTTTCTGCTCTTAAAAATGAACCACTAACAATTTATGGTGATGGATTGCAGACTAGATCATTCTGTTACGTTGATGACTTAATTGATGGAATTATTCGTATGTTCAAACAAGACAAAGTTACTGGACCAGTTAACCTAGGAACAACATATGAAATGTCAATGTTGGACCTGGCTAATTTGGTTATTAAGTTGTCGGGTTCGGGCTCTAAACTCGAATTTAGACCTTTACCTCAAGATGATCCAAAACAAAGACGCCCAGACATCTCAATGGCAAAAGAATTCTTGGATTGGGAGCCAAAAATTACTCCAGAGAAAGGTCTCGTTAGCACAATTGAGTATTTTAAGTCTGTGATTTAGTTGTTGCGTAACGCGAAGATTTTCATATGGACTGAAGCTTTTAATTGTTCAGAAATCTTAGAGCCTATGATAAGTTCATTTACAGCCCATCATTCATTTCCAATTCATGTTTACACAACAGACTCGGAAGCTGCAAAGCTTAAACAGACTAAGGGAATTAGATGTTTGCGAGCTCCAAGTTCTCCCATTTCTGTGCTATATAAGAATTCTTATAGGAGAGTGCTTGAAGGTTATAAGAGAGGTCATCTTGGTACCGCACGTCTATGGAGTAATGTCATTCAAAGTCGTAATGAAGACATATTGATTCACGTAGATGCAGACACGGTCTTCCTTGCTGATTGCATTACCCCTCTACTAGAGGAATTATCACGAGGTGCTGAAATAGTAGGCACTAGGAGACCGTACTTGCTTAGAACTTATCGGAAGGAGGGAAGGGATGGCAGAATGCTTGATAAACATCCCGACGCTCTAAATACGGACCTAATTGCCTTCAGGAGAAAGGCTATTCCCAACAGATTTGGACCCTTCTTAACGCGCAAGATTCAAGGTAAGCGACCTCTGCTCTATCCAGTTATTGACTTCTTTGATCCCGTGGTTTTTGACATGATTAGGAAAGGTCGCAATCTGCGCTACGTAGACTCCCCAGAAAGCGGAAGTCAGAGCACTCCAAATTTTGAATCTCCGCTCTTTCAAAATCGGATTTCATTTGCGGCGGTGGGGAGTGGATGTAATTTCTACAAGAATCCGCAGGTTTCTATCTCTCCCGGTTATCGAGATTATGCGTTGGCTTCTTTTGCACTATTTTCAAAGCACCTTTTGGGAGTTGATATTGGAATTAAACCCCTCAATAATCCAGATTTGATAAATAGGCTTGAGCGACTCGATAAATCAAAGTGGAGATTGCAGTAGAAAATGAAAGTACTTCACATTATTGCCCGATTTAATGTTGGGGGAACCGCCACATGGATAAGTAATTTATCAAACAGCCTAACAAGTAGTGGGCACGAAAGCATCTTGCTCGTAGGAGAAGTTCAACGGGGTGAGATTGAAGACACACGGATTCAGAATATGAAGCACCAGCGAATTGAAGGATTGGGTCGGAGCATCTCTCCACTAAAAGACCTAAAGGCACTCATAGGCATTAGAAGATTTATTCAAGAACTATCTCCTGACTTAATCAATACTCACACGGCTAAGGCAGGAATCTTAGGAAGGCTCGCTAATTTGTCTCTCGGAAAAAAAAGAGTGGCAAGCGTTCACACGATACATGGCCACTTAATGACTGGATACTTTGCTAAGCCCTTTGTAGCACTTGTTTCTCTGGTCGAGCGAATTCTGGCAAGCAGGACCGATGTACTCCTCTTTGCGGGGCAGAAAGTTATGGATGATTGTTTGAGCGCTGGAATTAAGGGTAGAGGCTCTTCGCAAGTAGTAATGCCAGGTATCCCAGATTTGGAGTTTTCACCAAAAAATTCCACTAAATTGACTGTTGGATGGCTGGCCAGATTCGCTAGCGTTAAGAGACCGGACAGAGTCTTAGGAATAGCTAAAGAGTTTCCAGAAGTAGCATTCCTCTTGGGCGGCAAAGGTCCCTTATTTGAAAGCATCGTGAATCAAGCACCAGATAATTGCAATTTCACGGGCTGGCAGTCTCCGGAAACCTTTTGGAGTACTTGTGACATCGCGCTATCGACATCTGATAACGAGGCTTTGCCTATATCAATGATTGAGGCACAATTACGAGAGTTACCATGCCTAGTAACTCCTGCAGGATCATCTTCAGAAGTAGTTCTAGATGGGGAAAATGGACTAGTTGCCCGCGACTTTGAGGTATCGACGCTTGTAAGGCTACTTAAGATTCTAGTTTCTGATGAAAATATGCGAAAAGAAATGGGTAGGCGCGCTCGAATCCGCGCGCTGAAGGTTTTCTCCCCTGCTCGACAATTAGAGGATCATCTGAGTGCATACAGAAAAGCAATCGAAGTCCGGGGTAAGAACTTATGAAACTGCAGCCCATAACGGGAATCCTGCCTATTAGGAATGGTGCTAAGTGGATATCAACCAATCTCCCCAAGATTATTGCAACGCTCTCAGAAACGGATGAATTAATAGTGATAGATGATGGTTCAGAAGATGAAACTTTCGGATTACTAAGTCAATTTCAAGACGAAAGGTTACGCATACAAAGTGTAAGAGCTGAGGGTTTAGTCAAGGCTCTAAATCTTGCCGTTCGACTATCTAGCAATGATTGGATTGCAAGATTTGATATTGATGATCACTATCCGATAGATCGAATTCAACTTCAAAGAAATGAGATTAAAGAAGGTGTGGCTGCTATTTTTGCCGATTATGCGGTTTTGAATGAAAACTCAAGAAACTTAGGAGTTATCAGATCACCTGTTTTCGATCTTCCCACCAAAGTATCACTTGTTAATTCGGAGAGAACTGCTCACCCTGCCAGCTTGTTTAGAAAGAGTGTCTTTGACATCGTTGGAGGCTACTTATCGGATGAATTTCCCGCCGAGGATCTTGGGCTTTGGTTAAGAATGAGCAAAGAGGGGAAGATAATCTCGATTCCCAGAATTGGTCTGGGATACATCAAGCGAAAAACATCTATTTCGGCCACTAGGAAAAATGAGATTCAAATCAAAACAAGACTCTTGCTCGATAAAGAGGATTTCTCCCACCTTGCCAGTAAGTCAATCAAAGACCTTGAAGAAACCTTAAATAGCTATGCGACTGTCAATTTTAGTGGGGAAAGGCTCTTGCTTCATATGAGAGATCTTTGTAATTCCAGAATACGAGAGACTCTAAATCGAACAGAAAAGGTAAGACTTCTTGGATATCTATTTAAGCAGTTAGCAAGTCTAGAAAGCCTTTCAACTGTCGCACGCCTATCTAAGGAAAAAACTTTAAGATTCTTGCTTACCTGAGACTCCAGATCGAGTGAATTCTGGGATCATCGAACTCCTTTAATGACCCTGAACAATCAAGTACGCCATGGCGACTTTCTAGCATTTTTTCTACTGTTAAACTGGGATCTTCATGTAAAAGGATTACAAAATCAACATTCTTGATATCAGTAAACATTTTCTGTCCCTCAAAGTTACTCACGAAAGAGTCATACCAATGGAGATAATGGCCGGACTCTTTTAGTTTTCGGTAGACCGCAACGGCTGGCGATTCCCTAAGATCTCCAGATCCTTTTTTGTATCCAATCCCAACTAAAAGCAATCTCTTGGGAGTGTCTCCTATGAAACGTAAAATTCTCTCTGTTATCCATATTGGTTGTTCTTCATTTACTCTCTGGGCAAGTTCAATAATCCGGCCTTCTTCACCTATTCCATGTGAAAACCACGAAAGATAGAGTGGATCAATTGGAATACAGTGTCCCCCCACGCCAACTCCCGGCAGAAAACTCATAAATCCATATGGCTTTGAAGATGATGCTTTAACTACATCATTTATATCCACCCCTGCAAGCGAAGCAATCCTTGAAATTTCATTTACTAGCGCGATATTGACTTGCCTAAATGTGTTTTCCAGAAGTTTTGAGAATTCAGCTACTTCGGGTGAAGAAACCCGGACAATCTCCTTACAAATACTTTCATAAAGTTGAGCTGCTCTCTCAGTTGTAGCCTTGGTAAGACCCGCTATGACTCTGGGCGTATTTGAAATCCTCCATTCTCTGTTACCAGGATCAATTCTTTCCGGAGCAGAAGCGAATTCAAAATCATCTTTTGATTTACTGTCTCTAAAAATCGGAGTTATCACATTTCGCAAGGTCCCAGGGTAGCTTGTAGATTCATTGACGATTAGACATCCTTCTTTCACCCAGGGAGCTGCATCTTTGCAAGCTTGAATCAGAATCGAGAGGTCTGGTTTTTGATCGGGCGTTAGTGGAGTCGGTACACAAATCACCAATGCATCGCTATCTCGTATCATTGAATGATCAGTTGAAGTAATAAATTTCCCAGATTTAATCATTACAGAGATATCTTTATCTGATATATCCTCGATATACGACTTACCCGCGTTTAATTCCTCTATCTTCTCCTCATCAAGATCTATTCCGACAACTTGAAAATTCGCGCGAGCAAATTCCAGACAAAGGGGTAAGCCAACATAGCCAAGACCAATCACTGCAACACTACCTTTGGGCATTACTTCAG
>Ga0169931_10005114_pt1 | contig 20136 bp, 18 predicted proteins | sample Kivu_15m_20L_FD_129675 | JGI IMG/M metagenome (GOLD analysis project Ga0169931, IMG submission 129675) | Freshwater microbial communities from Lake Kivu, Western Province, Rwanda to study Microbial Dark Matter (Phase II) - Kivu_15m_20L... | ecosystem: Environmental > Aquatic > Freshwater > Lake... | reverse complement strand
ATTGGAACTTGGGAAAATGTGAAGAGCGTCTTGTACGACCAGAATTCAATGGTCGGCGTTGCAAGCAGTGCTGATTTTGCAGCTGCGTCCAATCCGAGTGCGACAAGGCAGCCCGATACGCCCTCGGTCCCTCTCTCAATCATAAGGTCGCCGAGGTAGGACTGAAGTTGTCCCACAGCATCGCGGGTCGCTAGGCCCCTTTTTACCTCGATGGCTACTAATCTGCCTTCAGACTGTTTCGCCAGAATATCAATTCGACCGGAGGGAACTTGGTGCTCAAGTCCAATCAGTTCCAGGGACCCTATTCCTAGAAGGTGAAGGTTCTCACTCAAGAACTCCTGGACAAGCCTCTCGGGGACCTCCGGATTACGTTGTTGTGAAACGTCAACCCCTGCCGGGGGCAAAGGATCGGGTTGACGGGTAGGCGTGATAGACAAGTGTTATGCCCGTTTGGTCTGAGGATGATGGGCAGGAGCATATCTCGGCTTAGCCAGATGCTTGGCTAAAGGCCGCTCAAAGTCCGCCAAACGGGTTTTCGATGCGCACGCCTGCGAAGGTGGCGCCGTGCTGCATGTCCTCGCTCAGGACCCGTTGACAACCGGCGACGACTGCAGCCTGGACGATGAGCGCGTTGTAGAAGGACACGCCGCGCAAGACGTGCAGGTCCAGTGCGCCGGCGATCAGGTCGGCAGACGTGTTCACGCATTCAAAGCGCCGATAAAAGGCCAGCCGCTCCCGGATGAGTGCGTGCGGAAGGTGCAGTTTCCGCACGGCCACGTTGACATACTCCTGCAAGACCTGGATTGACAACACGGCATCGCCGGCCCGGCGCAGTGAGGCGATCAATTCCACCGCACGCCGCTGCTTCACCGGTTCATCGGCGGCGTCGGCGTAGACCAGTAGGTTGGTGTCGAGCAGGCTACGCACGGAGGTTGGCCTCCTCGCGATCAAATCGCCAACCGTTCAGGCGGCCCGGGCTTTCAAGCGCCGACTGTTCGAAGGAGCTCAGTTCGGCTTCCAGTTGCTGGCCACCGCCGAGCTGCTCCAGGTAGTCGCGGACGGCCTGATTCAGGCTCTTGCCCATGGCTGCTGCAGCAGCGCGCGCGCGCTCAGCCGCGCGCTCATCGATCGAAAGTGTGATGTTCATGACAAGTCTCCAGTGCGCACATATTGTGTGCTCGTTCGGACCGGTATCCGCGCGGACTTGTTCGAGGGGTAGGCGAGAGGTAGGCCACCGACGGCGGCCGTTCTTCACCGCCTTGTCCCCACCGCCACCAACGTCACCACCGCCAAGGCGAAGGCGACGGTGAGGGCGTCGGGGCGTTCGCCGAGCAGGGGCCAGGCCAGGGCGATGGAGAAGAAGGGTTGCAGGGCCTGGGTCTGGCTGACGCGCAGGGGGCCGCCCCAGTGCAGGGCGCGGTACCAGAAGAAGAACACGGCCCACATCGACACGGTGCCCAACCAGGCCAGGGCGCCCCAGGTGGTGGCGGGTGCGGGCTCGCTGGGCCAGGTGAGCAGCGTCAGCGGCAAGCTCACGGGCAGCGCCAGCAGGGTGACCCAGCAGATGACGCGCTCCGCGCCCAGGCGCTGCGTCATGGCCGCACCGTGGACGTAGCCGAAGGCGGCGGCGATGACGCCGCCCAGCACGATCAGATCGTCCAGCGCCGGCACGAAGGGGTGCTCGCTGCGCTGCAGCAGGAAGGCCACCACCAGCGCGGTGCTGGCCAGGGCGCAGAGCCAGAAGCGCGGGCTGCCCCGCGCAGCGTCGCGCCCCAGCGACGAGGCAATGGCCGATGCCAGCGGCAGCAGCGCGGTGATCATGGCCACGTGCGCGGCCGTCTGCTGCTGCAGCGCGATGGCCAGCGACAGGGGGTAGAGCACCGCGTTGCCGAGCGAGGCCAGCGCCAGCGGGCGCCACTCGTCGCGTTGCGGCCAGCGCGCGCGCACGGCCAGCAGGAACACGGCCGACAGCGCTGCCGCCAACACCACGCGGCTGAAGGTGATGAACATCGGGCTCAGCGGACCCGAGGACCAGTCACCCGAGCTGCCTGCGGGGGCCTCGGCGCTGCTGCCGAGTGTCCAGCGGGTGATGGGCAGCGTGGCGCCGAAAAGCGCCACCGCCACCACGCCCAGCAGCAGGCCGGCCAGCGGTCGGGGCGCGTTCGGTGCGCTCATGGGCCTGAATCCGACGACGGGGCGCACGGGTGCCCGAAACTGGCCTTCCGGCCCGATGGCCAGGCCCCCGCTTGAAGGTCCATCGGACCTTGAAGCCGCTGGCCAGGCCGGTGCTTCACCGGTCCACCCGGGGCGTGCCGCGCACCTCGGCCACGCGGCGGGCCAGCGCGGGCGCGTCGCCCCAGGCCGGCCGGTCGGGGGCGAAGCGCTGGCGCATCCAGACGGCCAGTTCGGCCAGTTGTCGGTCGTCCAGTGCCTCGCGGAAGCCGGGCATGAAGGCGATCTCGTGGGTGGCTGGCCGCTGGATGCCGTCCAGCAGCACCCGCAGCAGGTTGTCGGGCGTGTCGGCGCGCAGCTTGCCGTTCAGCGCCAGGGGCAGGTTCAGCCCGAGGTCGACGGGTGCGCGGCCGCCATCCTGGTGGCAGGCCCCGCAGGCGGTCTCGAACAGGCGCTGGGTGGCGCCGGGCAGCGGGGCCAGGGTGCGGGCGCGCTGCACGGCGGCCTCGGCCAGGCGGGTGATCTCGGCGTGGTCGGGCAGGGCGGCGGCAGGCGCCGTGGCCTGCAGCGACGCCAGGTAATGCGCCATCGCGCGCAGGTCGGCGTCGGGCGCGTCGGCCAGACCGGACACCACCTGGGCCATCGGGCCCACGGCCACGCCATGCAGGGGGCTGTGGCCACGTCGCAGGTAATCGAAAAGCGATTGCTCACTCCACGGCAGCGTGTGGCGGTGGGCGGTCGTCAGCGAGGGCGCGTGCCAGCCATCGATGACGGCGCCCGTCAGGTAGGCCGCGCCGGTGCGCTCGGCACCGAGCGCGTCGCGCGGCGTGTGGCAGGCGCCGCAGTGGCCGGGGCCGTTGACGAGGTACTCGCCGCGTTGCCACAGCGTCGGGTCGATACCGCCTGGGCGCGGGATGGTCGCCGCACGGTCTGGCGTGGCGGCGGCCAGGCCCAGTCCTCCCACCACCGGTGCCGCCACGGCAAGCGGCCCCGGATGCAGGTGCAGCGCGTTCCACAGCGCCATCAGCGGCCGCAGCTTGAAGGGGAAGCGCAGCTCGCTGGGCGGTGGGGCGTGGGCCACGGCCGGGCGCTGCATCAGGTAGGCGTACAGCGCCGTCAGGTCGGCATCCGTCATGCGCGTGAACGCCGTGTACGGGAAGGCCGGGTAGAGGTGGCGGCCGTCGTGCGAGACGCCTTCGCGCATGGCGCGCTGGAAGGCGCTGAAGGACCAGCGGCCGATGCCGTGCGTCGGGTCGGGCGTCAGGTTGGTGCTGACGATGGTGCCGAAGGGCGTGTCGAGGCGGCGCCCGCCCGCGTAGGGCTCACCGCCCTCGTCGGTGTGGCAGCCGCCGCAGTTGCCGAGCGCGGCCAGCTGCCGGCCGCGCTCGATGGTCTCGGCGGTGTAGGTGGACGCCGCGTGCACGCCGGCCACCGGCGCCAGCGCCGGGCGCGAGGCGGCCCAGCCGAGCAGGCCGGCCAGCGCGGCCACCGTGCCGCCCACCAACGCGACGGCGCGGGCCCACAGCGGCTTGGTGCGTGGGGCGCCGGGCAAGGTGGTGGCTGCGGAAGGAGGCACCTCATCGGCCCACGGCGAGGGCGGGATCGGCGCGGTCGGTCGGTCGCCGGGAACCGTGCTTGCTCGGCCTTCCCCTGAAGCCGGCGATGGCACGCCAGGCGCGACAATGGCTTCGGCACCGTGGCTGGCGGTCAAGCCGGTGGGAGACGATCGGTCGGTCGACCCGGTCGCCACCACCGGAGCGGCGGCGGTGGCGTCCCCCAGCGGGTTCAGCGCCGCCCGCACCACCTCGGGCGTGAACGGCGGCTGGCGAAAGCGCACGCCCGTGGCGTCGAAGATGGCGTTGGCGATCGCTGCCGTGCCGGGCACGGACGACGACTCGCCGGCCCCGAGGATGGGCTCGCCGGGGCGCGGCGGCACGACGACCTCGATCACCGGCACCTGCCGGAAGCTGAGGATGGGGTAGCTGCCCCACTCGCGGCTGGCCACCGCGCCGGTGGTGGGCTCCACCTCGACACGCTCCTGCAGCGCACGGCTGGTGGTCTGCACCACGTTGCCGTGCACCTGGTGGGTGACGCCGGCCGGGTTGACCATCGCCCCGGCGTCGTGCCCCACCACCACGCGGCTGACGTGCACCTCGCCGGTGAGCTTGTTGACCTCCACGTCGGCCACCCAGGCCGACCAGGCGGCGCCGAAGCCGGGGAACTTGCTGTGGATGTAGCGCGCGTAGGCCAGGCCCTGGCCTTTCAGGATCACGCCGTCGTCGCTGCGCTGACGCGGTGCGGTGCGCGGCTGCCAGCCGGCCTTGTCGGCGGTGGCGCGTAGCAATTCGGCCGCGCGCACGTCGCCCAGGTGCTGCAGGCGGAAGGCCAGCGGGTCCTCGCCGCGGGCCGTGGCCAGCTCGTCGATGAAGCTTTCGTGGGCGAAGGAGTTGGGTAGCGCCGACACCCCGCGCAGCCAGGAGGCGCGCAGGATCGGCGGCATGTCGTTCACCGTCACCTTCAGGTTCGGCACCTGGTAGGGCGGCACCGAGGTGCGGTCGCCCATGGCGTAGGCCTGGGCGGTGGCGGCGACGCGGCCGGTCAGCAGCAGGGCCAGCGTGGGCGCGGCGTTGCTGGGGTAGCAGGTGCTGAAGTCCCAGCCCTGCAGCCGCCCGTCGATGCCCACCGAGCCGTCCACGTCCATGCGCTGGGCGGCGCCCTTGGGCTCCCACTGGTGCTCCTGCTCGCGCGTGAGCTGCACCCGCACCGGGCGGCCGACGGCGCGTGACATCAGCGCGGCGTCGGCGGCCACGTCGTCGGCGCCGTTGCGGCCGTAGCAGCCGGCGGCCTCCAGCCGGACGATGTCGATCGACACGTCGGGAAGCCCGGTCAGCAGCGCCAGGTCGGCGCGCAGCACGTGCGGGTTCTGGGTGCCGGCCCAGACCCGCAGCCGATGCGCATCCCGAGGGACCGAAGGACCGGCCCCGAGGTCGCCCGGGTCGGCTCCAGGGCCGACGTCCGGACCCAGCCAGTGCGCCACCGCGCACGAGGGCCCGATGGAGGCGTGCATCTGGTAGGGCCAGACGTAGGTGCGTGTCAGCCGCAGCGGGGCGCTGTCGTTGGCGGCGGCGGCATCACCCTGCTCGGCCACCACGCGCGGGGTGGCGGGGTTGGCGCTGAGCGCGGCGGCCAGGTCGTCCAGGGGCGGCTGGGCGGGCCACTCGCCCCAATCGAGCCGCAAGGCGCGCATGGCGGCCTCGGCCTGCTCTTCGCGCTCGGCCACGACGCCGACGAAATCGCCCTCGCGCACGACGGCCACCACGCCCGGGATGTGGCCGATCGAGCCTTCATCCACGCCGCGCAGGGTGCGCCCGATGAAGTCGCCATGATCCGCCCCGGCGTAGGGCGGACGCACGACGCGGCCGTGCAGCATGCCGGGCACCGCCACGTCGTGCACGAAGGCTGCCTCGCCCAGCACCTTGGCCGGGATGTCCACCCGCGGCAGGCTTTGCCCGGCCACCGTCCACGCCGTGCTGGGCTTCAGCGGGGTGGACGGGTCCAGCACCAGGCGGATGTGGCGGCCGGCGAGCAGGGCGTGGTAATCGGGCTCGACGGGGTGTTCCGACGGGGGTGGCACCGCCATCTGCGCCCGCACCCAGGCCCCGGCCTGTGCCGCCGCCTGGCGCAGCGGCCCGGCGGCGATCTGCAGCGTCGCGCTGGCGATCGTCGGGCCCTGGTTGGGCGCGCGGGCGGTGTCGCCAAGCACCATGCGCACGCGCTCGAAGGGCAGCGCCAGTTCCTCGGCCACCAGCTGGCCGAGTGCGGTGGCGATGCCGGTGCCCAGGTCCACCTTGCCGGCCAGGCCGGTGGCGCTGCCGTCGTCCCACACCGCCAGCAGGATCTCCACCCCCTCGGCCGGGTTGCCGGGCACCATGGGCGGCTGGCCGGGTGCGGGCGGCGCGGGTGGTGGCGGGTCCCGCACCACCAGCAGCACGCCGGTGGCTTCCAGGAAGCCGGCGCGGGTGGTGGGGGCGTGGGCGGCGCGCATGGTTTTGTGGTTCAAAGGGTGCGGCCCTCACCCCAACCCTCTCCCACGGGTGTGGGAGAGGGAGCCATGCCCGCGTCGCGATGAGGTGCCATCCGCTTCGCCGCCAGCTGCACCGCCTGCAGGATTTCCACGTGCGTGCCGCACCGGCACAGGTTGTGGGACAGCGCCTCGCGGGCCTCGTGGTCGGTGGGCTGTGGGTTGCGGCGTAGCAGGGCCACCGTGGCCATGACCATGCCGTTGGTGCAGTAGCCGCATTGGGCAGCCTGGGCGTCGATGAAGGCCTGCTGCACTGGGTGCGGCGCGTCGAGCGTGCCCAGGCCGTCCAGCGTGGTGACGCGCCGGCCGGCCACGCCGTGGGCCGGGATGACGCAGGCGCGCGCCACCCGGTCATCCACCAGCACGGTGCAGGCTCCGCAGCCACCCAGGCCGCAGCCGTACTTGGGGCCGTGGCGCTCGGCGTCGTTCCTGAGCACCTGCAGCAGCGTCGCCGCGCGCGGCACGGTGGCCTCGAAGCGCTGGCCGTCGAGTTCCAAGGTCAGCGGGGCGGGGCGCAGGTCGGAGGGTGGCGGTGTGCGGTGAGCCACGGTCATGCAGCGGTTGGAAGTGCGCGATCGGGGCTATGGTGCGGGGCGTGACGGGTGCTTGGAGCTGCTCTTCAAACCGACAGGTAGGCCCGTCGCACGTCCTCGTCGGCTGCCAGGTCGGCCATCGAGCCCTCGTAGCGGATCTGACCTTTTTCCAGCACATAGGCGCGGTCGGAGACCCACTCGGCGAAATGCAGGTTCTGCTCCGACAGCAGGATGCTGACGCCCGCGGCCTTGAGCTCCAGGATCATCTGCGCCATGCCCTCGACGATGACGGGCGCCACACCCTCGCTGGGCTCGTCCAGCAGCACCAGGTGCGGGTTGCCCATCAGCGTGCGCGCCACGGTCAGCATCTGCTGTTCGCCGCCGCTCATGCGGCCACCCAGGCGGTCGGGCATCTCGCCGAGGTTGGGGAACAGGCGGAACAGCCGCTCGGGCGTCCAGGCCTCGATGGCGCGGCCCTCGGCGCCGGTGCGCGGGGGCTGGCGGCCGACTTCCAGGTTCTCCAGCACCGTCAGGTCGGTGAAGATGCGGCGGTCTTCCGGCACATAGCCCAGGCCCGCGCGGGCGATGGCGTGGGGCGGCTGGCGGGCGATGTCCTGGCCCATGAAGCGCACCTGCCCCTGCCGGCGCTCGACCATGCCCATGATGGCCTTGAGCGTGGTGGACTTGCCCGCGCCGTTTCGGCCCATCAACGCCACGACCTCGCCCGGACGCACCTGCAGCGCCACGTCGAACAGGATGTGCGCGGCGCCGTACCAGGCCGAAAGGCCTGAAACGTCCAACAGCGCGTCCAGCAGCGGCGCACCGGGCGCTGGCCGTGATGTCGAGGCTGTCATCGCGAACCCTCCCCCACCGGCGCTTTCTTCTCGAACGTGCGCCCCGTGCCGAAATAGACCTCCTGCACCTTTGGGTGGTCGCGGATCTCGGCGGGCGTGCCGCCGGCGATCAGGCGGCCGCGCGCCAGCACGATGACGCGGTCGGCGTGGGCGAACACCACGTCCATGCTGTGCTCGGTGAACAGCACCGCCATGCCGCGCTCCACCACCAGCTGGCGGGTCAGCGCCATCAGCTCGTTGCGTTCGCGCGGCGCCATGCCGGCGGTGGGCTCGTCCATCAGCAGCAGCGTGGGGTTGTGTGCCATCGCCACGGCCAGCTCCACGCGCTTGACATCGCCATAGGCCAGCTCGCTGCAAGGCCGCAACGCCTGCGCGGCCATGCCCACCTGGGCCAGCAGGGCCAGGGCGTCGTCACGCCGGTGCGCTGAAGCGCGCGCGAACAGGCGGTAGACGTGCTGGTCAGCCGACAGCAGGGCCATCTGGACGTTCTCCAGCACCGACAGCGAGGCGAAGGTCTGGGCGATCTGGAAGGTGCGGCCCACGCCAAGCTTCCAGATGGCTCGCGGTGCCAGGCCGATCAACTCGCGGCCCTGCAGCCGGATCGAGCCACGGTCGGCACGCAGCTGGCCGTTGACCATGTTGAAGGTGGTGGACTTGCCCGCGCCGTTGGGGCCGATCAGCGCCAGCAGCTCGCCAGGGGCGATGTCGAAATCGATGCCGTCGACGGCACGCACGCCGCCGAAGGACTTGCCCAGGCCGCTGACCTGCAGCAGCGGCGCGGTGGGCCGGGTGGCCAGGCCAGCGGCCGGTGCGCGGCTGGCCTGGACGTCGGGACGTTCGGTGGCCGCGCTCATCGCAAACTCCTCGGCAGCCGTGCGATCAGCCTTTGCGCATACCCGGCAATGCCCTGCGGGAACAGCAGCACCAGCACCAGGATGATGCCGCCGAGCATGGCGCGCCAGTACTCGGTGTTGCGCGCCACGGTGTCGTGCAGCCAGGTGAAGCTGACGGCGCCGACGATGGGCCCGGCCAGGGTCTGCACGCCGCCCAGCAGCACCATCACCAGGGCGTCGATGCTCTTGGCCACGTGCAGGCTCTCGGGCGAGATGCTGCCCTTGGAGAAGGCGAACAGCGCCCCGGCGATGCCGGCCACCGCGCCGCCGATGGCGAACGCGAACCAGTGCACCCGCTTGACGTCGATGCCGATGGCGTCGGCCCGCAGCGGGGAATCACGCCCGGCGCGCATGGCCATGCCGAAGGGCGAGAACAGCACCCGGCGCAGCAGCCACACGCCGGCCACCACCAGCGCCAGGGTGAACAGGTAGTACGTGCGCTTGTCGGCCAGCCACGGTGCCGGCCACACGCCGGTCAAGCCATTGCTGCCGCCGGTCACGCCGTCCCACTGGTAGACGATGGCCCAGGCGATCTGCCCGAACGCCAGCGTCAGCATGGCCAGGTACACGCCCGACAGCCGCACCGCGAACCAGCCGAACAGCAGCGCGAAGGCACCGGCCACCAGCGGCGCCAGCGCGATGGCCGCTTCCATGGGCAGCCCGGCGGCGCGCACCAGCAGTGCCGCGCCGTAGGCGGCCAGGCCGAAATAGGCGGCGTGGCCGAAGGAGTGCATGCCCCCGGGGCCCATGATGAAGTGCAGGCTGGCGGCCAGCAGCGCCGCCACCAGCAGGTCGATGGCCAGCACGGTGACGTAGGGCGAGCCGGCGGTCACGAAGGGCAGCACGGTCATGGCCGCCACCAGCACCAGGCTCACGGTCCGCATCCACCTTCCGGGTGGGTTCAGCGGGGCCTCCACGGCCGAGGCGTGGCGGCTGGCTGCGGGCGGGCGCCCGAGCAGGCCCCAGGGCCGCACGATCAGCACCGCGGCCATCACCAGGAACTCCACCACCAGGGTGAGCTTGGAAAACGAGATCTCGAAGCCGCCGATGTTCACGAGACCGAGCCAGATGCAGATGGCCTTGAGCTCGGCGATCAACAGCGCGGCGACGAAGGCACCGGGGATCGAACCCATGCCGCCCACCACCACCACCACGAAGGCGGCCCCGATGGTGTGCAGATCCACCTCCAGACTCGCGGGCTCCCTCGGCAGTTGAAGCGCACCGCCCAAACCCGCCAGCACCGCACCGAGCGCGAACACTGAGGTGAACAGCCAGGCCTGGTTGACGCCGAGGGCGGCGACCATGTCGCGGTCCTGGGTGGCCGCGCGCACCAGGGTGCCCCAGCGCGTGCGCGTCAGCAGCAGCCACAGCAGGCCGAGCACCACCGGCCCGACGACGATGAGGAACAGGTCATAGGCCGGGAACTTGCGCCCCAGCAGCTCCACCGAGCCCGACAGGCCGGGCGCTCGCGGGCCCAGCAGTTCCTCCGGCCCCCACAGGTACAACGCCACGTCCTTGATCACCAGCGCCAGCGCGAAAGTGGCCAGCAGCTGGAACAGCTCGGGCACGTGGTAGATGCGCCGCAACAGCAGCACCTCCACCAACGCGCCCAGCACGCCCACGCCGAGTGCGGCCAGCAGCAGCGCCGGCCAGAAACCGATCGACCCCGCCAGATGCTCCACGGCCGAATAGGCAAGGTAGATCCCCACCATGTAGAACGAGCCGTGGGCGAAGTTGACGATGCGGGTGACGCCGAAGATCAGCGACAGGCCGGCGGCCACCAGGAACAGCGTGGACGCGCCAGCCAGGCCGTTGAGCAGCTGGATGAGGAGACCGGAAAACGACATCGCGGTGGGCGTTCGGGACGGAGGGATCGGGGTGCAGACCGCCCCGACCTGAAGGCCTCAGGCTGTCAGGTCAGGACCGGCGCAGGCGCGAACTCAGTTCGCCGGGCGCAGCTTCTTGACTTCCGCCGCCGAGGGCAGGAAGTTGGCGCCGTCCAGGTAGCGGTAGTCGACCATCACTCCCTTGCCGCCGTCGTTCTTGGTGCGGCCGACGAAGGCGCCCATGGTGGATTGGTGATCCTCAGGCCGGTAGGTGATGGTGCCGAAGGGCGTGTCGACCTTCAGGCCCTTGAAGGCGGCAATCATCTTGGCGGTGTCGGTGCCGCCGGCCTTCTTGATGCCTTCGGCGACGGACTGGATCATGGCGTAGCCGACCACCGAGCCAAGCCGAGGGTAGGTACCGAAGGCCTTCTGATACGCATCCAGAAACGGCTTGTGCGCGGGAATGTCCACGCCGTACCAAGGGTAGCCCGTGACGACCCAGCCGTTGGGCGTCTCATCCTTCAGCGGGTCCAGGTACTCGGGCTCACCGGTGAGCAGGCTGACGACCTCGCGGCCCTTGAACAGCTCGCGGGTGTTGCCCTCGCGGACGAACTTGGCCAGGTCGGCGCCAAAGAGCACGTTGAAGATGGCATCCGGGCGCGCATCCGCCAAGGCCTGCACCACCGGACCGGCGTCGATTCGGCCCAGCGGGGTGGCCTGCTCGGCAACGAATTCCACATTCGGCTGAGCGGCCCTCATCAACTCCTTGAACGTCGCAGCAGCCGACTGCCCGTACTCGTAGTTGGGATAGACGATGGCCCAGCGGCGCTTGCCCATCTTGGCGGCATCGGGCACCAGCATCGCGGCCTGCATGTAGGTGCTGGGACGCAGACGGAAGGTGTACTCGTTGCCGTTGCCCCAGACGATCTTGTCGGTCAGCGGCTCGCCGGCCAGGAAAAACACCTTCTTTTGCTTGGCAAAGTCGGTCAAGGCCAGGCCGATGTGGGACAGGAAGGTGCCGGTCAGGACGTCGATCTTCTCGCGCGACAGCAACTCCTCGGCCATCCGCACGGCATCACCCGGGTTGGCGTTGTCGTCCCGCGTGATCAGCTCCAGCCTCTTGCCGAGGACACCGCCGGAAGCGTTGATCTGCGTGACGGCCAGCTCCATGCCCTTCTTGTAGGGCTCCAGGAACGCAGGCTGGGCCTTATAGCTGTTGACCTCGCCGATCTTGATCGTGCCCTGGGCATGGGCTGAAAGGGCCACGACGGTCATCAGACCTGTCGCGGCCAGGAGGCGTGCAATCGTCATGGTGGGGCTCCTCGGTGGTGGGTGGGTGAACGGGTGGATGAAGACGGCACGCGGTGCCGCCAGGGGAAAAGAGACGTCAGGGGCGGTTCGGGGGCGGTGACGGCGGGGCGAATGCGCGCTCGGCTCACGATGGATGGTCGGGTCGATCCCGGGGTTTCAGCGCAGCCCGTCGGTGCCCTGGATCTCGTGCGCCTGCAGGCCGCCGATGCGCGGCAGCGGGCGCCCGCTGTCGGTGACGACCACCGCCACCAGGATTTCGTCGGCCCGCGGTGCGTCGCCAATGCGTGCTTCCATGGCATCGAAATGGCTGCGCACGAAGGCCGCGTCCTTGTGGCCCAGCGGCACGTCGATGGCCGTGCCCACGCCGCCTTGCTTCTTGGCCGAGGGCACGAGCGCCGCGCCCTTGCTCACGGCCGCGCGCAGCGGTGCCCCCAGCTTGGGGTGCAGGATGGCCGCAGCGTGCTCGAGCTCGCCGGCTTCGCCCACCACGGCGGCCTTGCCGTAGCTGTGGGCCTGTGCGGGCTCGATGCCCAGCGCCTGCACGCAGCGCTGGCCCAGCAGGCCGCCGAGCTCCTCGCCGATGGCGATCAGTTTGTCGAGCTGCTCGGCGTAGCGGCCGGCATACGGGTTGGCGATGACCGCCATCGCCAGCGCGCGGCGCGTGGGCGGGTTGACGGGGCGGTCCATCTCGCGGTGGATCTCATCCACCTGGACGACGAGTTTGCGGATCTGGGCGGGCATGGTGGCGTGTGCTCGGAGGGCGTGGTCAGGGACTTGTCAGAAGGGCGCGAGGCCAGCCAGCGGTATCGGGCCTGGTTCGGCTGGCATGGGTCGATGCGTGATGGCGTGACGGTGGTGCAGCACCTGCGGCGCGCTCAGCGCTGCCCGTCCCACTTGGCGATGTCGGCCGCTTTCAGGCCGCCGACGCGGGCATGGATGCGGGGCCCCGTGCTCATGGCCAGCACCACCACCATCTCGTGGCTGCGCGGTGCGTCGGGGATGCGGAATTCGAAGGCGTCGAAGTGGCTGCGCACGTAGGACGCGTTGATGTGGGTCAGCGGCACGTCCAGCGTGCTGCCGGGTGCGCCCACCTTCTTGGTGCTGGGCACGATGGCCAGGGCGTTGCCGCTCTGCCCCTCGGCGCCCGGGCGGCCTGACTTGTAGGCGGCGGCGTCGCCCTTCCAGCCCAGCAGCTCGCGCATGGCGTAACCGCCCGGCACATGCCACAGCGCGCCGTGCTCGAGCTCGCCAGCCGCACCGATGATGGCGCCCTTGCCATAGCCCTCGACGCGCTCGGCCGGCACTGCCATTGCCGCCAGCAGCTGGTGCGCCAGCTTCAGGCCCAGCGGCGCCAGCGCGTCCATCATGGGCAGGATGTCCTCGACGTAGCGGCCGGCGAACGGGTTCTTGAGCACCGCGCCGATGGCGCCGCGGCGCAGCGGCTCGGCGGCCACCGGGCCGCCCTCGTGGAAGATGTCCTCGACCTGGGTGTGGATGCGGCGGATCTCGATCATGGGTGTGGGCCGTTCGTGGGTGGGACAGGTTGTCGGGTCGAAGGGTGTCGAAGGGGGGTCGAGGGCGGGTCGTCGGGGCGTCGGATCGTCAGGCCGCCAGCGGCAGCGTCGGCTCCGCCGCCAAGCTTGCGCCAGTGCGTGTGGGCTCGAGCACCCTCGTCTGCCCCTGGCAGGCCAGCACGGCAGCGTGAATCAGGCCGTCGGCTTGCAGGCGCCGTGCCAGCGCCAGTCCGCGGGCCAGGGCCTGCTGCACGGCCATGGACGGCAAGGCGGCGACGTCGACGGTGACCAGGCGTTCGCCCAGGTCGCTGTCGTGGCGCAGCGCGCGCGCGGGCTCCCGCTGCACACCCGGGTGGTCGGGCTCGACGTCCACCGCGTTGGCCAGCACCGTGGCCGCGGCGTCGGCCTGCGCGGCGGTCGCGGCCAGCACCGTCACGGCGTCGGCAATGCCCAGCGAGTGGCTTCGCCCGCGCCAGCCGCTGGTGGCCACGCCGTGCACCGGGTCGGTGTCGCGCACGGTGAAGGTGCTGTCGGGCCTGGCGGTGCCTGCGTGGCCCGACGCCTGGCTTGGCGCCCGGTTCGCCGTGGCCCTTGAAGGGCGGCCGATCGCCGTGTGGGACGAGCGGCCGATCGCCGCGTGGGACGGGCGGCCGATCGCCGCGTGGATGTCATGGACGGTGCCGATGCGAAAGGCCTCGCCCGGAGCCAGGTGCAGCGCGATGTCGCCGCCGTTGTTGACGCTGGCGCGCCTCAGCCCGGCAGTGGCATAGGGGATGAGGATCTCCTGCGCCACCGCACCGGCCACCGCCGCCATCGGCGTGATGAAGCCCACCGGCAGCGCGGCGCAGGCTCGCCACATGCGGCGGGCGACCGGTCCTTGCAGCGGGCAGGGGTCGATGGGCGTGCCGCAAAGCCTGCGGGCGTCGATGCCTTGTCCACCCAGCCCCTGCGGTGCAGGCGCCACGGGCATGCGCAGCCGCGGCAGCTCGTCCACCAGTTCCTGCAGGATGGTCTGGAAGCGCGCCCATGCGGCCGCATGCGCCGAGTCGACCAGGCCGGCCTCACCCTCGGCGTCGATCACCAGCTCGATCGGGCCGTGCTGCCAATGCAGCCGGCCGTCGGGCAGGGTGGTGCGGGTCGGTCCCATGGGCTGTTCGTCGGTTTGCGGTCGTTGTCGTTGGTGGTCGGTCGCCAGCCTCGCCGATCAGCCGAGCATCGGCGCCCGGCCCAGCGGCCAGGGGTTGCCGGGGGTGGCGGCCAGCGTGCGCCGGCCTTTCGGGGCGCCATCGCGATGCCAGGCGCCCTGGGCCAGCACCTGGTCCAGCGGCCGCACATACCCCATGTGGCCACCGAGCGCGCGGTAGTCGTCCATCGCCATGCTGAACTCGATGGGCGCCACGATGGCCGGCGTCGGCACGGTGCCGAAGCTTTGCGCCGGCATGCGCAGCACGTCCACCATCACCGTGATGCCGCCGCCCGGCCACACGTAGGCCGGGGCGCCACCGCAGGTGACGTTGACGAGCCCGCGCTTGATCATCTGCGTCAGCAGGATGGGGTTTTCGGTGACGCCTGCGCGCAGGCTGCCGCCCGCGCCGGCCAGGAACAGCACCGAGGCGAGCGAGGGCTCGCAGTTCTCGCCGATGCGCTCGACGATCTGCGCCACCTCAGGCGGCATGGCCGCCTCGCGCGGGACGAGGTCGTCGTCCAGCACGTACCAGGCGCTGTGTTCGCCGGTGGTGGAGGTCATCAGCAGCCGCATGCCGGGCCGCGAGACGCCGGGCTTGAAGCTCTCGACGACGGCCAGCGGATCGGACAGGTCGGTGCCGCCCCAGCCGTTGCCGGGGTTGGCGACCTGGAAGTAGCGCCCCGGTGTGCTCTTGCGGCCGCGCACCCGCAGGCCCGAGGGCGCCATGTCCAGGCAGCGCCCGGCCTGGTGCTCCGTCAGCACGCCGGTGATGTGGTCATCCACCACCACGGCCTCGTCCACGTGCAGCGCCAGTTGCTGGGCGAAGATGCCGATCGCCGCCGAGCCACAACCGATGCGCATGCGCCGCTCCGGCACGCCGTCGATGATGGGGGCGGCGCCGGCCTGGACGACCAGCGTCGCACCTTCGTCGATCACCAATTCCACCGCCCGCCGGTTGCCGAGCGCGGCCATGGCGTCGCAGGTGATGCGGCCCTCGCGCTTGCTGCCGCCGGTGAGGTGGTGCACGCCGCCAAGCGACAGCATCTGCGAGCCGTACTCGGCGGTGGTGACGTGGCCCACCACCTCGCCGTCGCAGCGCACGGCGGCGCGCTCGGGGCCGAGCCAGCGGTCGGTGTCGATCTTCACCTTGAAGCTGCAGTAGCTGAAGATGCCCTCGGTGACCACGGTGACCATGTCCACGCCCTCGTGTGGCGACGACACGATGAAGGGCGCGGGCTTGTAGTCGGGGTAGGTGGTGGACGAGCCGACGCCGGTGACGAAGAGGTCGGCGGTCGGGCCCCAGGCGCCGTCCTGACCTGATGCCTGGGACTTGCTTGGGGTGGCGTTCGGGCCGTTGGTCGAACGGTTATCCGAGTCGTGATCCGTGGCGGCTGCATCAAGCGGTGTGCCATGGGCCATCAGGAAAGGAACGACAGAAGGAAGTGCTTCGGCGTCGCCCGCCGTGTCGTGCGGTGCAGCCTCGACGATGCGCCCGGCTTGCCGCCGCAGGATCAGCACCGGATCCAGCCGCACCAGCGCGCCGCCTTCGTTGGCGTAGCGGTCGCAGGCGCCGGCGCTGCCTTCGGTGATCTGGCACAGCACCGGGCAGGCGTTGCATTCGATCTTGTTGGCCGCCATGCGCTCGTTGCGCGGGCGTGAGCGGTCCAGGAATCGGGGTGCGGGTGCCGCGGCGTCGCCGGCGGCTTGCGCGGCCGAGGGTGCTGCCGTTGCCACTGACGGCATGGCGCCCGGCGATGGGCTCGCGTCAGCCGGCGAGGGCACGATCAGCGTGTCGGGAAGCCCGTCGGTGCGGGTGTGTTCGGTCATGCGCGCAGTTGCTCCGGAGCACTCGGTTCATGTAGCATTCACTGAACGAATCTGTTGTGGCTGCTACATGAACCGGCAATCTACCGAAAACCGGCTGCCATCGCAAGGCGGGTTTCACCGAGGGTCAGCCCGAGTCCGCCACCTTCGTGAACATCCGATTCCCTGGAGCCTGCCCGTGAGCGCCTTCCTGACCGAAAAGGTCCTGACCGTCCACCACTGGACCGATCGCCTGTTCAGCTTCACCACCACGCGCGACATGGGGCTGCGCTTCAGCAACGGCCACTTCACCATGATCGGCCTGCGCGTGGACGGCAAGCCGCTGCTGCGCGCCTACAGCATCGTCAGCCCCAACTACGAGGAACATCTCGAGTTCTTCAGCATCAAGGTGCCCGATGGCCCGTTGACCTCGCGCTTGCAGCACATCCAACCGGGCGACGAGATCATCGTCGGGCGCAAGCCCACCGGCACCCTGGTGGTGGACTACCTGCGCCCGGGGCGGCGGCTGTACATGCTGGCCACGGGCACGGGGCTCGCACCCTTCCTGTCCATCGTGCGCGACCCGGAGGTCTACGAGCGCTTCGAGCAGGTGGTCATCGTCCACGGCGTGCGGCAGGTGGCCGAGCTGGCCTACCGCCAGATGCTCACCGAGGAGTTGCCGCAGCACGAATTCCTGGGTGAGATGGCCAGCAGGCAACTGCGCTACGTGCCCACGGTCACGCGCGAGGATTTCCCCACCCGCGAGCGCATTCCGCAGCTGATCGATGGCGGGGGGTTGGCGCAGCTGCTTCAGTTGCCCGACATGAACCCGGCCGAAGACCGCGCCATGATCTGCGGCAGCCCCGCCATGCTGCGCGAGCTCAAGGCGCTGCTGGAGCGACGTGGCTTCGAGGAAGGCAACACCAGCACGCCGGGTGATTTCGTCATCGAGCGGGCTTTTGCCGAGCAATGAGCGACAAGCCCTGAGCGATCCCGCCAATCCGCGGCCCCTCCCACCGTGCCCACCACCCGCCGCCCACCCGCCCGCGCCGCTGCCACCGCCGGCACCGCCGCCGCCGGCCCGCGCCGTACCGGCGTGCGCGAGCTGGCCGCGCAGACCACGCGCGACACCATCCTGAAGGCGGCCATCAAGATCTTTGCGCGCCACGGCTTCGATGGCGCCCGGGTGGAGCAGATCTCGCGTGCGGCCAAGTCGCACGACCGGATGATCTATTACTACTTCGGCAGCAAGGAGTCGCTGTTCGTGGCCGTCATCGAGGCCATCTACCGCCGCTTCGACGAGGCCGAGTCGCGCCTGAAGCTGGACCTGGCCCAACCCGTGCAGGCGCTGCGCGAGGTGATCGCCTTCATCTGGGGCTACTACCAGAAGCACCCCGAGTTCATCACCTTGCTCAACAGCGAGAACCTGCACCGCGGCCGCCACATCGGCCGGGCGCGCAAGGCCGGCGGCTATGCGTCCCCGGCGCTGACCATCCTGGGGCAGGTGCTGGACAGTGGGGTCAGCCTGGACCTCTTCCGCCCGGGCCTGCGGGCGCGGGATGTGTACCTGATGATCGCCTCGATGGGCTATTTCTACCTGTCCAACCGCCACACGCTGTCGGCCTTCCTGGGCGAGAACCTGGAAGACCCGGCGGCGCTGACGCACTGGCACGGCTTCATCGCCGAGGCGGTGCTGCGCACCGTGGGGCGCGACCCTACCCTGACCGCGTCGTCGGCGCAGCCTGTGGTGGCCGCTGCGTCGGACCACCTGGCTGCCCCGTCCTGAAGGCTGGCCTGTCCTGAACCGTTCCATGTTCCCTCACCCAGAAGGAGACTGCCATGGCTGAAGCCGTTGCCGCCGGGACCGCCGGTAAGGTCGTGATCCGCAACGTCGGGCTGATGCTGTCCGGCGACATCGACCGCCCCATCCTCGACGCCGACACCGTCGTCACCGTCAAGGGCCTGATCACGGCCGTGGGCCGCGAGGCCGACTGCGACACCGCCCACGCCGACACCGTCATCGACGCCCGCGGCACCTGCGTGGCGCCGGGCCTGATCGACAGCCACGTCCACCCCGTCTTCGGCGACTGGACGCCGCGCCAGAACCAGCTCGGCTGGATCGAGTCCACGCTGCACGGCGGCGTGACCACCATGATCTCCGCCGGGGAGGTGCACCTGCCCGGTCGGCCCAAGGACATCGTCGGCCTGAAGGCGCTGGCCATCACCGCGCAGCGCGCCTTCGACAACTTCCGCCCGGCCGGGGTCAAGGTGCTGGCCGGCGCGCCCGTGATCGAGAAGGGCATGGTCGAAAGCGATTTCGCCGAACTCGCGGCCGCGGGCGTGAAGCTGCTGGGCGAGATCGGCCTGGGCTCGGTGAAGGCCGGCTACGAGGCGCGGGAGATGGCCGCCTGGGCGCGCAAGCACGGCATCCAGAGCACCATCCACACGGGCGGGCCGTCCATCCCAGGCTCGGGCCTCATCGACAAGGACGTGGTGCTGGAGGCCGACGCCGACGTCATCGGCCACATCAACGGCGGCCACACCTCGCTGCCCGAGGCGCATGTGTGCGAGCTGTGCGAGAAGTCATCCCGCGCCATCGAGATCGTGCACAACGGCAACGAGCGCGTGGCCATCGCCGCGGCCAAGATGGCGCTGCAGCTCAAATGCCCGCACCGCGTCATCCTGGGCACCGACGGGCCGGCCGGCTCGGGCGTGCAGCCCCTGGGCATGCTGCGCCTGATCGCCATGCTGTCCAGCCTGGCCGACATCCCGGCCGAGCTGGTGTTCTGCTTCGCCACCGGCAACACGGCGCGACTGCGCAACCTGAACTGCGGCCTGATCCAACCCGGCCGCGCCGCCGACTTCGTCTTCCTCGACCGCGCGCAGCACACCGCCGGCCGCACCCTGCTGGACAGCATCCGCCTGGGCGACATCCCCGGCGTGGGGATGGTCATGATCGACGGCGTGGTGCGCTGCACCCGAAGCCGCAACACCCCGCCGGCCACCGAGGTGCCGGTGGTGGTGGGTTGATACGATGAGGCCTCGACTGGATGGGGGCTGTGATGCAGATCGTCGTTGACGTACCGAACCACTATCTGGATGCGATCCATCGCGTGCCGACGGATTTCGAGCAGGAGGCCAAGCTGGCCATGGCCGCCAAGCTTTTCGAGATGAAGCGACTGTCCTCGGGCATGGCCGCTCAGCTCATCGGCATGGATCGTGTCACCTTTCTGGCGCAGTTGCCCCGTTGGGGTGTGTCCTTGATCGACTTGGATGAGGGCGACCTGGCTTCGGACCTGGAGCATGCTTGAGCGCGACAAGGTGTTGGTCACCAACACCACGCCATTGCTCGCTCTGGCAGCAGCAACAGGCAGCCTTGATGTGCTGCGATTTCTCTACCGCCAAGTGGTGGTGCCGCTGGAGGTTGCAGAAGAAGTTCGGGCCGGAGGCGCACAGGCCTTCGGGGTTGATGCGTTCGAGGGTGCCGAGTGGTTGAGCATTCAGGATCTACCGGTGCGATTGCCTGCGTGGCTGTCGAACTCTCTGGACCGCGGCGAAGCTGCCGTGATCCAGACGGCCATGACCCGGGAAATTCCACTGGTATGCATCGATGAAGAGGCAGGTCGTCGAGTCGCTCGACTTTGCGGCTTGTCGTTGACGGGTTCGATCGGCATCCTGCTGAAGGCCAGAGACCTCGGTTATGAGATTTCCATGCCGGCAGCTGTTCAACGCATGCGCGACCACGGCATCTGGTTGAGTGACAAGGTCATTCGATTCGCCTTGAGCCATTGAGTCCGACCGCTGGCACGCTGGGCGGGTCAACGGCAAACCACGCTCATCGGCGCATAGGGATTTCAAACGGTCTCTGGAAGCCTGTGGGAGGCCCGACTGGCGCATGGGTGGCCGATAGATGCCGTCCTGGACGGCTTGGAACTGGCATCTGCACCGTTGTCTTGTCGTGAT
>Ga0169931_10005113_pt1 | contig 20136 bp, 10 predicted proteins | sample Kivu_15m_20L_FD_129675 | JGI IMG/M metagenome (GOLD analysis project Ga0169931, IMG submission 129675) | Freshwater microbial communities from Lake Kivu, Western Province, Rwanda to study Microbial Dark Matter (Phase II) - Kivu_15m_20L... | ecosystem: Environmental > Aquatic > Freshwater > Lake... | reverse complement strand
TCCAATGGATTTTGATGAATATATACGATGACATTTTTCAGATATTTGTCCGTCTTTACAGGTTTGCGTCTGAATGGGCTTTCTATTAATGCACCATGTCGTTCAAATTTCTTATTGTATGCTTGTGTGTAGGAATTGAAAAAACTCCCTAATTGTTTACTAACAATGGCATTTGGAGCGTGTAGCCCCTCGCTAAATTTCTTGCGCTTTGCATTTTTCTCATGAAGTTCATCCAGAATTACCTGCGATTTTATTCTAATTAAAAAGTGATAGTGATTTGGCATTAAGCAATAAGCCAGTAAGTCAGCACAATCATCAATGTAATGATGGAATTTCAAAAGAAAAAACTCGTAATTCTCTCTGTTTTTGAAAATCAACCCGCTATTTATACCTCGACTGTAAATGTGATAAATGCAGTCGGCTTCTAATGGAGCTGAGGTAGTGGGATGCATCTCGGGTTTTAGATTCTTATTTAAATTTTAAGTCGAAGTTTAATCTTTTCCCCTGAAGCCCCCTCTGTCAGAGTTTCAAACTCTGACAGAGGGGATGGGTTGGGAAAATTAATCTTCTTTTTGAATACTTGAATTAATCCATCATCACATTTCTAGAAATCACAACTCTTTGAATTTCAGAGGTGCCCTCATAGATTTGGGTGATTTTTGCATCGCGCATCAAACGCTCTACGTGGTATTCTTTTACATAACCATAGCCACCGTGGATTTGAACGGCTTCTACAGTGTGTCGCATCGCTACTTCTGATGCAAACAATTTCGCCATCGCACCTGATGTATCGTAGTTTCTTCCAGCGTCTTTATCAGCAGCAGCACGGTGAACCAACAAACGAGCGGCATCAATTTCAGTTGCCATGTCAGCAATCTTGAAAGCAATGGCTTGGTGCTTGAAAATTTCTTTACCAAATGCCTGACGTTCTTTCGAATATGCTTTTGACAATTCATAAGCTCCGGCAGCGATACCCAAAGCTTGAGCAGCAATACCAATTCTTCCGCCCGACAAGGTCTTCATGGCGAATTTGAATCCAAATCCATCTTCACCAATGCGGTTTTCTTTTGGGACTTTCACATCGTTGAACAACAAAGTATGCGTGTCACTTCCACGGATACCCATTTTGTCTTCTTTCTCACCAACGATGAATCCTTCCATGCCGCGTTCAACAATCAATGCGTTGATTCCACGGTGACCCAACTCTGGATTGGTTTGAGCAATCACCAAATATGTAGAAGCTGAACTACCATTAGTAATCCAGTTTTTTGTACCATTCAAAAGATAATAATCGCCCATGTCAACCGCTGTTGTGCGCTGAGATGTTGCATCCGAACCCGCTTCAGGTTCCGATAAACAAAAAGCACCAATTTTCTCACCTTTAGCAAGTGGAACCAAGTACTTTTGCTTTTGTTCCTCTGTTCCGAAAGTTTCCAAACCCCAACAAACCAATGAGTTGTTTACCGAAACGCAAACCGAAGCAGAAGCATCCACTTTAGACAATTCTTCCATCGCCAAAACGTAAGAAATGGTGTCCATGCCCGACCCACCATATTTCGGGTCAACCATCATGCCCATAAAGCCCAATTCGCCCAATTGTTTTACTTCATCTTTTGGGAAACGTTGCTCTCTATCGCGCTCAATTACACCCGGTTTCAATACGTTTTGTGCAAAGTCTCTCGCGGCGTCTCTTACTGCTTTTTGTTCTTCGGTCAATTCAAAGTCCATAGGATATATTTTTAGTTAAAAAATTCAGTTTGCAAAAATAGCGTAATTTTGAATCTAATTGCCATTGTGCATCATGAACTTCAATGCCCAATACAAGCGCTATTTTTTAATGTGTTATAAACAGTTAACAATTCAATATGTTTTATAGAGCAATTGGTATTATGTCGGGCACATCGCTCGATGGTTTGGATTTGGTTTGCGCCGATTTTTCTTGTCAAGACGGTTCTTGGTCGTTTGAGTTGGAACATGCAGAAACCGTTAAATTCCCCCAAGAATTGGCTGCGAAATTGGATAACGCGCGCGATTTTTCGGCTTTGCACTTGGCTCATTTGGATATAGATTTGGGTACATTTATTGGAAATTCAGTTGTTGATTTCATTCGCCGCAACGACATCGATACAGATGAGTTGGATTTAATTGCTTCTCACGGACATACGGTTTTTCATCAACCAGAAAATCGACTCACTATGCAAATCGGCTCAGGTCAGGAAATAGCCAGAATCACGGGCATAACAACGGTTTGTGATTTTCGCAAAAAAGATGTGCTATTCGGTGGACAGGGAGCTCCACTTGTGCCAATCGGCGATCGCGATTTATTTGCGGAAGAATACGACTGCGAAGCGCTCATTAACTTAGGTGGATTTGCAAACATAACGCTCATTAAAGGTGATTTGGTTCGCGCATTCGACATCGGCCCTTGCAATTTGGTTTTGAATAGATATGCCAAACTTTTAGGCTATCCTTATGATAAAGGCGGGGCACTCGGAAAAAATGCAGCCACGAAATTTCCTTCCTTGGTGCAAACGCTCAACGATTTGCCCTATTTTAAAACACCATTGCCTAAATCGCTAGGAGCCGAGTGGTTGGACAAACATTTTTATCCACTTTTAGACATCGACGAATTGACCGCGCAGGATAAACTCGGTGTGTGTTATGAAGTATTGTCCGACCAAATTGCGGCTGTTTTGAACCAAGAGAAGATTAAACGCACACTAATTTCAGGAGGTGGCGCGAAAAACGAATACCTGATTGACTTGATAAAACAGAAAGCCAATACGGAAATTATTATCCCAGAACCTGAAATTATCGATTACAAAGAAGCCATCGTTTTCGCCTACCTTGGTGTGTTGTTCATGGAAGCCGAACCCAATTGTTTGAGCTCAGTTACTGGCGCATCGCAGGATGTAGTTGGTGGGGTGATGTTTGGTGCTTAGCCATTGGCTGATAGTTTCTAGCTCTTTGCGTTATGACTTTTAGCTAAATGTTTAAGGCCAACATTGTCAAAGTGCATGTCTGAAGTTTAAAAAAAATCGACTCAAAAAATTCGAAGCTGTTCAATTGGCTTTCGGGCAAAATGTGACAAAGTATTGCCCGCGAATATCGAACCACAACCCCTACTCAAACACCGGACAAATCGTTGCGCCTTTTTTTCTCTCTTTACAGGCACTGATTGACAATGAAATTTCGTGTGTATGTCCCATACTGCCGCGTAAACTGTTCAAAATCCAATCAAAGGAATAGCCCACTTTAAATTTGCCCAAAACCTTAAATCGCATCAAAATCATAAGCGATTCTTGGTTGCGAAACCCAGCGCCTACATAAATATCTTGTCTATACGTGAAAATGCTGTAAAAATCCAAGGCCATTGGTGTTCGTAAAGCCATTCTTACATTGATCATCGGGGAGAAGGTCCAATCAGATTTACCCAAATCAAATTGAGCACCACTGCTAAAATTGGCATGAAATACTTTTTTGGAGTCAAATCCAATGGGATAGTTTAAAGGTGCGAAATTTTGTAAGGCCAAAGCAAAAAACACACGTTTGGTGTTGTATTTGGCGCCAAAAACAAAATCGGGCGCCATGAATGAGAAACGCGAATTTTGTACCGCTGGGTCGCTGTATAGGGGATTTAAATTCGAATTATCAAAAGTGATATTGTCCACACCAAAATAGGTGCCGAAAGATAAAAAATGCTCGTTTTTAAAAGGTAAATGAATGGCATAAGCAGCATGAAAGCGGTTGTGTTGGAAAGGTCCAAACCGATCGTTTTCAAATTTTAATGCAAAACCATGAAAAACGCTCAATTTGTCTTTGGCAGGTTTGCCCAAACGCCCCGTGATAGCCAAGGCGGTCGATTTTGGCGCATCATCAATACCAACCCACTGCGAACGATGGATGCTTTTCATTTCTGCACAAGCGGCATTGCCCGCAAATGCTGGATTCACCAAGACCTGATTGAATGGTTGTTGGGAGTAGTGCGTCAATTGTTGTCCGAAAACAGTAAGCGTTGAAGCCCAAAATGCTATGTACAAACACCATTTCATCGAACTATGGTAATGGATCCTTTAAGTACTTGGCTGCTGTCTGAACTTCGATCCAAGGTGATGACATAATAATAAGTGGACGTTGGTAGCGCTTTGTTTTTGAAAGTACCGTTCCAATATTTCAACGGGTTATAATTCACAGATTCATACACCTTCTGCCCACTGCGGTCATAAACAACCACATATACTTCTTGAAAATTTTCTGTGCCTAAAATTTCCCAAGTATCATTGATGCCATCGCCATTGGGAGAAAAAACATCTGGAATTACCAATGATGAAATCACATTTACTGTCATTTCATCCACGATTTCACAAATGCCATTGGATGCAGTAAGAAAATAAGTTGTGGTCGTTTCTGGCGATGCAATTGGATTTAAAATATTTGGATTGTTCAAACCTGTTGGGGGTGACCAAAAATAATCCAATTGGTTCGTGGTTCCCGCTAGAGAAACGCCCTGTCCTTGACTGATTGTGAGGTCTGAACCTGCATCCACAACAAAATTGTGAACGGTAATGCTAAGATTATTACTTGTCACGGCAACAGGACAATCCACGAAGCAATTGGATGTGGCGCTGAATACATCTCCATCTTGTACATCATCTGTGGTGATTCCATTGGCCGTTGTTGTAAGCCAAAGCACACCGTTTTTGAACCAATTCACCTCGCTGTACTCAGGACAGGCCGTCATATCGGCAAGCAAAGTGAGGGGTTGACCCACGCAAATTTGTTCATTCACAGCACCGATGCTTATGGCGGCGAGCGGTCGAGCTACAGCCAAACCAGAAATTTGAACTTGGAAACTGGCTTCACTGGCTTGCAGCGCCCCGGGTCCATTTTGAGTTCCTGAAAACACAACATAATACGTCGTGTTGGCCTCAAGGGCAAGCAGATTTTCGTTGAGATTGGTGTTGAAATCATTCACACAATGCACCAATTCATAGGATTGAGAAAAGCAGGTAACCGGTGTTTTGAAAACAGCCAAATTCAAACTGTTGCTGTCGTTGTTGATGTTTGGGTCGAATAGAATATTCTGAACAGTAAGCAAGGCATCTCCGCCCAAATCATAAGTGTTAAAATAAAACCATGCTGTGTTCAGTGGTGTGAAGCACAAATTGAAATCATCCTGACAAGCCAAACATGTGAGTGTTGAAGCGTTGAAATTATTCACCCACACCAATTGATTCGGGCAAAGTTGACCGGCGCTTGAACAGTCGTCTGTCGCGATTTGGCTCCTGAGCAAAGACGTTGTAAACAAAAAAATTAGTGCAATCAATCGATTCATTGGAGCCTATAATGGAAGTTCGAAATTAATAAAAAAATGTTAATCTTTATTTATCTTTGCCGCGTTTTCTGAAAATGGCACAGTGTGTGCAAAGGCGAACTTGAACATTCAAAATCAACTATTATGAAACGAATATTATTTTACCTGATTCTGTTTATCATGGGGTCCAATACTTTTGCTCAGCAAAGGAACCCTTTACGATACGACAACCATTCAAATTGGTTTTTCAGTTTGAATTATGGTGGCACATGGCATACATCCAATGTGCGCAATGAGTTTTTGAACGCCGGTGGTTTTACCCTTGGGAAATCCTATTTTTATCGACAAGGCAGTCCAGTTTTTTTCGATTTAAGAGGGCGCTTTCTTATTGGTACATGGGAAGGTTTAGACAGAAAATTGACTTATGTTAGTCCAAACGACAACGTGCTCAATGGCAACTTGAATCCTGCTTTCAATTATTATGCAGCGGATTCTAGTGTGCTCAGAAATTTTAGAAATACGCAGGCTGAATTCAATTTGGAATTGGTGATGCACTTCAATCGTTTACGCGAAGCCACAAAATGGGATTTTTATCTCTTTGGTGGATTGGGAGTAACATTTTGGAGGTCTAAGGCCAATTATACTTCTGACGATTTGTTTAATACGGGTCAATATGATTATACGCAATTGAATAATAATTTTTCTGAAGACAACATCAACAGCTTTTTGGATAATTCGCATGAAACAGCATTAGAAGGCAGTACAGATGGGGTCAATGTAAATTGGATGCCTCATGTTGGTTTTGGAATTGGTCGTCAATTGGGCTCTCGTGTTACCATTGGTATTGAGCATAAAACAACTTTTACCCGCACCGATTTGTGGGATGGTTTGAATTACAACAACGCTGGTGCCGCTACAGGCACTAACGATTTGTATCATTATACGGGTTTTTATTTGAAGTGGTACTTGAGAGGAGCACGTCCTTACACGCCTCCTGTCAATCCTCAGCCTGTTCAACCTGCGCCTTGTTTTAGTCCTACAGTAGCTTTCACAGAGCCCATTTATAGCCATCATTCAACAGCGATGCAAACGGTTGTTGTACGTGCCGATATCAGAAACATTAACAACCGCAATCAAATCACGATGCGTGTGAATGGACAGTTCAATTCGAATTATTCATACAATGAGAGTTCTGGTGTTTTCCAAAGCCAGGTTTTGTTGAATCCAGGTCAAAACTTGGTGGAAATTACGGTGTCTAACAATTGTGGCTCAGTAACGGATAGCAGAATTATTGTGTTTCAACCACCTGTGGTGCCCAACAATCCTCCTCCAGTAATGCCTCCTCCAATTGTTTCTATTACCAAACCATCATTTAGCCCGCATACTGTAGAGCAACCCGGTTTCAACTTGCAAGCTCAAGTATTGAATATTACAGGTCGCGAGCAAATTCAAATGACCGTGAATGGTATTTTGTTCCCTGGATTCACTTTTGCCAATCAAAATAATCAACTTAATGCCAATTTGAACTTGGTTGAGGGCAACAACACAATTGTGATTACTGCTACCAATCAGGTGGGTTCTGATTCAAAACAAACGGTAATTGTTTACACACGTCCGCAAGTTTTGCCTCCGCCAGTGGTTCAATTTACTGCCCCAACTACAAGCACCATTCAGGTGAGTATGCCATCTACACAGGTTGCAGCGAATGTGTACAATGTGAGCAGTAAACAAAATATTACAGTGAGCGTGAATGGACAAGTGTTGCCACAATCTGGCTTCACTTTCAATGCCAACAATTCAACTGTTAGTTTCAACACGCCTTTGATGGTTGGTGCAAACAACATTCAAATCAGTGCATACAATTCAGTTGGAACGGATGCTAAAAATATCACTGTAATTTACGCACAGTCGGTACCACAAATTCCACCAGTGGTAACCTTTATCGACCCAGCCGTGAGTCCTTACAATACTATTGTTGCTTCTCACAATGTTTCTGCGGTTGTGCAAAATGTTACTACGCAATCTCAAATTCAGGTTTGGGTGAATAATGTGCAGGTTTCGAACTTCAGTTTCAACAATTCATCTAATGTGGTACAGTTTACTACTGGATTGCAAATGGGGTCGAACACAGTACGCATCAAGGCAACCAACAATGCTGGATTTGATGATGAAACTACAATTATTGTTTACACACCTCACAACCCAGTGATGCCACCAGTTGTGGTAATCAACAGTCCACAAGGCAATCCTGCGTTATCTACACAAAGTTCAATTGCTGTGAATGCTACAGTATTGAATGTAGAAACACAGGCGGGTGTACAAGTATTGGTAAACAATCAAAACATCAGTAATTTTGTGTTCAATCCGAGTACTCACCAAGTAGATTTTGTTGCCAATTTAAATCCGGGCATCAATACGGTTGTGGTAAAAGGAACAAACAGCGCAGGTCAAGCTCAGGCTTCTCAACAGATCAACTACAAGCAAGTGGTGCAATTGAATCCGCCTGTGGTTACCTTTGTTAATCCTGCTGTTGCTGGACAAACGGTTAGTGTAGCATCATACGAAATGACGGCTACAGTGAGCAATGTGAGCAGCAAAGAGCAAATTCAAGTGATGATGAACGGACAAACAGTGGCCAGCAATCTTTGGTTGTGGAACGCCAATACCATGACCGTAACACTTCACACTTCGTTGATTTCTGGTCTAAATTTGTTTACGGTAACGGGCTCCAATGCTGCGGGTGTGGATAGTGAAACTATCAATGTAAATTACCAAGTTCCTGTGGCTCCGTGTAATCCGCCAACAGTTGTGTTGAATATCCCAACATCATTGAATAACGCGGTTCAAAACGCATCGGTTTCTTATGAGGCCACGTTGAACCATGTAAGCAATGTTAACCAAATCACGGTTTTCTTGAATGGTACTGCGGTTCAGGGTTGGACCTACAACAGCGCAACCAACAAGATCAATGGTTCATTGACATTAGGTCTCGGAAACAACGTTGCTGAAATTTTGGTGAACAATGGCTGTGGCAAAAAGCGTCTTACGTTCTTGTATGTGTATGAGCCCGAAGCACCGTGTCATGCGCCAGCGATAAATGCAATTGCTCCTCAGAGCACGCAAATTCAAACGCAAGAAACGAGTATTGCAGTGAGTGCCTCAACGATGTACATCAACAACGCTTCCGAAATTGCATTTTATGTAAATGGCAACACGCAGCCATTCACTTTTGACCCAGCAACTCAAGTTTTGACCGCTACGGCTCAACTTGTGATTGGTTCCAATGTGTTGCGTTTTGAATCCATCAACTTGTGTGGAAAAGGTATTGCCCAATGGACGGTTCAAAGAACAACATGTAGTGAACCTGAACTGAATTTATCGAGCAATGTAGCCAATGGTTCAACAGTGAATAGCCCTGACTTCAATTTGAGCGGTACTATTTTGAATGTTACCAATGCTCAATCCATCACAGTGACGCGCAATGGTGCGCCAATTAACTTTGTTTATCAACCTGTAAATGGCAATTTCAACATGAACGCTTTAATGCTACAAGGAATGAACAATTTTGTAGTTACTGCGACCAATTCTTGTGGTTCGGAGACGTTTACAATCAAGGCAACGTATCAAGTTCCTGTGGTGCCAACTCCACCAATTGTGGACATCAATCAACCAGAGGCTACACCATTTAATACGCAAGAAGCAACATTGACGGTGATGGCTGAGGTGTTGAATGTAACCAGTTCAAGCCAAATTCAGGTAACTGTGAATGGCGCAAGCGTGCAGTTCAACTTCAACCCATCTTCGCATTTGGTAACTTGGGAACAAACATGGAATGAAGGCCAAAATGTTGTTGTGGTAACCGCGCAAAATAACGACGGTACAGCCAGCGATAACAAAGTAGTGGTTTATACGAAACCAGTTGTGGTGATTCGACCAGCTGTGATTTTCACAAATCCTTTGGTGCCACAATACAATACCGATCAGTCGAGCTTTACTTTTACGGGTTATATTACCAATTTGACCAGTATTTCACAAGCTTCGGCGAAATTGAACGGACAGAATTTGGCAAACTTTAATGGGCAATTGATTGACGGTCTGGTGTATTTCAGTGTTCCGGTTGTGTTTGACAACAATCACTCGGAATATATCCTAGAAATGAAGGGTCAAAACAGTGCTGGCGTTACCATTAATCAAGCTGAAGTACACCACGAATCTGTTTCCGTAGACGATCCAATTAATTGTATGCCAGTTGTGGGAGCAGTATTTGCATCCAATCACAAATCGGTTTCTGTAAGCAGCACCAAAGAATTAATCAGTGTCGTTTTGAAATTCCACGATAACACCACACAGGCATTCAATAACTTGAGCGGATTAAGTGGTACTTTCCAAGGTGGCGCCGGAAACGACAAAAAATGTATTGTTGGCGTTTGGGTGAAATCAGGTTGTAACGAAAACGTATCAGGAAATAATGTTGGAGAATGGATACCCAACACGGCTTATTCAGGCACGTGTCAAACAACGCCAGAATGTGGTGTAAATATCAATCCTGGAAGTGTTGAATGGCAATTCTGTATGGTAACACCTTCAGGAACATTTAATACGAATTCCTTAAATGCCAATCCAAACTTCACTTATCAAGGAACAGCAACGCAGCTTTTCTTTGTGCCAGCCAATTCTGGTGAAGTGATGGTGAATGGCGTTCCTTACGCGGTGCAAGCAGGGGTTTACTACTTGTTTAAAGGAAGTATTCAAATCTTGGTGAATAAGCAAAATGGCGCGTGGAATGTATGTTTCAATGCTTCAGAAGCACCAACTTATGGTGTTCAGAATCGCCCTACAAGTCCATGTGAACCTATCCCAACGCCTGGAACGGACACAAATCCTGGTGCAGATACTACAAATGCTCAAGTTGGAAACAACAACCAGAACTGTATGCCTATTATCACCAACGCCTATAGCAACGGTCAGAAAACGGTAACAGTAACGAGTAACTTGAATTTGAACAACGTTGTTTTGAAGTTCCATGACAATACAACACAGCAGTTCAACAACTTGGTGGGTAAAACAAGAACCCTTTCTGGTACTGGAGCCAACGCTGGCAAATGTATTATTGGGGTTTGGGTGAAATCAGGTTGCAACAGCAGCAATGACGGACCGAATTATGGTGCTTATTTCCCAAATACCTCTTACAACAATGAGTGTGCATTGGCAGCGCCATGTGGACCGTTCTTTAGTTTGAGAAGTGCTTCTTGGGAATTTTGTATGGTAACGCCTACAGGCACTTTCAACAGAAATGATTTGGCGAACAACAACAATTTCACCTATGATGGTTCGGCTTCCAGTGTTTATTTCTATTCTGTGAGTGGTGGTGGCAATGTGACTGTAAATGGTCAGCCTTTTGTGATTCAGGCCAACAGGTACTATTTGTTTACGGGCAACGTTCAGGTCAAAGTAACCAAAAACGACCCTGCGGCACCTGGTCAATGGATGATTTGTATTACAACAAACATGGCACCTTTGAGCGGTACTGGCGATCAGCGTCCACCAAGTCCATGCGAAGAGGCGGGCAGAAATCAAAATCCAGGGAATCCAGGCGTACGTCCGGCTAATCCGCCACAAAATCGTCCAAACAATCCGCGCCCGACGAATCCTCAGCCCACAAAGCCGAGTAACCCACAGCCGACTAATCCGCAACAAACCAAGCCAAATAGCGCTCCACAACCTACTGCTCCTGCTCCAACCAAGCCAACAAATAGTAAACCAGCTGGTTCTGGTGGCAGAGAAGGAGGAGGCACATCCGTTCCAAATTCTGGCGGTGGCGGGCGTCCAAATTAAAAAGTGATTATGCAGTGATAAACAAAAACCCTGAATGCAAGTTCAGGGTTTTTTAGTATTTTAGAATAGAATATTGAAGTTTATTCTTCTTTCATTTCGTGCGCATATTGGTCGAAAATCAATCCATCCACCAAACCGATTTTAGGCACCATAATTTCTTTGGCTTTCATACTGCGCATGATGTGCTTGAAGATTTGTAAAGCGGGCACAATCACGTCTGCACGGTCTTCTTTCAATTGGTATTTGAACATGCGCTTCGTAACCGTTAGCTTGCTCAAATTGTCAAAAAGTTCATCCAATTCGCGGTAGGATATGGCTTCATCCAATTGTTTTCCAAGAAGTTTGTGGCATTTGTTGATATTTCCACCTGTACCATAAATGCGATAAGTGTATTTCGGATTGGTGTTTTCCGTAATCCAATCTTCAATTTCATTCCATACTTTTTCGCTGGTTTTTTCTTTGAGCATGCGAATGGTTCCCACTTTAAATGACTTTTCAGCCACTTTCACACCGTTATCAAAAAGCGTTACTTCAGACGAACCACCACCAACATCAATGACCACGTAAGCTACGTCTTTGTTGATGTTGAGCAAGCTGAATGTTCCAAAAATCATACTTGCTTCTTCATCGCCGTCAATGATTTCAAGGTTGATTCCTGTTTCTTCTAAAATGCGTTTTTGAATCTGAACTCCATTTTTGGCTTCACGCATGGCACTGGTGGCACAAGCACGTAAACCACGCACTTTGAAAACTTCAGCAATCAGTTTAAAAGACTGTAAGGTTTTGATGAAATCGACTTCTTTTTCGGGAGATATTTCACCGTTTTCAAATACATCGTAACCCAATCGTAAAGGAATTCGCGTGTAGGAAACCTTGCGGATGAAAGTGGTTTTCTCTTCTATCACAACCTCTCCAACCAATAGTCGCGCAGCATTTGTGCCAATATCTATCGCCCCGTATATCATGTGGCAAAGATAGGAGGATTTGCTAATAAATTCTGGCGTTTGGTTTAAAACACCAAAACTTTCCCCTCCAAGTAATCCATCATCGCATATCGAATGCCTTCTCTTCCAAAACCAGAATCTTTCACACCTCCATAAGGCATTTGATCGGTGCGGAATGTGGTCGATCGATTCACAATAAGTCCACCAACTTCTAGCTCGGCGTAGCAAAGTTCTATGCTCGGCTGATGTTCTGTGAATATAGCGGCATGTAAACCAAAGCGTGAGTTGTTGACTTGTTCGATGGCTTCGTTGATATCGTCGTATGGATTGATGCATACCACTGGTCCGAAGACTTCTTCATCGTAGATGCGTATGCCTTTTTGCGTGTTGCATACAATTGTGGGGTCGAAGAAGTTGGATTTTCGTGTGCCTCCAAATCGGATTTCTGCGCCCGTATTTTTGGCTTCGCTGAGCCACTGTTCAATTCGCAGGGCATTGGTTTCGTCAATCATGCAAGAGAAATCGGTTTCTAGATTTTCAGGAGACCCAATGTTCATGTTTTTTGTTTGCGCAATGAACTTTTCGAGGAACTTTTCAAAAATACTTGCATGCACGTATATGCGCTGGGTGTGAATACAAACTTGTCCGCTGTAAGCAAAAGCACCAACAACTAGTTGATTAACAGCGTGGTCTAGATTGGCATCTGAAAGCACCAAAGCAGCAGCATTTCCGCCCAATTCTAGCACCACTTTTTTCTTGCCAGCGCGGTTTTTCATGTCCCAACCAATTTCTGGCGAACCCGTAAAACTGAGCACTTGAATATCTTCGTGTTGAACCAAAATATCACCCACTGCTCTCGAACATGGTAAAACAGAAAGTGCTCCCTTTGGTAATCCCGCGCCATCAATCACTTCTGCCAAAAGCAAGGCGGTCATTGGTGTTTTGGAAGATGGTTTGAGAATGATAGGTGACTTTGTGGCTATTGCTGGAGCTATTTTGTGTGCCACCAAATTCAAAGGAAAATTGAAAGGACTGATGCCCGCAACAATTCCAGCGCTCCTGTATTGTATGCGACCCATCAGGCCTTTTCCTGTGGCTGCATCGTCAAGAGTGATGAGTTCGTGGGGTAACCTTGTGGCTTCAAAAGCAGCCATGCGAAAAGTTTCTATGGCACGCAATACTTCGCCTGATGCGTATTTATATGGTTTTCCACTTTCCGCAACAATTGTGGCAATAAATTCTTCTTTCTTTAGCGCAATTCCATTTGAAATAACAAGGAGCGCTTGTGAAACATCGAGGCTAGAAAATGTTGCAAATGATTTTTTGGCATGTACCGCGCTTGCAATGGCTTGTAGCATGATGTTTTCATCAGCGGCTGAAACTTCGGCAATTAGGAGTTGGTTGTATGGATTAACAACCTTGATTTTCTGAGTTGTTTCAATAAATTGACCAGCCAGATAAAGTGCCGTGTTCATCAATTACAAAAACCAAGAAGCCACCACGCCTAAAGCATCGGTGATTGAAAACAGTTGGTTATTCATTTGAACGCCTGAACCAGAATCGTTGTTCTTTTTGTTCTCTTTGGTCACATCACCACTAGAAACAGCACTTGTTTGTATCTGTCCCACAGTAAATTGACCTTTGTTCAATCCTACAATTACTTTGCGCAATTCATCAGGTTGAATGGTAATATTATCAAAATAAACGCGCGCCACATTTACTTCTCGGTCGCTCTCAAAATCAAAATCTACTTTGGATACACCTCCAGTATGTCGAAGTGCTTTTCTGATATCGCCACCACAACCCATTTCGCAGGTCATTCCAGTAACCTCAATTTCAGCAACATGAGTAGCATCAACAGTGCGTGCAATGTCTTCGTCTGTGATTTCTTTATTGTCAGCCGTGCTACCTGTTTGGCAAGCGGTGAGTAACAAGGTGAAAAGCCAAATGAAAAGTCCGAAATTTTTCATGAATGAATATTTATTGAATAACAAAAGTAGTCATTTTTGGTTCACATCACTTCAAAACTCCAGCCGCTTTCAACATAAAATCATGCAACTCGTAATTTTTCACAAAGGGTTTGAGCATTTCGGTCCCAGGTCCAAACACGGTAAGTTCAACATAATCTGAAGAATGATCATCACTAATCCAGCCCACTGAGTTGTAATTGCGTTGAATTTCCGCCAAGGGCATAAAAGGCAATTTGTAGGGCGATTTAAAGTCTTCTTCGCTTAAATTGTTGATGGAAGATGTAATCAATTTGGCTTCTTCCTCTTTCAAAACCATGGCTTGTGCAAATTCCATCAATTCAATGAATTCTGAGCTTGTCACGTTACGCGACACTTGTGAAAACACCCATTCATTAGAATGTTTAAAGCGCTGTAAACGGTCAAAATTTTGGTCTGCATATTTGCCATACATCAAGCCTGGATTGGCATTGCCGTGGTCTGTTGTAATAATGACCAATGTGTTGCCATCTTTTCTTGCGAAATCTAATACAGCCTCAATTGTTTCATCAAAGGCGATTTGGTCAAAGAGCAATCCGCCTAAGTCGTTGCCATGTGCAGCCCAATCTACTTTTCCACCTTCAATTTGCATCACAAAACCATTTGGATTGTTTTTCATCTTGTTGATGGCAAAAAGCGACATTTCTCTGAGTGTTGGAACGTTTTCACGAATGCCAGCATCATTCAAATGGTCTATGGTATAAGGCAATGCTGACTTATGGAAAACACCTAAAACAGGTTTGTTTGTTGCCGTAATGCTTTCAAGATCGCTTCTGGTTTGCACAACATCAAAACCATTTTCTTTAAATCCTGAAAACAAATCTTCCCCGTCTTCACGGAAGTTTTTATCGAAAAATTCTGTTCCGCCGCCAAGCATCACATCAAATTTATGTTGGAGATATTGTTTGGCTATGCCAGCTTGATTCCTTCTGCTTTCATTGCACACACTAAAGGATGCGGGCGTAGCATGGGTTATGGGCACAGTGGTCACGCAACCTACTGATTTACCTAGTTTTTGAAATTTTTGCAAGATTGGAGTATGACAATTTCCTTCTTCATCTTGATTAATTCTACCATTGAAAACGCGCTTGCCACCACCCCAAGCTGAGCCGCCAGCCGCTGAGTCAGTGACCAACGAATTGGCTGAAAATGTTTCCATCAACGCTCGTTTTGCTCGTGAGTCCAAGTTCAAATTCATCCAAGCACTTTGTTTACCAAATTGTCTTTTTGAAAGCGTGTCAGCCATAGCAAAAGTGCCCTGACTCATGCCGTCCGACACCATGAAAATGATGTTTTTGGCTCTTTTTGAAGGACTTACATCATCGAAAATTACCGTAGATGAGGCGCAAGAGTTTACAAATCCCAATCCCAGTGAACCAAGCGCTGTCTTTTTTAGCAAATCCCTTCTTTTCATTCTGACAAATTTTGCAGCTAAACTAAGGCTTTTTTTGTGAAGGTATGTTGTCTCGTTGTTAAGATCCTTGCGCTTCAAATGATTTTTTTGACTTTATCGAATATGAGTGCTAAACTGCTTCTAAAAAAATTCTTACCTTCGCGCCCTAATTTATATAAGAAATGGCATATCTATTTACATCAGAATCAGTTTCGGAAGGTCACCCAGACAAGGTTTCAGACCAAATTTCCGATGCTTTGATTGATCATTTTTTGGCTTTCGACCCCAATTCAAAAGTGGCGTGTGAGACTTTGGTAACAACAGGTCAAGTTGTCTTGGCTGGTGAAATCAAAACAAACACTTATTTGGATGTTCAAAGCATTGCACGCGATACCATTCGCAAGATTGGTTATACCAAATCCGAGTACATGTTCGAGGCAAATTCTTGTGGTATTTTATCTGCTTTGCATGAGCAATCTCAAGACATTAACCAAGGTGTTGACCGTTCAAATCCAGAAGATCAAGGTGCCGGAGACCAAGGAATGATGTTTGGTTATGCTACGCGTGAAACAGATAATTACATGCCATTGGCTTTGGATTTATCGCACAAAATTCTTCAAGAATTGGCACACATTCGTAAATACGAACCAGAACTAATTAGCTATTTGCGTCCAGATTCTAAGTCGCAAGTAACCATCGAATATTCTGATGATAACGCACCGCAGCGCATAGATACCATCGTGGTTTCTACGCAGCATGACGATTTCGCTGACGACAACACGATGTTGGCTAAAATCAAAGCAGATATCATAAACATCGTTATTCCACGTGTGAAATCTAAATTGAAACCAGAGTTGCAATCATTGTTCACATCAGACATCACGTATCACATCAACCCAACTGGGAAGTTTGTGATTGGTGGTCCACACGGCGATACTGGTTTGACTGGTCGCAAAATTATCGTGGATACTTACGGAGGAAAAGGTGCTCATGGTGGTGGTGCTTTCTCTGGTAAAGACCCATCCAAAGTTGACCGCTCAGCAGCTTATGCTACACGCCACATGGCTAAAAACATGGTTGCTGCTGGTTTATGTGATGAGGTTTTGGTTCAGGTTTCTTACGCCATTGGTGTTGCTGAGCCGTGTGGGTTGTTTATCGATACTTACGGCACATCAAAGGTGAGTATGAGTGATGGCGATATGGCGAAGAAAATTTCTGAAATTTTTGATATGCGTCCATACTTCATTGAACAACGATTGAAATTGCGCAACCCAATGTATTCTGAAACTGCTGCTTATGGCCACATGGGTCGCAAGAATGAAGTAGTTTCTAAAACTTTCAAAGGTGCAGATGGCTCAGTATTAATTCGTGATGTTGAATTGTTCACATGGGAGAAACTAGATTACGTTGACAAAATCAAGGCAGCATTTGGCTTGTAAGATTTTGTTTAGATAATATAAAAAAGCGAGGTTGATTATTGAGCCTCGCTTTTTTTGTTGCATGTTGTTTTTACCTCAGCAAGTTCACATGTCCATAGTATTCTTGATAATTATCGTCATCCAATGGCTTAAATCGAATTCTCCAAGTATAAGTTCCATCTTGCATTACATTTCCTCCATAGGTGCCATCCCAACCATATTCGTCGTTGTATGATTCAAATAAGATTTCGCCCCAACGATTGAAAATTGCAAATTCGTAAGTGTAGCGATCATAACCCGCTGTAAAAATCGGTTTGAATTCTTCATTCCGGGTATTGCCGTCAGGTGTAAAAGTATTTGGAACATAAAATATGAGGCGCTCTTGAACTTGAATTGAAAGATATGTAGTATCAGTACATCCTGCCTCATTGTATGCCACCAACATCACCTGATATATATTGCGTTCAATTGGATAACTATGTGCTGGGTGAACAGCATTGGTGGTTGTTCCATCACCGAAATCCCAAAAATAGGTAGAACCGAATACGGTCAGATTCTCAAAAATGAACTCATTGACATCGCTGTATTGAATGGGGTCATTTACTATAAATCCAGCGATGGGCACGTTGTATGCACAAACGAGATCGTCGTATGTTATGGAATTCGGACAACCATTGGGGCCTGTTGCAGTAAGAGTTACATCGTAGCAGCCAGCAGTTGTGTAAAAATGGTCAGTTATACCCTGTTCGTTCGAGATAACACCATCTCCAAAGTCCCATTGTAATGTTGAGCCCGGGTTTTCTGCAGTATTCTGAAATTGGAATAATGCTGGAACACAACCTTCAGTCACATCAACTACAAAATCAACTGGGGGTGATGCATTGATTGTGATAGGTACAAAAATGGTGTTCTCACATCCAGTCTGAGGGTTGATTCCGTTGTAGGTTATTAAATAGTCACCAGGAATTTCATAGTAAATGATGGGATCAAAGTCAATTGACTGTGTGTTGTTACCAAAATCCCAAATTACATTTAATGGCGTTGATGAATTGTTTGTTATTGGTATCTCGTTAAATGCGCAGAGTAAGTTGGGTAGGGTGAAGGTCAAATTCGGAAGTGGATTAACAATTGCTGTATACTGTACCATCAAACCAATACATCCTGTTGTTTGTGAAGTTGGAATGATATTGTACAAAACGTTTTGAACGTCGAAAGTATTATTTGTTAAAGTGTTTTGAATCAATGAACTTGTCTGTAAAGTAAGTGTTTCGCCAGTAACATTGATGTTGTTAATGCCAATCCATTGGAAATTCGATGGCTCCGATGCTTCTAAGTTAAAAGTGAACTGAGAGCCTGTACATAAAGCTAAAGATATAGGATCAACAACTGGTAGTGGGTTCACGGTAATTGTAATTGGAATCGCTGGGCTAGTACAGTTGTTGTCGGAAATGGAGGTAATCGTCACGAAATAAGTGACGTTTTGTGGTAAACCAGAGTTATTGATAAGCACATCAGTTATTTGTGAACTTTGTTGAACAGCGGTGGTTATACCTTGAATGTTAGGATTTGGAATTCCGTACCAGTTAAATAATGCGCTTTGATTGGCAACAAAGTTATAACCCACAGGAGAGTTTGAACATGCACTTGAGGATGTAGCGCTGAGTAAGGCTGGAGGTGGGTTCACTAAGACAGAAACAATTTGGGGTGTGCCAACACATGATCCATCTAATGAGGTCGGAGTCACGTTGTAAATTACGAGTTGAGGAGAAGTGGTCGTGTTAATAGGTGTATCAGTAATTGCTCCAGATGTTTGTATACTTGTGCTAATCCCGTTCACACCGTTTGTGATGGTTCCGAACCAGTTGAAACTTGACGGCACATTGGTTTGGAAAACACCAGCAACTGAAGTTCCTGTACAAATCTCATAATTGTTTTGACTAAGCATCACAATGTTTGGCATCAAGTTAACTACAAAGTCCATGGGTTGGCTTGGGCACCCGGCAGGTGTTGATATTGCGTTTGCAGTGTAAGTCAATTGTTGTGGCACCATTGAACTGTTATTTAGACCGTTGTTTATCAAGTTGGAATTTTGCAACGTTGTAGAAGCACCAGTTATATTTGGATTAAAACTAGCAGACCATTGCACATCGCTCGGGATATTCGTTGTTAAGAACTGAGAAACAACACCATTGTTACAAACAGTATAGTCAGCAATTTCGGTGATTACAGGACTAGGATTTACAGTAATTGTAAATGAATTTGGTGTTCCTACACAATTTAACCCCAAGGCATCTGTGTATGTCGGTGTTATATTGACTGTGGAAACAACGGGTGTTGCACCAACAATAGAACTCGTATTTGTTGCGGTAAAAGATGGAATTGTGAATGCGTTTCCAGTAGCCAAGCCAATGCTTGTTGGATTAGCAGACCACTGAACACTTGTCCCAGCAGTTGTAATTGGAATAGGATTCGTTAATACCCCGTTACATACAACAACGTTTGGTATGTTTTGAATCACAGTGGTTGGCAAAACGGCAATCGTATGTAGCATATTAGTCCCAGTACAAGTCAAACCATTGTGCGTGTACGTTGGTGTTACCGTAATATTTGACGTGATAGGCGTTGTGTTTGATGGATTCGTTCCTGTAAAAGACGGCAGGTTGCCATTGCCTGTTGGGCCTAACCCCGTACCTATGTTGTTGTTATTCCAAGTTATAGCTGTATACGTTCCTGTATAAACTTGCCCATTGAAAAGGGTGTTGTTACAAATCGATTGAGGTGCAACTTGTTCAACTGTTGGGTTTGGTACAACTACGATGCTAAAATTCGATGTAGTACCCGAACAGTTGATGTTGTTTACCGTAAATATCGGGGTAATCGTAAAATTACTTGTTCCTGCTGCTGGTGTAGAACCACTGTTGTTTCCTACAAAAGATGGAATCGAATTTGTCCCGCTTAATGTTGGCCAGACAGAAGCATTTGAATTCGTCCAATTGTAGCTTGTTCCTGTCCCAGAAATTGTTACTGCTGTGGTTGAAGTTCCAAAACAAATCGTTTGATTTGAAATTGGGTTTGTAATTGGCGTTGGGCTCACGATAAATTGAAAACTAACGGGTTGACCAGGACAACTTGAACCCTGTCCATCAAAGGAAGGTGTAATGGTAACAGTTCCAATATTTGTAACGCTGTTGCTGGGATTCTGACCAACGAAGCTCGGAATCGTTGA
>Ga0169931_10005110_pt1 | contig 20141 bp, 17 predicted proteins | sample Kivu_15m_20L_FD_129675 | JGI IMG/M metagenome (GOLD analysis project Ga0169931, IMG submission 129675) | Freshwater microbial communities from Lake Kivu, Western Province, Rwanda to study Microbial Dark Matter (Phase II) - Kivu_15m_20L... | ecosystem: Environmental > Aquatic > Freshwater > Lake... | reverse complement strand
TCAGGATTAACCAAACCCTCTTTATTCAATTTTGCCAAATCCCTGCGTCGTTCTCGAACATCTTTACCACGTTCAAAAATCACTGGTTTTAAACCTAATTCTATCGCTCGAAGTGCAGCAAACAATCCAGCAGGACCGGCACCAATTATGTGGATTTCTGGAGCTTTACGAACATCTTTAAAATGAAAAATTGGAAATCTCGACGGAAGTTTCTCTCCAACTGAAACATGTAAAACACCTTGAATTTTTACAGGATTTTTACGTGCATCAATACTCTGTTTGTGCCAACGAAAATCTATTTTTACGTCCTTTTTAAGGTTCAAATGTTGGCGAAGATAGCTTTCAAGAAACGCTTCATTTTTGGCTTCTTCTGGAAGACCAATCCATTTAACCTCTTGTATCATCCTTCAAAAATGATTGAAAACCACCAACCTTTGTTGTAAAGGCGATAAATAGGATTGGAAACGGGCGTAAAATCTTGTATAAAAGTATTTCGCAAACCGTGTGAATATTTAAGTTCAACCGAAAACTTGAAGAAAGGCGCAAAAAACTCAACTCCGCCACCAATTTGTCCTTGAAAATCATGTTTTCTTATTTTCACAAAGGGGTCAATAAAATTCTGTGCTGCCTTTTCTTGAGACTGTAAATCAAGCGAATACTGCGCACCCAATAAAGCATAAGCTGTAAAATTGTTGTAGCGTTTAGTCCTAAATTGTAGCATCAAGGGAAAATCCAAATTAGTAGAGTTAACCCGTTCTTCTCCAATACCTTTCATGAAATTGGTGGAATCCAGACTTCGGTAATTCAATACACGCTCTTGAAACGACAAGGTTGGTAAGAATCGCAGTCTCAAGACAGGTGTACCCAATTTCATAGTAGTGAGAATGCCTAATTGTCCACCGGGTTGCGAATTGTTTGTCAAGGAAACCAAGCCATAACTTGAAAAGGCATCTAGTTTTTGATAAACTGTAAAATCGGAAGAATTGAATCCAAGCATAAACCCGAAGTGAAACATTCGTTTATCAAAATTCTTGTAACGTTCTTGTTTCATTCGCTGAGAGAAAGCAAATGAGGAAGAAATCAAAAAAAGAAAGAGAATGATTCTGTGCATTACGAGGATGTCAACGCAAAATTAGTGCCTTTGTTGCAAGTTGAAATTTCGGTTAGAATTAACATTGATAGTGCAATTAGCAAAGTTTTGGAATTCAAAGTAGCATTATTTGATACCAGTGTATATCGTTGCAATTCCCCCACTCACAGGGATTGAGTTAATTTGCTTGTAACCAACTTTAGCTAATACAGCTTCAAAATCTTTACCTTCTGGAAAGGCAGCAACACTTTCCGGCAAATAAGCATAGGCCTTTTCGTCTTTCGAAATACGTTTGCCAAAAAATGGAATGAAATACTTGGAATAAAGTCCAAATGCTTGTTTTACAGGAAAAACTTTCGGTTTAGAAAATTCCAAAATCACTGCTTTTCCTCCGGGCCGAATAACGCGAAGCATTTCTCCCAGACCTTTTTCCAAATTTTCGAAATTTCTAACGCCGAAACCAACCGTCAAACCATCGAAATAATTGTCTTCGAAAGGTAAATCTTCAGAATCGCCCAATATCATTGAAACAATGTTATCCACACCTTTTTTCTTCATTTTTTGACGTCCAACCTCCAACATTCCTTCAGAAATATCTAATCCAACCACTTGATTTGGTTGTAGTTTTAGATTAGCGATAGCGAAATCACCCGTACCAGTTGCAATGTCCAAAATACGTTTAGGTTGTACTGCTTTCAATTCTTTAACCGCTCTTTTTCGCCATAAATGGTCAATTCCCAAGGATAAAAAATGATTCAAGAAATCGTAGTTGGCAGCGATATTATTGAACATCTGAGCAACTTCTTCCTTTTTGGATTTATCTGTATTGTAAGGTTTTACGACTTTATTCATGGTCATTTACTGAAATTTTTGGGCTTCATTAATTAATTGTTGAGCGTCAATGCAAACTACGCCTGGCTTTTCACAAACCAATCCACCAGCGAGATTTGACAAAAACGCCAAGTCTTTCAAAGGCAATCCTGCGCAAAGTGCCAATGTCGCAACAGCAATAACGGTATCACCCGCACCACTAACGTCTGCAATATCGCGCTTTTGTGCTGGAATATGGTATTTTTCTTGTTGATTTTGAATGAAAACGCCGTATTCGGAAAGTGTGACAAAAGCTGTTTTAACCTCTAATTTTTGGATTAAATTATCCACAGCATTTGTCAACGTTTCAATTTGGTTCATTTCAATTTTTCGGTTCAAACCTTCGCGCAATTCCTTGAGATTTGGTTTGAAGAGACTAACATTTTTGTACGCTAAAAAGTTTTGTTTTTTGGGGTCTACTGTGGTTAATATATTGTTTTCGTTGGCTAATAGGATGCTTTTTTCAATCAAAGAATGAGTAAGTAAACCTTTATTGTAATCTTGAAAAATGATGGCATCCAAATCGTGAGCAATCAATTTGTTCAATTTTTGAAAAACAGCTGATTCCGTTTCAATACTAATATTAGCGGTGGTTTCCTCGTCAATTCTTACCAATTGTTGACGACCCGCAACTACTCTCGTTTTTACCGTTGTTGGACGCGTTTTATCTTTTACAATTCCAAAAGTTGAAACATTGTTTTCCTCTAATAATTGTAAAAGTAAACGTCCGTTGTGATCATCGCCAATTACACTACATACCGTCACTCTAGCACCCAAAGCCCTTAAATTCAAGGCAACATTTGCGGCTCCACCTAAACGGTTTTCTTCCCTTTGCAATGAAACAACAGGCACGGGCGCTTCAGGGCTAATTCTATCCACTGAACCCAGTAAATACCTGTCCAACATTACATCACCCAAGACAAGAATATGCTTGGATTGAAAAGATTTAAGCGTTTGATTATCAATCACTACTGCAATTTAGACAAAGCTTCTTTAATGCGATTCATTGCTTTCGTCAATGTTTCTTCAGATGCTGCGTAAGATATTCTGAAACAATTTGGCGAACCGAAAGCACCACCACCTACAAGGGCAACTAAGCCTTCACTCAACAAATACATACATAAATCGTCTGCATCTTTAATTGTTCCACCTGACCAAGATTTTCCAAAAAACGAAGAAACGTCAGGGAAAACATAAAATGCTCCTGCAGGACGGTTGGTTTTTACACCAGGAATTGATTCCAAAGCACTGACAACCAAATCTCGTCTTTTATTGAAAGCAGTAATTATGTCTGAAAGAACAGCAGGATTTGCATCCATCGCAACAATTGCAGCTTTTTGGGTAATCGAGCATGTTCCTGAAGTAAATTGACCTTGAACTTTATTGCAAGCATCTGCAATTGCTTTTGGAGCACCAATGTACCCTAAACGCCAACCAGTCATTGCCCAAGCCTTGGATACCCCGTTAACCGTAACTACTTGATTATAAACCTCTGGAAATTGAGCCAGTGATTCGTGTTTACCAACAAAATTAATGTGTTCATAAATCTCATCGCTCAAAGCAACAACATTCGGGTATTTCACCAAAACCTTCGCCAAAGCTTCTAATTCGTCTTTAGTGTAAACAGAACCAGAAGGATTACATGGCGTTGAAAACATCAACATTTTTGTTTTTGGGGTGATTGCCGCTTCCAATTGTTCAGCGGTAATTTTAAAATCTGTATCAATAGACGCTTCAATTACAACGGGAATTCCTTCCGCAACCTTTACAATTTCCAAGTAGGAAACCCAATAAGGTGCAGGAATTATTACTTGATCACCCGGATTAATTAAACTCAACACCACATTTGCGATGGATTGTTTGGCGCCGGTTGACACTACAATTTGATCTTTGGTGTAATTCAAACCATTGTCGCGCAAAAACTTACGAGAAATGCTCTCTCTCAAATCATCGTAACCAGGTACCGGTGTGTACATGGTATAATTTTCCTCCATTGCCTTTGCAGCAGCATCTTTAATGAATTGAGGGGTAAAAAAATCAGGTTCACCGAGGGAAAGTGAAATAACATCTTTACCTTGAGCTTTTAATTCTCTACTTAAGCGAGACATTGCAATCGTTGCCGATTCTTCCATTGCGAGCAAGCGATCTGAAAGTTGAATCATAATTTGAATTTTGAGGGCGCAAAGGTAGGTATTGAAGTTGATTTTAGGAGAAGAAATTATTAATTTATAAGGCTTTCAAAAGAATTCTAGTTCAAAAATATGAACAGCGTTTTTAAGGAATTCCTCTAAAAAGTGATTCAAAACATCAATTTGTCACTACAAAGAAATTAAACAACTCCAATAAATCTACTTCGTCCGCCTTTCAGCCAACCACTTAGGAATTTGCTTTTCCGATTTAGGCTTTTGTTCGCCCAATAATTTTTCGATTAAATCTGGACGTTTTGCTTTTTCCAATCGCTGTTTAATCCACGGTTGATTTTCGCGTTTGTACCAGAAAAAGAAACGATTTTGATTGAGCTTTTCCTCTTTGGTTTTTACCGTTTTAACTGGTTTCAAAGTGTAGGGATGAACGCCTGTGTAATAAATCACCTCAGCGACAGTCATTGGTGTAGGCGTAAAATCTTGTACTTGTTCTAATTGGAAACCCATATCTTTTGTTTCTGCCGCCAAATTCGCCATATCTTCTTCCTCACAACCGGGATGCGACGAAATGAAGTAAGGAATCAATTGTTGTTTTAAGCCGTGTTTTTCTGAGATTTTATCGTATTTCTCCTTGAATTTATGGAAATATTTAAATGATGGCTTGCGCATCACACGTAAGGTTGCATCAGAAGTGTGTTCAGGTGCTACTTTCAATCTCCCGCTGACGTGACGCGTAATGACTTGCTCAATGTATTCGTCGTGGTTACCGTCTTCATTATTTTTATTGAAATCGTCCACTAATAAATCGTAGCGAATTCCAGAGCCAACAAACGCTTTTTTCACTTTCGGATTGGCGTCCACTTTCCTGTACAATTCGGTCAACGGTTTGTGAGACGTATCCAAATTGCTACAAATCACAGGATGAATACAGCTGGGAGAAGTACAACGCGCACATATCGCTTCGTCTTTCCCTTTCATTTTATACATATTCGCTGATGGTCCACCTAAATCAGAAATGTAACCTCTAAATTCTGGGTGATTGACCACTTGTTCAACTTCTGCTAATATCGATTTTTCACTTCTGGAAGCAATAAATTTCCCTTGATGCGCCGAAATCGTACAGAAACTACAACCGCCAAAGCAGCCACGGTGCATATTGATAGAAAACTTAATCATATCATACGCTGGAATCGCACCTCGTTTTTTGTATTTCGGATGTGGCAAACGAGTATAAGGCAAATCAAAGGACTTGTCCACCTCGTTTTCGGTCATCGTTTTGTAAGGCGGATTGATAACCAAGGTCTCCTTTCCAACGTGTTGAATAATGCGGTTCGCTTCCCATTTATTGGATTCAACTTCTACGATTTTGAAGTTGGCAGCGTATTTAATTTTATCTTGTAAACAGTCTTCGTGACTTGCTAATTCAACCGTTTCCCAGTTTTTATTTTTGGGCAAATCCAATGCTTTGTCTTGCAAAAAGGCAACTTGTTTTAAAGTTTTCGCTTGATTGAATGGCACACCTTTTTTCAATAAGCGCAATAATTCGCGTAAAGGTTGTTCGCCCATTCCGTACACCAACAAATCAGCTTTTGAGTCGACTAAAATGGACGGCATCAATTGGTCTTTCCAGTAATCGTAATGCGTTACCCGTCGTAAAGAAGCTTCAATTCCGCCCAAAAGCACCGGAACGTTTGGAAATAAATCTTTTAAAATGTTACTGTAAACAATCGACGCATAATCCGGACGAAACCCTGCTTCTCCTCCTGGCGTGTAGGCATCTGTGGAGCGCAAACGCTTATTGGCTGTGTAATGATTAACCATTGAATCCATACAGCCAGCAGTTACACCAAAAAACAAACGCGGTTTTCCCAATTTCTTGAAATCACGCAAATCGTCTTTCCAGTTGGGTTGCGCCACAATTCCGATTCGTAACCCTTCGTCTTCAATGATGCGACCAATCACCGCTGTTCCGAATGCAGGATGATCAACATACGCATCTCCGGAAATTAAAATCACATCAAATTCTTCCCAGCCACGCTTTTCTGCCTCTTTCAAGGACATCGGTAGCCAGTCGGATAATGGTCGTTCATTATTCATGGTGTAAAATTACGGCTAAACCCAGTTGTAGAATCACAATTTAAATGAACACGTGACTATAAAATTCTTATATTCGTATAATAAATGATAAACAAATGAAACTCGGTGCATTTTCAATCAGTTTGGCAGTGAAAGATATTCATGCCTCCAAAGCATTTTATGAGAAATTAGGTTTTCAATATTAAGGTGGAAATATTGACCAAAATTGGATTGTTCTCAAAAATGAAAATGCCGTTATTGGTCTTTTTCAAGGAATGTTCGAAGGAAATATCATCACTTTCAATCCAGGTTGGGACGGAAATGCACAAAATCTAGAAGAATTCGACGATGTTCGCTTGATTCAAGAAACATTGAAAAATACAGGAATTGAGTTGACTCGAGAAGCCGATTCAACTACCGAAGGACCATAATACATCACCTTAACCGATACCGACGGAAACAATATTTTAATCGATCAACATCGTTAGCTAGTCTTCAATAACTAAAAACCTGAGAGTTCGATTCTAAATTTGAATTTACCTGCGGTGCTCCCGCAAGCGAGGATAAATGCTTCGCGGTCAATCCAAATTTATAAATCGAACTAAGTTTAGTAACTTTTTGGTTCGCGAACACTATTTATTTTGTCTTCTTTTCCCTACATACCAAGCAAAAAAAGCCAAGTAAGTAAAGCATAGCACACCAACCCAATAAGAATTTTGAATTCCCATAAGCTCGTCAGACGCCAATGCACCTTGAAGAATAGGAATTACAGCTCCCCCCATAATCATCATGATTAATAGACTAGATGCAATATTGGATTTATCATCTAAACCTGAAATTCCCAAGGTAAAAATACAAGGCCAAAGTGTACTACAAAATAAACCAACTGATATAAAAGCAAAAACGCTAAGCATTCCGCTTGAAAAAATTCCTATGAGCAAACCAATTATACCAAGTACAGAATACAAAATAATTTGTCGAACGGCATTTCCATCACTCAATTTATCAGCAGCAATTAAAACTAAAACTACACCTAAATAGGGATAAAAAACATCCAATTTTTCGCCTGCCAGATAATTAACGAAAAGGAATATTCCAAAAGCAACGAAAGGAAGGATTACTCCCAAAATATTCTTAGTAGTTTTCGAAATATCAAATGCACCTGCGGCTGAAGTCCAACGACCAATCATCAAACTTGCCCAGAAAAGAGAAACATAAGGCGAAACTTGATTTTCGGGTGTTCCTAATTTTGCCTTCATAAATTCTGGCAGATTACTAGCTGTTGCAACCTCAACCCCAACATATAAGAAAATAGCTATCATCCCCAACCAAACCTGCGGATATTTCAACGTTTCAAGAATATCACCTGACTTACTTTCATTGCGATTTTCATCACCAATTCTATCAGGAACTGAGGAAAATTTAAACACAATTGCCGCAACCAAAAATGCTGCCCCAAGAATTAAATACGGCATTTTCACTGCCTCCAAATTCAATGTTGTATTTCCTGCGACACCACCGAAAATCGCAAAAGAAACAATTACAGGTCCAATTGTTGTCCCTACATTATTGATACCTCCAGCCATACTCAAACGAATATTTCCTTTTTCAGGATCACCCATCTGAATAGCTAGTGGATTTGCAGCGATTTGTTGAAGTGAAAATCCTAGACCTACAACAAAAAGTCCAGAAATTAGAAGTGTGAATGAAGCATTGTTCGATGCAGGAATAAAAAGTAAAGTTCCCAATGCTGAAATCACCAATCCAAGTGCAAGACCATTTCGATATCCAATGAGATTTAATATATCCTTCTTAAGTGCGGAGGATATGACAAAATAAAGAATTGAGCCAACTGTATAAGCAACATAGAAGGCAAATGAAATCAATTGGGATTGTAGTTGGGTAAGAGTTAACGCTTTCTTAAAAACAGGAATTAGAATATCATTACTAGCAGCAACAAATCCCCAAAAGAAAAAGATGGAGATTAAGGTTATAAAAGCACCAAGATTAGTTTTTTTCACAAATTAGAATTTAAGATTAACTTCCGAGATTCCACACTTGCTTTTAAAAGAACCTTAGCCAATAAAAATCAAAGTGAAAACTGACAAATTAGGGCAAACATAATAAAACTCTTGAGACAATTAAAATAAGTTGCATCGTTTGGGTAAGTAAATCACAAAGAAATCAAATCACGTTTTCAATGTCTAAGCCTATCAACGATTAACAAAAACTTCTTTAGAAAAAAAGAAAGTTGATCATGACTTTGGGAATTGTTAAAAATTCAAATCAAAACTCTTTCTCCGATGTGGAGACATTACACAACCCTTTATAGCATCTCAATTCAAAGGCTCGAAATCTCTATTGGACATCATTATTTTTAAATCGTTTAATGTCGAACATCATTAAACTAAAAAAGCCCCCATCATAAGATAGAGGCTCAAGTATTTTTGAAGAAAAGTATTACAACTTGTTAATTCTAACCTGTAAACCAGATTTCAAGTTGGAAGCTTTATTCTTGTGAATGATATTTCTTTTAGCAAGTTTGTCTAACATACCAGCAACTGAAGGAAACAAAGTAGTCGCTTCAGTTTTATCTGTTAGACTGCGTAATTTACGAACTGCATTACGCGTTGTTTTGTGTTGGTATTTATTTAATAATCTTTTCGCTTCGTTTGAACGAATACGTTTGATAGCTGATTTATGATTTGCCATTATTAGTAATTAACGTTTTAAAAAATGCAGCCCATAGGAGAATCGAACTCCTGTTTCAAGGATGAAAACCTTGCGTCCTAACCACTAGACGAATGGGCCAAAAATAAATTTGGCAGCCCATAGGAGAATCGAACTCCTGTTTCAAGGATGAAAACCTTGCGTCCTAACCACTAGACGAATGGGCCAAAATTTCAAAGTCCCTCAAATTTGGGAGTGCAAATATAGAACATTTCAACAACAAAAAAACATTTGCCGCAAAATTTTCTTCATGAATTTAAATTTGTCAAAAGTTGATCAACAGAATTAACAGGAATTAGTCCTCTTCCTCAACATCATCTAAGTTGGCTCTCAATTTCTGACTTAACTGACGATTGTATGTTTCTAAGGTATATTTGAAGTAATTATCTGTACACTTCGCTATACACTTTATAAACTGCTTCAATCTATACTCAATGTGATCTTGCAAGTGTTGCTGTAAAAGTAAACCTTCATCCAAATTCTTTGCAGAATTCATTATAGCTTCAAAATGATTCTCTAAAGATAAATCAACAGCCTTTTTCCCTTTAAATCCACTATCAATACATTCGTAATATACTTCCTTAATGTTGAATTTATTGAGCTGTGAAATATCAATGTATTTCTCAAATCCTCTTGGAAACTCAAATTCAACCTCAAATTCCATATCTTCCATTTCGGAAATTCTGGATTCCAAAAATCTATCTGGATACTTGAACGCGTCTTGCCAGTTAATGTAATCTTGCCAATACCCAAATCGACGAATATTGTTACCAAGGTCAATTATTTTAAATGAATCCTTATCTGGTAAACGTCTTGAACCTCTACCAATAATTTGATGGTATAAGGTAAGGGAACGTGTTGCTCTATTGATGATAATGGTTTGCACCGTTGGCTCATCAAATCCCGTAGTCAAAATACCAACAGAAGTCAAAATTGCGCCTGGGGTTTCTCTGAACCACTGTAGAACATCTTTTCTATCCTTATCACTAAAGGTTGAATCAAGATGACGAATATTGTATTTTAATTTTTTAAAGGACTCCTCAACTCTTCTTGATGTTTCAATTCCTGCATTAAAAATCAAGGTCTTCTCCCCTACTGCGATTTCCTCATAAGCGAAAATCAACTTTTCTTGCATGAAATAATTACTGTAAAGCAAATCAGAACTTGCAACAGTAAAATCACCATTGGAACCGATTTTTAATCCATGTAAATTCACGTCGTAACTGAAAGTTTCAGCATTCGCCAAATATCCCGATTCAATTAATGAAGCAATGGACTCACCAACCAATAATTTGTTGTAGTGATCTTTTAAAGGAAGAGCCTTGTTGCTACTTAAAGGTGTTGCAGTAACCCCTAAAATATTACAGTGTTCATAAAATTGAAAGATTTTGCGAAAACTATTGTAATGCGCCTCATCAACAATCACCAAACCTACATCCTCAATGAATTTTTCATTTTCATTCAAACGGTTATTTAAAGTCTCAACCATTGCAATAAAACACTGAAAATCATCTTTATCTGGCAAAACTTTAACTTCAGAATTAATGATTTTACTATTAACACCAATTGCATTCAACTGATTTGAAGTTTGAATAGATAATTCTATTCGGTGCGTTAAAATGAGTACCTTCTTATTCCAATCCTGAATATATCGACGGGTAATTTCCGAGAAAATCACTGTTTTTCCGCCACCTGTTGGCAATTGATAAAGTAAATTGAAATTAGCTCCGTTTTTCTTGAGTTCATCAAGAATGTCATTAACAGTTTTTTCTTGAAAGGGATAAAGCTTCTTAGCTTCGAAAAGGTCGATATCGATCATTATGTATTGAGAATTGGCAAAAATACGCCTTTTATTTTGTTTGTAGGTCGAACTTAACAAGCGATTAAGAGAGTCAAGAGTTTCTTATGAATTTCCAATTCCAATATCGCATTAATGGAACCAATAAAAAAGTTGGGGCTAACCACAATAACCATACTGGAGAAAAATCATTAACATTCACAACAATAAACGCAGTTAAGGTTCCGATATAAGCTCCCATCATCATGCCCAAATGTTTTGACAACCAAGCTTTAGGATGAAGAGATATATTCCTTTTTACTTTTACAATTGTTTGAATATCAGTGAATACCAAAAACAATGTTAAAATTCCAAAAACACTTAACACAATATTTAAGGTGTACACCATTGCGATTCCATTTACTGTTGCAAAAACCAAAACAAGGTAATCCCAAAAATCAGGAATTTGAAGCTTGTTTTTGAGAACCCTACGACCACTGTAGTTTTGATAAAAAACGAAATTCCCCATGAAGAACAAAAATGGAATATTTTTCCAAAGCGATATAAAAGTTGAAGAAACCACCACACCCCACATCGACCAATAAAACAACAAGCCTAGTTTTTTATGCCATGATTCTCCCTTGCGCAAAAACATTATAAGAGTTCCGCTACTCAATGCAAGGTAACCTGAACTGATATGTAGAAAAAGAAAAATTGAGGTTAAAAAAGTTTCCATTTTAAATGTGTTGTAGCAAAATGAAAACAATAAAAAGGCTACCTCTTCGAGATAGCCTTTATAATTTTCACATGATAGAAATTTTATTCTATCACTAATCTTTTGGTGACTTTATTTCCTCCTATTGAAAGCTCAACCAAATAAATTCCTGAACTTAAATTAGAAGTATTAAGCGTTTCTGTAAGTGTTCCAACTAAAGAACCAAAGTTTTTAGCCAACATCACTTTTCCAGAAATATCCAACATTCTCATTTCTACAAAAGACTCGTTTTCTAAGGTGATACTAATGTTAGTGTTTTCACTTGCAGGGTTTGGATAAATTTGAACAGAAGCCAAGTTTTCATTGATTTCATTAACACTTGTCAAACCATCTAAATTGGTAACACGAACAATTCTTCTACAGAAGAAACCTAGAGTAGTATCAATATAAGCCATTGCTTTTGGTATACTCACATTTGGATTTTGTTGTTTCGCTGAAACGTGTGCGTTAGTTCCTGCAGAGGCTGGTAAACCTAAAGATAAAGCAATGTTCACTGTTGTTGTAGAATCCCAAAAATCCCACGGTGCGCCTTCAAATGGATTTCCAGTTATGTACGGGAATAAATTATCGGTTGGTGCTCCAATTACTGTTCCACCAATATCCGACAAACCTTGTGCTCTTAATGAAGCTGCACGTGCTGCTAAAGTGTACGGGTCATTTCCTTCATTAACAGGATTCATTACAGTATTATTTCCAAGTTGATTTGCTTTTTTCAAAACATCATAACCACCACTAATGTCTGTTGTTACGATACCAATTTGAGCAACGGAAACATCTCCAGTAGTGTAAGTAGCAACAGGGTCAGTTGGACAATGAACAGCAACCATAGGAACGTCACCGGCTTCTAACCAGCTTAAATCTCCCATTCCACCGCCCATGCTCAATACCATGTGAACGTCGTTTGAATATCCAACATTTGATTCCATGTTATTTGTTCCACCTATACCGTCCCAATCACCTATATCTGCTGGATCTACTAAAGGATTTGCTTCGGCATCCAAAAATTTAGGCAATTGAATTTCGATTAATTTGTCAATTGAAGCGTAACCCAATGCCACCCATCCACCAGAACCTTGTCCGCAAAGAATGATTTTCGATGTATCGATTCCGAAAGTGTTTCCGTTTTCATAATCTTTTCTGAAATAACGAACAGCGCTTTTTGTGTCTTGAATCGCTCTGTAAACCGCTTTCATTAAACTTGCTGCTCTATCAGCTTGTGTTGGTGCTTGAGGATTCCAACCTAAACGGTACTCTAAGTTAGCCACTACATATCCACGTCTTGCAAAACTTTGACAGATTTGTGAAGTTGCAAAATCAAAACGAGAACCTGTAGGATTACCGTTGTAAATAATAGGAAGGAAGGTTCCTGTATGTAACATGATGATTAATGGTCTTTCCGCCATAGTATCATTCATGGGTTGGTAAAAATCAAATGCCAATGCAGGAGCTGCTGGATTAGTTCCTGTTACAATGTAAGGAACTCCATTTCCAGCGGCAATAACCGAATAGTTTTGACTGTAAACGATTCCGGTGTCAATGTCTAAGGCAGTATATACCTCATTGATAAACCTTTGATTTTGCCCAAAAGCATAACTCATCGCAAGGAGCGAGAATACAAAAGGTAAAATTGTTTTTTTCATAGTTTTAGTTTTTAATTTGCACTAAAGTAATTATTAATCAATAAAATCCACTCTTTATTTACTATTTGTGTCGAAAGCAAGTGAAATATAAACCATTCGACCAACGTAAGGACCGCCATACACTTGTAAAACGCGATTATTTAAAAGGTTCGATGCTCCCAATTTTACTGTCAATTTTGCTTTTTCAAAGAGCTTGTTAACCTGTGCGTCTAACAATCCATAAGAAGGGATATTACCTGTAAATTGTGGCGAACCTTCGGAGAAAAATCCTTGAATCCACTTATAATTCACATTAAATCCTAAACCTGTAACTTTTTTGATAGAAAGATTTTTTCCTTGGAATCCAACATTAAACTTATTTTCAGGCGTGTTGAATGCTGGTAGAATTGGGTCGTCAATTTTTTTGTTCAACTTGTTCCATGAATAATTTCCGTTCACAGCGTAATGATCGCCGATGTAATAATTTAAACCTATGGTTACACCTTGAGTTGTAATTCTTTGCTTAGAGTTCGTTGCAATTCGATAGACTTCTTGAATGATTAGTGTATTGTTAGGAGTTATAAATACATCAGCGCCGTTAACGAAACCTATGAAATTCGTGTAACTGTTGAAATAATATCCTAAGTCAAAATAAAGATTTTTTAGAACCACGCCTTTATAACTCAACTCAACTGAATTTACTTTCTCTGGAGCAATGGGATCCAGGTTGAAATATTCCAACGTGTCAAGGTTTGGAGTTACGGTTGAATAAGCATTTCTTATGGATTCTATGGTAACAAGATTTTCATATCCACTAATGTTTCCTACAAGTTTTGCTCTTCCTACGTTGTAGTACATGTATTGATTCAGCAAAGTTGGATTTCGAATAGCAGAAGTTAAGGTTCCTTTAATGGTGTGTTGTTTGGTAGGTTGCCAAATCAAAGAAGCCGCTGGAGAAGGTAAATAGTTGAAATTTTGATTTTTATCCAATCGCATACTTGCTCGAAATATCCATTTTTCATCGGCAAATCTTTTGTCCATTCCTGCGTAAATCCCAAATTCTCTGTTTAGGATTCGAACGCCGTTTGTATCACTGAAAAGGGATCCTTCTGAACGTGGATTGTATAGTCTTCCATTTCCGCCGACTGTAAACTTTGCAAAGCTGGTATTGAAAATTTTCTCTGCGTGAACGTGATACAAGGCAGATTTATCCAAGATTCTTGATCCTCCTTCTAAAAATGAAGTTTTGGAAGTAATATCAGCAAGAAGGGAGTCAAAGCGCTGTGTTCCAGGCTGGAAAAAATCTTGCATTTGTAAATTACTGAATTTGGAGTCGGCGTATGCACGTGCTTGTTGATGCCATGCAAACATTGAATCTTGATTGGCATTAATTACTTGATTGATTGCATCATAATCCGCTGGAGAACCAACAACTGGAGTCCATTGCACATTGGGGTCTAAAGCTCGAACTTTACTCGTTATTTGACTTGACCAATATTGTCGGTATCTATTTTGCCAATTGGCATCACTCGCCGCAGCATCTTGCAATAAATAAGCAGTCAAAACGGCATCGTAAGAATTTCCAGCATCTTCATTTGTAGCATAAGCACGAATAAAGAAATCGTCTTTTTTCTGAATTTCTACTCTGTTTTGGAAGAACAAAATGTCCTTTAAGCTGAACCTGTTATCACCTTGATATACTGTTGTTCCTGTACCAAAATTAGATGCAAAAATTAATTCAACTTTAGGTGTAAGCATAAAGTGCATGGCCGCGTTCGCCTTTAAATTTTCGGTTTTGTAGTCAACAATATCTCTTTCCCAATAACCTGTTCTGTGCCAACGTCTCAAACCTGGTCTTAGCCAAACATCACTCAAATCCAAAGCGTTATTGATGTTTGGAGAGAGATTTTCATCTCCATATCTGTTTACGGCATCATATCCCCCTGGATTATTTCTGTCCGTATCTAAATTTTCAACCGAGTTACTATTGTCTGCCTCCCAATCATTTGCGCGCATGTAAGCGACATTAATTTTGTAAGCGAAAAAATCACGACCTTTTTTGAATTGGTAAGCCTTTGCATAACGAACGGCGTACTCATTCAACAAACGTTCTCCAACTTTTGCACTTGCACTAAATCCTTGAAACTTGAATGGACTTTTAGTATTCATACTGATAACGCCATTGAAAGCATTTGGTCCAAAAAAAGCTGAACTTGCCCCCGAAATTATATCCACTTGCATGATATCTAATTCCGATGCACCCAAGAAATTTCCCAAAGAAAAACTTAATCCAGGAGACGCATTATCCACACCGTCAATCAATTGAAGCGTTCTTACTGGCGAAGTGGAGTTGAAACCACGCGTATTAATTACCTTAAAACCGATACTTGCCGAAGTTAAATCCACCCCTTTCATGTGGCTCAGACCTTCATAAAAATCCAAGGCTGGAGTTGCTTTAATTTCTGCCAAAGACATCGTTTCAACTGTAAGTGCTGAAACCTTTTCTTTTTCACTTGCAAAACTTCGAACATTTACGGTTTCAAAGGTCTTAACGTTCTCTGGATTTAAGCGAATTACGATACTATCACTTTGACTTTTCACCTCATAATTAGTGGTCACATACCCGAAAATCGAACAAACTAGTGTAACCGGGTAAGTTCCGTTAGGATAATTGATGGTGAAACGTCCTTTTTCGTTTGAAAATCCACCAATATTGGAATCGAGTACACGTATTTTAACACTTTCCAATGGCTTTTTAGAGAAGTCATCGAACACAACACCAGTAATGACATTTTGCGCAAAATTCACACCTGAAATCAGCGCCAACAAAAGAAATAAGGCAATTTTTTTGTTTATCACGTTTTGTAGTTTTTAGGGTTTTAAGAATGCCATTCTTCGATTTTGAAACATCGAAATCATTAAACAATCAAAATCAAATTTAACTTTTATTTTGATTTTGAAGTATTTGAATGAATACCTAAAAACTAGTCAGAAATATTTTGAAGAAAAACAAGTCGATATTCTCCAGAAAAAATCAAAATTATTTAATCTTTCTTCTTCACATCCTTGAAAAAATCATCTGAAATTCCTTTATTTACCTTATAATCGGACAAAGTGATGATGATAGTCCCATTTTTACGTTCGTCTTTTTTCTTTGCCTTGTCATCCGTATTGTGCATGTCGGCAGCAACACTTTTCGGCATTTTGAATTTTTTGACATCAACGGTAAAAGTGATTGTTGATGGTAATCCAAATTCGATTTGGTCTCCATACTTGTAATCAACGAGAACAGTTCCACTTGAACGAGTGGTTATTTCAGATTGTAAAATCACCTCTTTCTTGGGGTCAATCCAAAGTTTGGCCAAAACAAATTCGCTATTTTCAACAGTTGGAATTACAGTAACCAAATTCGCATTTACACCTCCGATTTGTTTTGTCCCACCGTCAACCGCCATGTAAGAATTTTTCTTTGCTAAAAGCGCGTTAACATCAGTAAAACCTTGCTTTGGAAGAATGGCAATTCCTTTTGAAACCACTTTAAATTTGTCTTTTTGTTTAAAATAAAGCGTTGCATTTACCGGTAGAACTTTAATCAATGGAATGTCGGCTTTAATGTGTGCGTCAACTGAATAATCCTTCACGCTGTTCATTCGAGCAACGACTTTATCAAGGAGAACAGTTGCGTCTTGTGCGCTAATCGAAAATGTCAAAAATCCAATTAGTAAGGTGAAAATGGTTTTCATTATGCGGTAATGTCTTTTTTGTTAAAACGGAAAATAGCAAGTGCAATCAATACTACATTGTGGGCAACGAGGACTACAATCGACTCGTAAATTCGAGCCATTGGAACGGGATCGTTGAAAAAACTTCGCCACGACGCCATGTGAGTGGTAAAGAGGAATGGTTTGATATGGTCGAACACGGAAACGTCCAAAGAACCAATTATAGAAAACAAAATGATAATCGCCATTGTGCTTACAATAGGTCCGATGGAATTGTCGGCAAAAGCACTCAATGTAATGGACAACGAGGAAACTGTTAGCAACGATAAGAAGGCTACCAAAAATGCCATCGCGTATCGCCAGAAAATGTCAGCTTCCTGTAAAATCACTAAACCATCTGAATTAAGGACAATTAAATCGCCTGAACCAAAAATCCATTTGGCGACAATTAGTGCAAGAAAGCCCATCCAAACGGTAATGATTAGCGTGTAAACAGCTCCTGCGATAAATTTTGACAACACAATTTGCGTTCTTGAAATGGGTTTTGTTGCCAACATTCGAATAGTTCCCATCGCAGCCTCACCTGAAATTAAATCACCCGTAACTAGTGCAATTAAAAGCGGAATATGGATAATGAGCATTTGCAAAATAATGAAGGCGATTAAATTTCCGTTCAAAATGTTGCCATTAAAAGAAAGTGTTTGTTCAAAGGATTGAGTTACGAAAGAAATGAATGAACTTCCGTCTGCTTTCATGGCGAACAAAATCACTCCAATTAGTAAGGTTAAGGCACCAATTCCAAGATAGGATCTCGGTTTGGCAAGAATTTTCACAAATTCGTTATAGGTGTTTTTTAATAGCATAATTATTCGTTCACGATTTTCATAAAAAAGTCTTCTAATCTTCTTTTCGGTTCTAAAGCAGCAACTGAAACTCCCGCTCGAACAAGGTCTTGGTTCAAGGTCGCTACTTGTTGTTTTTCCAATGTCAATTCCAATACGTTTTCCTTGATAGACAAAATTTGAGCATTGGCAAAATTGTTTTGGATAAGCGTTTTGGTCAATTCCAATTGGTCAACTTCTAAGGTTAGAACAAGTTCTTGTGCGTTCATCAATTCCTGAACAGAACCTTCTACGATAGATCGACCTTTGTTGATAATCACCATTCTATTGGCAATCAGTTCAATCTCAGATAATTGATGCGACGATAGAACAATCGTTTTGTTTTGTTCATTTTTTAGACGCAAAATCAAGTTTCGAATTTCAATAATTCCTTGTGGGTCGAGTCCTGTTGTTGGTTCGTCAAGGATAATGAGGTCTGGTTTGTGGAGTAAGGTTTGTGCGATTCCAAGTCGTTGTTTCATTCCGTGAGAAAAACCGCCAATTTTATCTCCACCTCGTCCACCTAAACCCACGAACTCAAGCATTTCTTCAATCTCTTTTTTGGAAACGTTCGCACCGGATATTCTCGCAAAGATTTCGAGGTTTTTTCTTGCAGAAAGATATTTGTAAAAATCTGGTTTTTCAATGATTGAACCGATTCTTGACAATATTCCGATTCGGTCTTCGGTATATGTCTTTCCGAATAGTTTAACCGTTCCCGCGTTGGGTGTAATTAAGGAAAGCATACAACGAATGGTCGTACTTTTTCCAGCTCCGTTTGGTCCGAGAAAGCCAAAAACATCACCTTTATTCACGGTAAAAGAAACATCTTTCACGGCTTCGAAGGTTCCGAATTTCTTGGCAAGTTGTCGAACTTCTATAATGGGTTGACTCATAAATTAAAGGTCAAATGATGTGATTAAATGGTGGTCGTACAAAACAAAATTATGGGAAAGATTCTCCTTTAAATGTAACCAAGTAACCATAAGGTTGATATTTGATTTGAAAGGAAGAATTTTCATGTATTGCTAAGAACATTTGGATGCAAGTTTGGTTCGAGGGGGGGGGTACGAATTAAGACTTTAGGATATTAGGACATTAAGATTTTAGGACATTAAGACTTTAGGATTTATAGGATATTAGGACATTTAGACTTTAGGACTTTAGGATTTTAGGATAATAGGACATTAAGACTTTAGGAATTTAGGACTCCACCATGGCGGAAGGATATTATGATTTATTTAAGGGAAGAAGGAAGTTTTTGGGATATCAGAGGGGATTTGAATAATTGAAGATGTGAAATCCGCCTCGACCTTTATCCATTTTCTTAAAACTTGAGATGTTTCACCGAAATTCCGGTTTCTTGTAGTTCTTTTAACGAATCGATTCCAATTCTTAGGTGGTCGGAAACATAATTTTTGGTTACCGTTTCATCACTTGCCTCCGTTTTTACACCGTCAGGAGTCATTGGCTGATCACTAACTAATAACAATGCCCCGACAGGAATTTCATTAAAGAAACCAACACTGAAAATTGTTGCTGTTTCCATGTCAATTGCCATTGCTCGGATTTTTCGTAAGTAATCCTTGAATTCTTCATCGTGTTCCCAAACGCGTCGGTTAGTGGTGTAAACCGTTCCTGTCCAATAATCTCTACCACTCAAACGAATTGTGTAGGAAATAGCTTTTTGTAAGTTGAACGAAGGTAGTGCTGGAACCTCTGGCGGAAAATAATCATTAGAAGTTCCTTCACCTCGAATTGCCGCAATTGGAAGGATAAGATCGCCGATTTGATTTTTCTTTTTTAATCCGCCACACTTACCGAGAAAGAGAACTGCTTTTGGATCTATCGCTATGAGTAAATCCATTATTGTCGCAGCCATAGCACTCCCCATACTAAAGTTTATGATTGTAATACCTTCTGCTGTCGCTGTTTGCATAGGTCGATTTTGACCTTCAACGGATACGTTATGCCATTCTGCAAATAAGGTCACATATCCTCCGAAATTGGTAAGCAGAATATACTTCCCAAAGTCTTCTAGTTTTTTTCCAGTGTATCTCGGCAGCCAATTTTGAACAATTTCTTCTTTCGTTTTCATGGTTGAATTTTAAACGAATGTAGGGATTTTGAAAGTTTTAAGAGTTGATTTTGAATAATACCAAATGTACCGTAGATTGTCGTATGTAAAATAACCTATGGTATAATACCGACATGACATTTAGCTATTTTCTAATCCTCCGCGGCGGCGACATTTTATGTCATCGTCGGTATAATTTGCCTCAACGAAAACTCATTCCAAAGTAGAATCCCCATTTATTAAGTACTTCTAATCTCAAATGTTTTATAAGTAAATCATAGATTTTCTCTTTTTAAATCTCACAAAAACAACGCTTTTACAAATGTATTGTCAAAAAATTGAAAAAAAAAAACAAAAGGAATATGAACAACACATAATAT